>Ga0137397_10000865_pt1 | contig 20884 bp, 18 predicted proteins | sample czorhiz116metaG_FD_106658 | JGI IMG/M metagenome (GOLD analysis project Ga0137397, IMG submission 106658) | Vadose zone soil microbial communities from Angelo Coast Range Reserve, California, USA - czorhiz1.16 metaG | ecosystem: Environmental > Terrestrial > Soil > Vadose zone | place: USA... | reverse complement strand
CGTGGACTGGGTGATGAGATGCTGCGTCATGCCGCCGAGAATCAATTCGCGGAATCGCGAATGGCCATACGCCCCCGCGACGACGACACCCGCACCGACGTCGGCAGCTATTCCATCCAACTGAACTGTGGCGTCCCGGTTCCCGTTATTGTCAGGCACGAGTTCGGAGGCGGAAACACCGTGGCGCGACAGCCAGGCCACAACGTCCCGGACCCGCGACTCGGCAGACGACCGGCTGTCGCCTCCTTCCACGATCTCCGCGACCGTGACGTTCTTGGCCTTGCGGAGCATCGGCAGGGAATCGGCGATCGCCCGTCTTGCTTCCAGCGTATCCTTCCACGCCACCAGCACGCTTCGTAAATCGAGCCAGTCGACGTTATCAGGCACTATGAACAGCGGCCGGCCCGCTTGCATGACCAGGTCTTTCGGGCTCGCCGCTGCAAACGGATCCGACAACGCTCCATTCTGTCCACCGGTGACGACAATGTCGGCGCACCGTACTTCCTGAAGGATATACCGCACCGGAAAGTCGATGGCGCAGCGCCATTCGATGTGCTTCGCACGATTCTTTGTCGCCTCGCGAAACTGCGCTTCCAATTCCTCGATGCGCTGTTTTACCGATGCCCGGCCCTGGTCGATCAGACTTTGGGCCTGCTCTCCCGAGGTGAAATAAAGCGGCGGGCTGAATTGCGCCGCGGCAATCCCGACTATCCCAGCGTCAAACCGCTCGGCGATCTGACCGGCGGCCTCAAGGCGAGCCTCGTTCGACTGATCAAGCGCCAGGCTGACCATGACGGTCGCGTATGTCATCCACCCTCTCCATTGCACCAGATTTGAGGAGATCGTAGGCCCGCACGCGAGGGGCGAGATGAGATAGATCAAAGACCCCGGCGCGTTTGAAAGGGACCGCGGATCGGACCGGACGTCCGGGAAAATATCGGGCGGGGGGCTGTTCCCCGGAACTTGCATCCACCTCGTTGTCAGGCGAAATAGCAGCTCCAGCGCGCCGTTTCAGGGGGGATGGGACCTTCCCGACGTCATTCTGGTGTAGGATTAATCGCAAAGCTTGCCGGCGAAGTTAGCGGGGCTGGCTAGTTGGAAGTGAAGGCTGAGCTTGCCTGGTACCATTCAATCATCGCCAGACGACCCCGTTCGCAACGAGCATCTGCGGCTCCGAATCGAGGGATTCGGCGTCGGTATGTGGGACCTGGAGCTTTCGACGCTGGACTTGGAGTGGTCCGATACAACGAGAAGTCTTTTCGGGGTTGCCCAGGATAAGCCGGTTACCTACGAACTGTTTCTTTCTCTCCTCGAACCGAAGGACCGTGAGCGCACCGAGCAGGCGATCAAGCGGGTAGCCGAGACCGGCGGCAATTTCGACGTATCCTTCAAGGTCGGCGGAACGGCAGGGGCCGATCAATGGCTTCGTGTCCGCGGAGGCCTGATCAGGGATGAAGACGGAGTTCCGCGCCACGTCAGCGGGATCGTTCTCGATATCGACGAAGAGAAGCGGCTCGAAGAGACGCTGCGAATGCGGGAAAGCCACCTCCGCTCGATTCTCGACACGGTGCCGGACGCGATGATCGTCATCAACGGATATGGCATCATACAATTCTTCAGCACCGCCGCCGAAAGACTGTTTGGCTATGCCGAGCAGGAGGCCATCGGCAAGAATGTCAGCGAGCTGATGCCCCGGCCGGATCGGGAGCGCCATGACGGCTATCTCGCGCGCTATCGATCCACGGGTGAAAGGCATATCATCGGCATCGGGCGGATCGTGACCGGAAAACGCAGGGACGGGACGACCTTTCCGATGCACCTCTCGATCGGTGAAATGCAATCCGGCGGACAGCCCTATTTCACCGGGTTCGTGCGCGACCTGACCGAGCACCAGCAAACCCAGGCCCGGCTGCAGGAACTGCAATCCGAACTGGTTCATGTTTCGCGCCTCAGCGCGATGGGCGAAATGGCGTCCGCGCTCGCCCATGAACTCAATCAGCCGCTTGCCGCCATCAGCAACTACATGAAGGGTTGTCGCAGGCTGCTGGCCGGCAGCGCGGATCCCAATACGTCAAAAATCGAAAGTGCCATGGACCGCGCCGCCGAACAGGCGCTCCGCGCCGGCCAAATCATTCGTCGTCTGCGCGATTTCGTCTCGCGAGGGGAATCCGAGAAGCGCGTCGAAAGCCTCTCGAAATTGATAGAAGAGGCGGGCGCACTCGGTCTGGCGGGCGCCCGTGAGCAGAACATCCAGCTTCGCTTCAATCTGAACCCGGCGTTCGATCGGGTTCTGGTGGACCGGGTGCAGATTCAACAGGTACTGGTCAATCTGTTCCGCAATGCGTTGGAAGCGATGGCGCAATCGCCGAAACGGGAGCTTGTCGCAGCCAATGCCGGGGTCGCCGACGACATGATTGAGGTCACGGTGTCCGATACGGGGCACGGATTCCACGATGACGTCAAACCCAATCTGTTTCAGACATTCTTTACGACGAAGGAGACCGGCATGGGCGTAGGACTCTCGATCAGCCGCTCGATTATCGAAGCCCATGGCGGCCGGATGTGGGCGGAAAACAATTCCTCGGGCGGGGCGACTTTTCGCTTCACGCTGCCCGCAGCACCCAGCGAGAGTTGAACTATGCCGGACAAGGGAAAGGTTTACGTTATCGATGACGACGAGGCGGTGCGGGATTCGCTCAACTTCCTGCTCGATTCCGCCGGCTTCGACGTCACGCTGTTCGAAACCGCTGTGAGTTTTCTCGATGCCCTCCCCGGCCTTGATTTCGGATGCGTTGTCTCCGACGTGCGCATGCCCGGTCTTGACGGAATAGAACTTCTCAAACGCATGAAAGCGGGTCACAGCACGTTTCCAATTGTAATCATGACCGGGCATGGCGACGTCCCGTTGGCCGTTGAGGCGATGAAACTCGGGGCGGTCGATTTCCTGGAGAAACCGTTCGAAGATGACCGCCTGATCAGCATGATCGAGACGGCTATCCGGCAGGCCGAGCCGGCCGCGAAAAGCGAGGCGCTCACGCTCGACATCGCGGCGCGGATAGCTTCTCTCAGCCCCCGCGAGCGCCAGGTCATGGAAGGCCTCATCGCGGGACTGTCCAACAAACTGATCGCCCGCGACTACGACATCAGCCCCCGCACCATCGAAGTTTACCGGGCGAACGTGATGACCAAGATGCAGGCCAACAGCCTCTCGGAACTGGTGCGGCTGGCGATGCGTGCCGGGATGCTCAACGATTGAGCTAAATCAAGCCCAGCAACTTTAATGCGTGTTATCTGATTAAGATTATGATCGAGATCAGCACGCAAGATGCGCGGGTTTTCGCGATGCCGTCTTCCGCCAAACCTACTGTTTACGTGGTCGACGACGACGCCGACGTCCTCGGCTCGTTTGCGGTTTCTGCTCGAAACGGACGGATTCGACGTACGAACGTTCAGGAACGGCCCGGCGCTGCTCAACACCGTCCATGCGACCGGCGTTGACTGCTTCGTGATCGATTACAAGATGCCCGACATGAACGGCGTCGATCTGGCCACCCGCTTGCGCGACCGCGACATTTCCGTCCCGATTATTCTCATTACCGGTTACCCGGACGCGAATATCTCGGCCAGGGCCGCGGCCGCAGGCATTCGGGATGTTCTGCTGAAGCCCCATCTCGAAGACAGCCTCGTTTTGCGCATTCGGGGGGCTATACAGGAGGGACATCCGGCCACCGCTTGCCGAACCTGGCAATGACCTCCGGTCTTATACGTAGGTAAAACCCCTTAAGATATCATGCGAAATTTCCTCGCTTGATGAACCCGCGTAGCAATTGGCCATCCGCCGCAGAGGAGATGGCTTAATGCTCACCCAGTCGCTCAGCACCACCGTTATCGGTAACAAGATCAGCCCCGTCGCCTATCCCGCTCCGGATCAGTTCGGTGCGCTCACCGGCCACGCGGGCCTGATAGCGACTGAATTCACGTATAAGAAGGACGAGGAAATCTACGGCGAGGATGAGCCCGCGGAATACGTCTACCAGGTGATCAGCGGCGCGGTTCGCACCTATAAACTGCTCTCCGACGGACGGCGTCAGATCGGCGCATTCCATCTGCCGGGCGACGTGTTCGGGCTGGAATCGGGAGCGGCACACCGGCTGGCCGCCGAAGCCATTATCGACACCACCGTACGCCTCGTGAAGCGCCGCAGCCTCGAGCAAGCCGCGGGCGTCGATGTCAAGGTTGCGCGTAACCTCTGGACCATGACGGCGGGCGACCTTCGGCATGCCGAAGATCACATGCTGCTGCTCGGGCGCAAGACCGCGATGGAGCGCGTCGCGACTTTCCTTCTGGAGATGGATCGCCGGCTTGCGGTCGCAGGGATGATGGCGCTGCCAATGTGCCGCCGGGATATCGGCGACTATCTCGGCCTCACGCTGGAAACCGTCTCAAGAGCGCTGTCGCAGCTCCACGCACAAGGGGTACTAGGATTTTCCGGCGCACGTCAGATCGTGCTTCGCAATCGCCAACGGCTGCGCAGCATGGACGCGTGAGAATTACTTGTACGCGGTACGCCGCGTTTCGGGCATCACGAACCAGATCAAGGCCAGGCCCGCTGCCGCAACTGCCGCGAGCCCGAAGAAAGCGACGCTGCTGCCGAACATGTCGCTGATGTAACCGGCGAGCACGGTGCTTAGTGAAGCACCGATGCCGGTGGCCGTGCCGACGATCCCCTGCGCCAGATTGAAGTGACCGCTGCCGAACGCGACATCGGCGACAATCAACGGCACCATGACGCTGAAGACCGCGGCGGTGATGCCATCGAACACCTGCACTGCAACCAGAAGATAGGGGTCGTTGACGACCGCAAACAACGCACCTCGGATGGCCAGCGCGGCAAACCCCAATAGCAGCAGCGGCCGCCGCCCCCATTGCTGCGCCAGGCTGCCGACCGAGGGAGACGCCAGCGCCACGATGGCTTGCGGCACGATAATACACGCGGCGATCAGCACCGGCGCCCACTGGCTCGACCGGGTGGTCACCACGCCCGCCATGATCGGAAGCATCGCCGCGTTGGCGAGTTGAAGCAGCAGCACACTGCCGGCAAAGATCAGCAAGGGACGCTGGCGTACGAGACTGAGCACGCTGGTGGCGTTGACGTCGGCAACTTCGCGCATCACCGCGCCGTGGGCCCGCGCGGCATCGATCTCGGACTCGCGGATTCGCGCAAGCGCCAGCAAGGTCGGGATCGCCAGGATGAAGGTGACGAGAAACACCGAGCGGCTCGATAAGAAATAGCCGCACGTGCCCATCACGGCCGCGGCCATTCCGTTGCCAAGCGACGCAAAGCGGGCGTTGCGCCCGAGCCGTTCGCCGATCGCCAGCGGGCCGACCAGACCGAGGCTGATCGCGGCGATGGCCGGACCGAGCACGCAGCTCGCGGCGGCATGCAGGGTCGCCGCGGTTACGACGACCGGGAAGATCGGCCAGGCGGCATAGGCGAGCGCGCTGGCGCCGATCGTCGCCACCGCGAGGCCCGCCACCAGCCGTTCGGAGCGTGCGGCATCGACAATGGCGCCGCCGGGCATCTGCCCGATCAAGCCGACCAGGCCGCCGATCGACAGCACAAAGCCGATCTCGACCTGGGTCCATTTCTGCGTGGTCAGATAGACCGCGACGAATGGTCCGAACCCGGTCTGTACGTCGGCCAGAAAGAAGATGAACCAGTCGAGGCCGCGTAAGCTCTGCCGCGAGGGAACTGGCGGGGCGGGCGGCACCGGCTCTGATACAGGCGGCACAACGCCATCGCGATCGATCGGCCGCTCGCGACGGTCGCCGTCAATCCGCTTGGTCGAATGGGTTGAACGCGCGAACAGAATATCTCTCCAGATGTCTTTAATGGTCGAATTGCCACGGCTGCAGGTTGCCGGCCGCGCCGAGCACGACGACCGGCGTATCCTCCTTGTATTCGGGCGCAGCCGTCACTTGCTCCTTGGTCAATTCGAGCGTGATGCTGTCGCCCTTGTTGGCAATGCGCCCGAAATGCAACGCGTTCCAGTCGACGACAATCTTTCGGCTGCCGACGCCGAGAAAGCCGCCGAAATCGATGACAGCGGCCCGCACCGTTCCGGAGCGGTCGACGATCACATCGACGATGCGTCCCATATCCTCGTCCGTCGTGCTGCGGACATCACGGCCGAGCACGCCGTGCGCATCGCGTGCGCCAATAACGGTCACCGAAGGCGGCGGCGCAGGTTCCTTGGGCCCGGCCGGTGGGGCCGTGCTTTGCTGTGGAGACGGCGGCGGGTTATTTTGCGCCCATGCCGTCGCTAACCCGGCAATACCAGCTACAAGAAATGCGATTGACAGTTTCGCGCGCATGTTACCTCCGAAAATCCCCGATCGAAGGGGCGTGACTTGGCGCGTGGCGCGCGCGATATCGCTTTAATGCGTCAGCACGATCGATACCTGAATCTGGCCGCGCGTCCGCAGGACCTCCAGCGAGACCTCCCCATCGTGCCGGCGTACCCGAAGATCAACGCTCGAAGCGCCAAGCTTCAGGTCGCGAAACACCACTTCGTTGAGGAAGGCTGGCAGCCGCGGGTCGCGCAAACGTATTTCACCACGACCGGCATCGAATTCGAGACCGAGAGCGGCCTCCAAAAGCGTGAACGGTGTCGCGCTCGCCCAGGCCTGCGGCGCGCAGGCGACGGGATAAAGCGTCGGTCCGCGCCGCCTTTCGCGCTGGAATCCGCAAAACAATTCGGGCAGCCGTCGCTGATCCATATAGCTCGCGGCGTCGAACAACCCCTTAAATAAATGCGCCACCGAGTGCTTCAGGCCGTAACGTGCCAGACCGAGCGCGATCAGCGCATTGTCATGCGGCCAGATCGATCCATTGTGATAGGACATCGGATTGTAGCGGGCCTCGCCGCGCGCCACGGTGCGGATGCCCCATCCCGAAAAGAATTTCTGGCTCATGAGGTCGCTGGCCACCATGCGTGCGCGCTCGGGGCGCACGATGCCGCTGAACAAAAGCTGGCCTGCGTTGGACGTTCGCACCTTGCACGGCTGCTTGGCGCCATCGAGCGCCAGCGCGTAAGTGCCGAGATCGTCGCACCAGAACGCTTCTTCGAAACGCTCGGCAAGCCGCTGCGCTTCAGCCTCCAGTTTTCGCGCCCTATCCACCAAGCCCAGGCGCAGCGCGCAGCGCGCCGCCAGCCGTTTGCCGGCGAAGACATATCCCTGGACTTCCGATAGCGCGATGTATCCCTCGGCCAGAGTTCCGTCGGCATGGAATATCGCGTCGTAGGAATCCTTCCAGCCCTGATTGGCAAGCCCCTGTTCGGACGCCCGCTGATACTCGACGAATCCGTCCCCGTCCGGGTCGCCGGCGCCATCGACCCAGCGCAGAGCCGCTTCGATCGCAGGCCATAACTCGGCCAGCGTTTCATCGTCACCGGTGCGCTCGACATAAAGTCCGGCCAGCAGCACGAACAGCGGCGTGGCATCGACGCTGCCGTAATATTGCGCGAACGGCACCTCGCGCAGCGCCGCCATCTCGCCGCCCCGCATTTCGTGCAGGATTTTTCCCGGCTCGGCGTCGGCGAGCGGATCGACCGATTGTGCCTGATAAAAAGCAAGCCGCTTCAGCACGCCCTGGGCGATGCGCGGGTCTATCCACAACGTCTGCAGCGCCGTGATCAGGCCGTCGCGGCCGAACGTCGTCGAATACCAGGGAATCCCGGCATAGGGATACCTCCCCTGCGGCGTCTCCGTCATCAGCATGTTGAGGTCCGCCATCGACTGGCAAAGCACCTCGTTGAAAATGTTGTTGGAGGTCTCGATGCTGGCCGCGCCCTTTGTCGATCGCCGCATCTCGCGCCGGTGCGCCAAGAGCCCGCGAAAAAACGGCGGCGGCTTTTGCATGATCGGTTTGTTGCAGGAAACCGCGACGAACAGCGAGGTGACCTGCTGGGGCGCCAGATCGAAATGATAGGTCGCCGCGTTGACCGCAAGCCGCGTCGGCCGCGGATCGAAATGCAACGCCGTGGTTCGCGGCTTGCCGTCCAGACCGTTGTATTCCAGCACCACATCGGCGGGACCGAGCAATTTGCTGGAACCGAGCCCGCGGCGCGGACGCTTCTCGCCGCGCACCTCGAACAGGTCGGCGAAGTCGCTGTCGAACAACAGGGTCAAATCGAAGCCGGCCGGCCGATCGCCGTGATTCTGCAGGCCGATCCGCTGATAGGCGGTTCCGCGCCACAGAAAGATGGTGCGGACGATGTGCAGCATGTCCTTCTGCAAGATGAGCCGGCCATTGCGATAGACATCGGGATTGGTAAGGTCGACCGTCAACGCCGAATTGTCATCGCGCATGTTCGAGCCGAGCAGCAGCGGCTGCACCTCGTCCAGCACCAGTTCGAGGCGGGCGAGATAGCGGGTGTCGGCGTTGAACAGGCCGTCCGGTCCGCCGGCGGAAGCGCCGATATCGCCGTGGCTGTCGAGCACGGCGAATGTGTCGTCATGCTTGAGCGAGCGCCGCGGTCGTGCGGCCGGCCCGGTCATCGGGATATAGAACGGCGATTCCTCGACCAATTCGACGGTCTGGGTCGTCATGATGTGGGTTACGACTTCGGCTGACATTTGACCTCGAGCGGTTCCCCTGGCCTTGCGTTAAACGCATTAGTACTGACGATGAGAGATAGATGAGTCGCTTGCTGCCCATGCTTCGAGACGCTCGCGTCGCTCGCTCCTCAGCATGAGGTTGTTGTGTTTCAACAAGTTAGACCTCATCCTGAGGAGACCGCCAACGGGTCGCGCGAATGCGCGCCCGATGACAGGCTCCGTGGCCGTCTCGAAGGATGGGCTGCAATACCGATCTGTGATTCCAAGTACTAGCACTTAAACCACTACCGCCGCATATCAAGCCGCATGGGTCGCAAGACGGCCCATTTCCCGCGCGACCAGTTCCCGATACGGGCCCCTGCCCTGCATGAGAATATCGGGCGGACCGTCTTCGATAATTCGGCCAGCCTGCAGCATAACCACGCGATCGAAATTACGCAGCGTTGCAAGACGGTGGGCGATGGCGATGACGGTGCGGCCGCGCATCAGCCGGCCGAGCGCTTCGCGTATTGCTTCCTCGGATTCGCTGTCGAGCGCGGCGGTGGCTTCATCCAGCAGCAGGATCGGCGCGTCCTTCAGGAAAGCGCGCGCGATGGCGATGCGCTGCCGCTGGCCTCCGGACACCTTGATGCCGCGATCCCCGACGATCGTCGCCATGCCTTCCGGCAAGGTCTCGACGAAATCGCAGCGCGCCGCGATCGCCGCGCGCAATACCTCGTCGTCGGTCGCGTTCGGGCGTCCATACCGGATATTTTCCATGATCGAGCGATGGAAGAGTGAGATGTCCTGCGGCACCACCGAGATCGCCTCACGCAGGCTTTGCTGCGTGACCCTGGCGATGTCCTGGCCGTCGACGGTGATGCTGCCGTGCTGAACATCGTAGAACCGCTGCAGCAGCACGAACAGACTTGATTTTCCGCCGCCGGACTGACCGACCAATCCGACCCTCTGCCCCGGCTGCAGACGCAGGCTGAATTTGTCGAACACCTGAAGCCCGCCCGGATAGCGAAATGAAATATTGTTGAAGGCGATGGCCGCGCCACTCTTCACCAGCGGCTCGGCTTCAGGATGGTCGCGCAATTCGTGCGGAAGCAGCAGGGTCGCAATCGCCTCGGTCAAGCGGGCGACGTGCTGGGTGACATCGACCAGCGCCACCGCCAGATCGCGCGTGGCGCTCAGAATCGAAAGTCCCAGCGTGCAGACCAGCACGACGTCGCCGGTGGTGGCGTCGCCGCGCTGCCAAAGCATGACCGCCCAAGCCAGCAACGCGATCGTCAGCACCACGGTGATCGCAGCGTGCGTGAGCCGCAGCTTTTCGAGGTAACGCAGGCTGCGCCCCCGCGCCGTCAATTCGCGGTTGATGGTGGCATCAAACCGGTCGTGTTCGAAGCGGAAACCGCAAAACGCCCGTACCAGCGGCAGGTTGTTGACGACATCGACCATCTCGCCATCGACGGCGGCGGCCCTGTCAGCGAACTCGTCATGCAGGGGCTTTCCCGCCGCGGCGAGGTGGAACATCGCCACCACCATGGCGCCCGCGACCACGATCAGGCCTGCCGACATCGGCAGGCTGACCGTTCCGATCAGCGCGATCGCTGCGAATGTCGCGATGCACGGCGGCAGCACATTCCAGACGAACATGTTTTCGACCGTGAAAACCGCATTCGACGTCGCTGTAATACGGCTGGTCAGCATTCCCGGCAACCGATCGGAAAAATAGCTCGGTGCGTGGCCGGTAAGGTGACGAAAAATGTCGCGCCGCAAGTCCCCGGTCACGCCCACAAATGTGAAGCTCGCGGTCCAGCTCGCGATCCGCCACAGAAAATTATCTGCGGCAATGAGGGACATGAGAAAAACGAATGCCAGCCATACGCTCCCGGAGTGCGTCGGCCCTCCGGACAAACTATCGACCAGATATTTCACGCCATATTGCGTGCCCACCGAACAAGCAACCGCTGCCACAACGGCGGTCACAATGACGACATGCGCGGCAAGCCGCTGGCGGAGATAGCGCAGCACGAACGGAAGCGGACGATGTGCGTATCCTGAAAGAACGTCCATGTAGCTGCAAACCCCTTGTTAGAGAAGGACATCTCACGCGGAGACGTCCATCATGCGATCGAATGATACAGCCTGCTGTGCAGTTGCCTTGGCGACGCCATCACTGCGCAACATTCTTCCCGCATCGACAGCAACAGGAACCTGATCGGGCGTGATGGCATCAGCAAGACCATGATGTGGAAGAAGTGCGTGACTCGTGGGGAACTTCGCAGATGCGGAAACGTTCCCGTCTCGGCGCGCCGGCGCCAACACGACCAGAGGGCATTGGGTTCATCCACAATGACAAAAGGAGAGGTGTAGATGCGCATCGCGCAGGTTGCTCCGCTGACGGAGGCTGTTCCCCCCAAACTTTACGGCGGCACCGAGCGGGTGGTGCACTGGCTTACCGAGGAACTAGTGGCTTTGGGAAATGACGTCACGCTGTTCGCCAGCGGAGACTCCCAGACCTCGGCGAAACTCGACGCGACATGGCCGAAGGCGCTGCGCCTCGACGGCTCGGTCCGCGATCCCAACGCGTTACATATGGTGATGCTGGAGCGGGTCCGGCAGAAATGCGACGACGAGGAATTCGACTTCCTGCATTTCCATCTCGACTACTACCCTTTTTCGCTGTTCCACCGGCAGCCCACCCCGTTCGCGACCACCCTGCATGGCCGGCTGGATCTGCCCGAACACCAGCCGGTGTTCACCACCTTCTCTTCCGTCCCGGTGATCTCGATCTCGAATGCCCAACGGCGTCCGGTGCCGCAGGCCAACTGGGTCCGCACCATCCATCACGGCCTGCCGGAGAATTTGCTGACGCCGCGGCCGGTGACCCCCGGCTATCTGGCCGTGCTTGGCCGTATCGCGCCGGAAAAAGGGGTGGACCGGGCGATCAAGATCGCGGCCCGATGCGATATTCCGCTCAAGATTGCCGCGAAGGTCGATCGCTCCGACCAGGAGTATTACGACGAACGCATTCGGCCGCTGATCGACGGCAACCCGCTTGTCGAATATATCGGCGAGATCGGCGATCACGAAAAATCCGACTTCCTCAGCGGCGCGATCGGGCTGCTGGTTCCGATCGATTGGCCGGAGCCGTTCGGCCTGGTCATGATCGAAGCGATGGCCTGCGGCACCCCTGTCATCGCCTATAACCGCGGCTCGGTTCCCGAGATCATCGATGACGGCTTGACCGGATTCATCGTGGAAGATGAAACCAGCGCGGTCGGCGCCGTCGATCGGCTCTCCCGGTTGAGCAGACCTGCGATCCGAAAGCAGTTCGAGACGCGCTTTACGGCACGGCGCATGGCGCTCGACTACCTCGCCGCCTATCGCAGCCTGATGGAGGCGGCGGAGCCGCGGATCAAACTGGTGAGCAGCGCCGAGTAGCGCACGACCCACGGTTCCGCGGCAGATTGCTAATAATACCTGCAACTTGGGAACGTGAAGGTCATAAAAATTGCAGCCCGGGATGGATCTCTCTCATGCTGCGGCGCACCCATGGCAGCCGCCATCGGTGCGCCAAATCAGGCTGATCTTCGCTTTGAACTTTGCGAATTACGTGTTCTTATGACCTCCGGTTCGACCAAATAACAAGCGAACGGACATAAGTCCGCGCCTTAATCGCACCGGGGGAAGCGACATGAAAAAAGATCGTAAGACGTCTGTCATTAATAATGCGGACCGGAGTCATCCCCTCACCAAGCGGCAAAGCCGCCGTCAATTTCTTATCAAGGCGGGTGGCGTACTCGCCTTCGGCGCCGTTCCGCAGCGCGGCTGGGCCGCCGATCCCATCAATATCGGCGCGCTCTACCCGACTACCGGAAGCATGGCGCAAATCGGCGTCGGCTGCGTCGCCGCCGCGAAACTCGCCGTCGAGATGATCAACGAAGCCGGCGGCATCAAATCGCTCGGCGGCGCCAAGCTCAATCTGATCCTCTCTGATGTGCAGAGCGACACCACGGTGACGCGTACAGAGACGGACCGGCTGATTACCGGAAACAAATTGTCCGCGATCCACGGCTGCTTCGCCAGCGCTCTGACGCTGATCGCCAGCGAAGTGGCGGAACGCGCCAAGATGCCGCTGATCACCGGCTCGAGTTCGGATCAGCTCAACAAGGGCCGGACCTACACCTTCACGCCGTTTGCGCGCGCCTCGCAGTTCGCACGGGCGCAATTGCAGATGGCCAAGCTCGTCAGCGATAAGCCGAAGGTTGCCGTTATCTTCGAGAATACCGCGTTCGGCGCGTCGACCTCCAACGGGCTGAAGGAACTGGCGCCGGCTGAGGGCGTCGAGATCGTGATGTTCGAGCCTTATTCGGCAGGGTTCACCGACGCGAGCCCGCTGATCAACAAGGTGAAGGCCGCCGGTGCCAACGCCCTGTTCTCGGTCTCCTACCTCAACGACCTCATTCTGATCGTGCGGACCGTCAAGCAGGTGGGCCTCAACATCGCGATCAACGGCGGTTCCGGCGGGTTTGTGATTCCGGATTTCTACAAGAACGTCGGCAAGCTGGCGGAAAGCCTGCAAGGCGTGGCGCACTGGAACCATGACATGGACGCCAACGCCGAAAAGGTGAACGCCGAATACAAGAAACGGACCGGCGAATTCCTGTTCGAATATGCCGGCGGCCTTGTCGCGCAGACGTTCATGCTGGCTGATGCGATCGAGCGCGCCGCCTCCCCCGATCCGCAAAAGGTTCGCGAAGCGCTGTCGGCGCTCGATGTTTCCTCGGGCTACGCGGCGATGGCGCCGGGCGGAAAAGTGAAATTCGGGCCTGACGGCAAGAACGTCTACGGCCGCCCCGTCGGGGTGCAGTGGCAGAACGGCGATCTCGCCAGCGTCTTTCCAAAGGAAGACGCCCGCGCAGCGCTGCTGAAAACCTAAGCGTCAGAAACATGTGGGAGACACTGGCCCAGGCCGTCATCAACGGCCTGCTTATCGGCGGCATCTACGCGCTCGTCAGTATCGGCGTGACGCTGATCTTCGGCGTGGTCAAGATCGTCAATTTCGCCCAGGGCGAATTTGTGATGATCGGAATGTACATCAGCTTCTTTCTGGCCAACCAGTTCGGCATCGATCCCATCGTCTCGCTGATCGTCTCCACGCCGGTGCTGTTCGCGATCGGTGTGCTGATCCAGCACTTCCTGATCCGCAGGGTGCTGGGGCCGAACGACATGCCCCAGATTTTCCTGACGTTTGCCCTGTCGCTGCTGCTGTTGAACCTTGCGCTGATGCTGTTCACCGCGAACTACCGCACGGTCCACACCTCGTATTCGGACGAAGCGTTCCATATCGGCGGGCTTTATATCCCGGTCGCAAAACTCATCGCCTTTGGCGTGGCGATGGCGCTGAGCGGAGCTTTGTGGGTGTTTTTGCATACCACCGATCTTGGCAAGGCGATGCGCGCCGCCTCGCAGAACCGTGACGTGGCAACGCTGATGGGGATCAACCCCAACCGCGTTTTCTGCGTCGCCCTTGGCGTGGCGCTGGCGCTCGCGGGCGCCGCCGGTTCGCTGTTGATGCCGTTCTATTCGGCCTACCCGTTCGTCGGGCAGGTCTTTGTGCTGATGGCCTTTGTTGCCGTGGTGCTGGGAACACTCGGCAATGTGATCGGCGCGCTCATCGCCAGCCTGATGATGGGGGTTGCGGAATCGCTCGGGATTCAATTCGTCGGCGCCGACTCCGGACAGATCGTGGTATTCGCGATGCTGCTTCTGACGCTGGCTTTCAAGCCGAACGGCCTGGGCGGGGGGAGAGCGCGGTGATGCAAGGCCAAAGGAAATGGAATGCGCTTTTGCTCGCGGCGGCCGTGATCATACTTCTTGTGTTGCCGCTGGTCGTAAAGAGTTCGTTTGCGATCGACATCTTCATCCGGATCCTGCTGTTCTCGTTCATCGGCGTCGCCTGGAACCTGATGGGTGGGTACGCCAAGCAGCTTTCGCTCGGTCACGCGGCTTATTTCGGATTAGGCGCTTACACCTCGACCATCCTGCAGATCGATTTCGGCATATCGCCGTGGATCGGGATGATCGCCGGCGGGGTTGTGGCGATGCTGGCGAGCCTGCCGATCGGATGGCTGTGCTTCCGCCTGCGCGGTCCTTATTTTACGATCGCCACCATCGCGACAGCGCAAGCGCTGATGCTGATCTTCCTGAAATTTCGCGATCTCGCCTGGGGCGCCGAAGGCACCACCATCCCGAACCTCGGCAACGCGCCGCTGATGATGCAGTTCGAGGCCAAGGCGGCCTATTACTACGTCGCGCTCGGCCTGCTCGCGCTCGGGCTTGCGATCACCTATCGGATCGAAAAGTCGTGGATGGGATATTACCTCGTCGCCATCGGCGAGGATGAAGACGCAGCCGAAGCGATCGGCGTCAACGCGCCGCGGATCAAGCGCGACATCTATTTGATCAGTTCCTTTCTCACGGCGATGGCCGGCACGTTCTATACCCAGTATATCTACTTCATCGATCCGGCCACCGCGTTCAGCTTCAACATCTCGATCGAGGCGGCGCTGGTCTCGATTGTCGGCGGGATCGGGACGTTGTGGGGCCCGGTGGTCGGCACCGTGCTATTGGAAACGACATCGACCCTGCTGCAGAGCTGGCTCGGCGGTTCGATCGGCGGCGTGCAACTCACCGTCTACAGCCTGATCCTGATGGCCGTCATCCTGTGGCGACCGACGGGGTTGATGGGCTTGGCGACCGAAGCCTACCAGCGCTACCTCCGCCGTCGTCCGGCACGAGCGTAAAGATAAAGCCATGGCAGAAGCGCTGGTCATTCGTGGTCTCAACAAGCGGTTCGGCGGGCTGCGCGCCGTGCAGGACGTCAGTTTTTCCGTGCAGGAGAACGAAACCGTTGCGCTGATCGGGCCGAACGGCGCCGGCAAGACCACCAGCTTCAATCTCATCACCGGATTTCACCGGCCCGACTCGGGCTCGGTATCGGCCTATGGCCGTGAGATCGTCGGCCTCAAGCCGCACGACATCTGCGCCCACGGCTTGGCGCGCACGTTCCAGGTGGCAAAGCCGTTCGGCGCCATGACCGTGCTGGCCAACGTCATGACCGGGGCGTTCCTGCGCGACAGGAATACCGCGGTGGCGCGCGAGAAGGCGCGCGAGGCGATCGAGTTCGTCGGCCTCTCCGCCCGGGAGCAAACGGCGGCGAAGGATCTGACTACGATCGATCAACGCCGCCTGGAGATGGCGCGCGCGCTGGCCACGCAACCCCGGCTGCTGCTGCTCGATGAAGTCATGGCCGGACTGAACCCGTCCGAGATCGATCAGGCAGTCGCCCTGGTCGGAAAACTGTCGCAGCGCGGGCTGACCATCGTCATCGTCGAGCATGTGATGCGCGCGATCATGGCCGTCGCCCGCCATATCGTGGTGCTCGACCACGGGCAGAAGATCGCCGAAGGCAGCCCGAAGGAGATCGTGGAAAACCCCGAAGTCGTCCGCGCCTATCTGGGATCTTACGTTCATCCGCCGACACCGGGAGAAGCCTAGTGCTGAAATTAGCTTCAGTCAGCGCCAGCTACGGGTCGGTCCCCGCCATCCATGACGTCGGCATCGAGATCGGTGAAGGCGAAGCCGTCGGCCTGTTGGGGGCGAACGGCGCCGGCAAGAGCACCACGCTGCGCGTGATCTCGGGCCTGGTGGGACTGACCTCAGGCGCCATCACCTTTGCAGGCATCGATCTCGCGTCGCTCCCGCCGCACAAAATTCCGGAATTGGGAATAGCCCACGTGCCGGAAGGGCGTCAGGTATTTCCTGAAATGACCGTGCAGGAAAATCTCGAGATCGGCGCCTATGTTCCAAAAGCAAAAGCCGAGCGCAGCCGCACGCTCGATCTGGTCTACAGCATCTTTCCAAGACTGGCCGATCGCAAGAAGCAGCTTGCCGGCACCATGAGCGGCGGCGAGCAGCAAATGCTGGCGGTGGGCCGTGGCCTCATGCTGAAACCGCGGCTACTGATGCTCGACGAGCCCTCGCTGGGGCTTGCCCCTGTGATGACCGACGTGACCTTCGAGAAGATCGGCGAAATTCACAAGATGGGCACGGCGATTCTGCTGGTGGAGCAGAATGTCAGCCGCGCGCTGTCGCTGGTTCAGCGGGCCTATGTGCTGGAAAGCGGCAACGTCATCATGCACGGCAGCAGCGCAGAGCTCGCCAACAACAAGCAGGTTCAGGCGGCGTATCTCGGGATTTGACGCGACGCTCGCCCTTCCTCGTCCTGAGGAGCGGCATCTTCGCCGCGTCTCGAAGGATGATCCGACCCATGGTTCGAGACGGCGCTGACGCGCCTCCTCACCATGAGGAGGAAGCTCGTAGATGGGCAAAGCCAACGGGTCGCGCGAATACGCGCCCGATGATAAACTCCGCGTGCCCACCATTCAAGATAACGATCTGCAGATAGATGGTGGGCACGGCGCAAAGAGCGCCTTTGCCCACCCTACGCACCGCTGTTCAGGTTACGTAACCGCCGTCCGCTTCGGCTAGACGATCTCGAACATGCGCGGGAATTCATCCATCAGCGCCATCAGTTCGCCGAGCCGCACCGGATTGCCGCTGACCTTGATCTTGCCGGCTGCCACGGCATCCGGAAAACTCGTTTGCTTTGCTACAACTTCATCAAGCATGCCGCGCGCCAAAGCGAAGCTGGCATCCGCCGTGGCCGCCTGCGCGCCGGCTGTATAAGTCAGCGCGCAATTCTCGAGCGTGAGAACGAACGTCTCGCCTGTATCCGTAAAACTCCAATTCAGCACGATATGCTTGCCTTCGGCCTTCGGGCCATTGAGGCGAACGCCGAGCACGTCCCATAATTGTTCGGTGCGCAAGGCGGCCAGCGTTTCGCGCGGCATCGCCGCCCGCGGCGGCGCCTTCGGCATGCCCTGCCGCAGTTCCTGCGCGCCAAACAGATAGGCGTTGCGCCAGGTCGCGCTTTCGGCGGCATAGCCGAGTTGCTCGAAAGTATCCGCGAGCAGCGCGCGGGCGGACTGATTGTCGGGCTCGGCGAATACCAGATGGCTGACGGCCTGCGCCACGAAGCGAAATTCTCCCTTGGCAAAGTCCTTGGTCGCACGCTCCAGGATAGCATCCGCGCCGCCCATATACTCAACGTATTTTTTGCCGGCCTCGACCGGCGGCAGCGGATCGAGATTGACGGGATTGGCGTCATACCAGCCGAGATATTTCTGGTAGATCGCTTTTACGTTATGCCGGATGTGGCCGTAGTAACCGCGCGCGTGCCACGCGCCATCGAGGCTCGCCGGCAGCCTGATCGTCTCGGCGATTTCGGTGGCGGTGAGCCCGTGATTCATCAGACGGATAGTCTGGTCATGGGCGAATTTATAGAGATCGCGCTGCTGGCGGATCATTGTGTCGATGCGATCAACGCCCCACACCGGCCAGTGATGCTGGCCGCACATCGCATCCGCCTTGCCACCCCACATCTGCAGCGCTTCACCCAGATATTTCGACCAGGCGAGCGCGTCGCGCACATCGGCGCCGCGGAACGGCAGCAGATTATGGAAATTGTGCGTACAGTTCTCCGCCAGATTCAAAAGCTTGTAGCGCGGGATGAAGAAATGCATTTCCGCCGGCGCTTCGCTGTTCGGCGCCATCTGGAATTCGAACTCAACGCCGTCGATGGTGCGCTTGTCGCCGGTCGCGATGATGAGGTCGGTCGGGCGCAACAGCGCTACCGAGCCTGCCGCCATCGACTTGCCAAGCCCGCAGTCGACCTGCCCGCGCGGCCCTTTCGCCAGGAACGGCCCGAACTGATATTGCGCGCGCCGCAACATCGCGGGACCGGCGATGATGTTTTCCGAAACCGCATGTTCCATGAACAAATTCGGCGCGATGATCGGGACGCGGCCGCTCGCTAGCATGTCGTCATCCAGTACGCCGCGCGCACCGCCCCAATGGTCGGTATGGGTATGGGTAAAGATGACCGCCGCCACCGGGCGTTTTCCGCGGTGCTGGAAGTAAAGCTCCATTGCCGCGCGCGCGCCTTCGATCGACGTCAGCGTGTCCACGACGATGACGCCGCTGTTACCCTCGATCAGCGTCATGTTGGCGATGTCGAGGCCGCGGACCTGATAGACGCCGGGCACCACCTCGAACAGTCCGTGATTCATGTTGAGCCGCGACTGCCGCCACAGGCTTGGGTCGACCGTCGGCGGAGCCTCCGCGTCGGACAAAAAGCCATAAGGCTCCAGGCTCCAGACCACCCGGCCCTGCACTGAGGCGATCCGCGCGTTTTCCAGCGTGCCGAGAAAGCCGCGCGTCGCATCGTCAAAATCCCTGACATCGGAGAACGGCAGCGTTTTCAGCGTCGCCGCATGCCGCGCGACAACCGATGCTGACGCTTCCTTGGGTACTTCGCCGGTGCCGGTTTGGGTCATATCATTGTGCTCCCTTACACGTCGCGGAAATCGAACGCGGAAATTTCTGTCACGATGGACGCGCCGCGCGAGGGGGTCAACAAGGCGTTGGAAAATCCCGAGGTTCAACGCCAGCTATCGGTGGCCGATATCCCGGGCAGGCCGATGTCGCTGAGCGAACTCGCAGCCCTCATGAAAGCCGACTACGAGAAGCTGACAACAGTGGTCAAAGCCTCCGGCATGACGCCGCCTCGATTTAACTTTCCGTCATGGCCGGGCTTCGTCCCGGCCATCCACGTCTTTCTTTCAGGCTGAAGCAAAGACGTGGATACCCGGCACAAGGCCGGGCATGACGAGTTATACGGAGTTGTCTCACTTCTTGACCTTGCTTGCGTCCATCTTGACGGCGGGATCGAGCAGCTTGGTCGAGAACGCGGTTTCCACCGCAAACGGCTTTTCCATGCCGAGATAGGTCTGCACCAGTTCGTAGTCTTTTTTCATCCGTTCGGCGTCAATCCAGCCCAGCGCCTTGGTCGTGGTGAAGTCGTCGGTCATCAGGAACTTGATGCGCTCCCATTGCCGCTCCTGGTTTTCCTTGTCCAGGCCCGACACCTGATCGAGCAGCGCCTTCAGGCATGGGGTGACATCGGCGACGCAGGTGGCGAACGCCTTCTGGCTGATCCGCACGAAGTCTTCAGCCAGTTTTGGGTTCTTCTCCAGGAACGCGCCGTTGACGACAAGCGAATTGCCGTAGGGGTTGAGGCCGATGTCTTTCCAGTTGACATAGCCGAGGTCGCCGCCGAACTCGATCACCTTCAAGTCATGTTCGATATAGAAATCGCTGATGATATCGACGGTGTGGCTTTTCAGCGCCGCGATCTTCGCGGTCGGCCCGACATTCACGAAATTTACCGAATCCGGCGCGATGCCCGCCGCCTTGGCGAAGGCCGGCCACATCACCCGCGACGCATCGCCGGGTGGATTGCCGATCTTGTGGCCGGAAAAATCCTTGGCGCCGTTTACGCCGTAACTCTTGAGCCAATAAAAGGTCTGTCCGGTATTGGCGTAGATACTCATCAGCGCCACGACGTCGGCGCCCTTGCTGCGCGCCACCAGCATGGTCGCAAGGTCAGCGATGCCGAACGCCGAGCCGCCTGAGCCCACCTTCAGCGACGAAACCCCGGACCCCTTGCCGGTCTCGATGGTGAGATCGATCCCGGCCTTTTCGTACCAGCCTTGCGCCTTGGCGTAATAAAACGGCGAGTGGTCCGCCGTCGGTGTCCAGTTCAGGATCAAATTGACGGACTCGGCGGCGTGCGAGGGAACGGCCAGCACGGCAAGCGCGAGCGCCAATCCTGCAATTCTCAGACTCTTCATGGCCACTCTCCTCGTTTGCGCTCGCTCATTTGTGGTTGGGCCCCAGGCCGGACCATGGCCTTGCCGTTGCTCATCCGCCGGTCTACCAATGCAACAAGGGACGGACCGAATTGTCAACTGTCTGGTTGGAAATGCCCAAACAACGATCAAATGGCTCAGCGCCTCAGCGGCGCAATCCGGCGGCTACACGCAAGAAGCTGCTGACGGCTGCGCGGCGCGAATTTGCAAAGAGCGGCCTCGCCGGTGCGCGGGTCGACGAAATCGCCGCGCGTGCGGGTGTCAACAAGCAGCTCGTGTATCACTATTTCGGTGACAAGGACGCGCTTTACCTTGCGGTGCTGGAATGGGTCTACGAGGAAATCCGCGCCCAGGAGCGCGGCCTCAACCTCGAGGGGCTGCCTCCCGAACGGGCCATCAAGAAGCTGATCGAGAGCTCCTTCGATCACCTCGCCGCG
>Ga0137397_10000863_pt1 | contig 20920 bp, 18 predicted proteins | sample czorhiz116metaG_FD_106658 | JGI IMG/M metagenome (GOLD analysis project Ga0137397, IMG submission 106658) | Vadose zone soil microbial communities from Angelo Coast Range Reserve, California, USA - czorhiz1.16 metaG | ecosystem: Environmental > Terrestrial > Soil > Vadose zone | place: USA... | reverse complement strand
TATACTCGATCAATCCAAACGTGGACATCGCGCTCTCCTGGCTGGTTTCCGTCTTCGCAACCGCTCAACATTTCGAACTGAGCGGACCACTTGAAATTAGCAGGAACAGAACGCGGGAGCCAGCCGAAGCGACGCTTGCGCCGACGGTCGCGTAATTAGCGTTCCATCCAATCTCCGAAGCTGCACTTGACATTAAGCGAAGAAAAGGCGAATATGCGCGCCTTAGGGATTCGCCCTCTAACCATGACGAAGGAGATTCCTCGTGATTTCGCATTCGCAGTTGCTGGGAGCCCTTTCCCGCCATTGGGGATACACGTCGTTTCGGCCAGGCCAGGAAGAAATCACGTGCCACATTGCGGAAGGCCGCGACGCGTGCGTGGTCATGCCCACAGGTGGCGGCAAGTCACTCTGCTACCAACTTCCTGCGGCGCTCGCGGAAACGGGCACTGCCGTCGTCATCTCTCCGCTCATCGCGCTCATGCAAGACCAGGTCGCGCAGCTCGAGGAAATCGGCATTCCTGCCGCGCTTCTGAACAGTTCCCTATCGCAGCAACAACGTGAAGAAGTGAAGCGTTGCGCCGTCGAAGGCCGTTACCGCCTGCTTTACCTTTCGCCGGAAGCGATCGTGCAGCAGGGGATGCTTCGGTGGCTCAAGCAACTGAAGCTCTCTTTCTTCGTCATTGACGAAGCGCATTGCATTTCGGAATGGGGCCACGATTTCCGGCCGGAGTATCGTCAATTGAGCCGTCTCCGCGCCGAGTTTCCAGGACAACCGATTGCGGCGTTCACCGCCAGCGCCACGCAGCGCGTTCGTCACGATATTGTTCAGCAACTGAGCCTGCGTGACCCGTTCAAGCACATCGCCAGCTTTCGGCGGCCAAATCTTCGCTACCTGGTGAAGCAGTGCGACCGCAAAACGCAGAATCGTTTGTTGCTGGACGCCATCGCTCGGATTCCGGGCGGCAGCATTATCGTTTATTCGCCAACGATTGCGCGCGTGGGCGAAACGCTGAGCTTGCTTGAGGCAGCGGGGATTCCCGCAGCCGGCTATCACGGCAAGATGGAAAACTCAGAACGGCGCGCGAATCAGGAAAAGTGGATGTGCGATGAAGCGCGCGTGATGGTTGGCACGCTCGCGTTCGGGCTTGGCATCAACAAAGCCACCGTGCGCGGCGTGATTCACCTGGCGATGCCGAAGAGCATTGAGCACTACTATCAGGAGTCCGGACGCGCAGGGCGGGATGGATTGCCTGCAGACTGCGTACTCTTCTGGAGGAAGGGCGACGCCAACCTGCAAGCCCACTTCATTCGGGACATTTCCGATGAGAAGGAAAGGGCGCGGGCGAAACAAAGGCTGGAGGACATTTCCAAATTTGTTGAAGCAAAGGAGTGCCGCCAGTGTCTGATTTCGAATCATTTTGGCGAAACGTCAAAGCAGAAACGTTGCGGAGAGTGTGACGCCTGCGAAGGACTTCCCGATTGGCTGTCCGCGGAAGCGAACAAGCAAGCGTCCCGCGGAGTGAGTCGCTTCGTGCCGGAAACTTCCATCTCCGCGAGGCGGAATCCTTCGGCGCAAGCAACGCGAATCGGTTTGGATTTGCGCGAAACTCTTCGCGAGTGGCGGCGGAGCACGGCCCAGCAAAAAGGAATGCCTGCGTTTGTGATCATGCACGATTCGACGCTCGACGATCTTTGCCAGAAAAGCCCGTCCACACTCGCGGAACTGCGAACGGTTTCGGGCTTCGGCGAACAAAAAACCGGGCTTTATGGAAAACAGATTTTGGAAATTCTGGCTAGCTTCCAAAGGAGAAACAGCGCTGAGCTCGAGCAGTTACTCGAACTCTCCGGTCCCGCGCGAGAAACACTTCAGCTTTTGAACCAGCAGCACAACTTCGAGGAAATAGCGGGGATTCGCGGCGTCGGAATGCAAGCGGTGGTGACCGCCGTGTCCGAACTCGTGCAGCGCGGCGACGTGGCCTTCCGCCAGGAATGGGTTTCCCCGCCGCGGTATGACCGTATTCGTGACGCAGGCGTGAAAGTGGGATGGGAAAGACTGAAGCCGATCAAGGAAGCCTTGCCCGAAGAGTTTACCTACGAGGAGATTCGGCTCGTCGCCGCGCATCAAAGATTGCAAGCCGCACGATAAATCTCATTCTCCTGCGTTCGTGAAATTTTGCAGAGCCGTAGGACGAGCAAAGTTTTTGCGTACTTATATATGGTTTTTTGACTTGACAGCAATAGAACCGCGGCTAAACTCCCTACTCGTTCGTGGTGTTCGGCAAGTCCAGCAATGCTCTCCTCGCTTGTCGTTTGCCGGAAGTTCATCCATCACGATTGCCCAGCTCTCCACTGGTAGTCCATTTCTAGCTCACCCAACCGTTCGCCCAGTGCGAATCTTTTGGTGGAGGTTGTCCCATGGCTCAAAGACATAGCACACCCGTTCGTGGATTGATGTCGGTCATTAAGAGTCCGTCATTCGAGGGCCGCTTCGGCCGGCTGTTTCACATCGATGAGAAAGATCAGGCAAAGTTTGGCGCCACGGAAAAAGAGAACGAAGACAATTTGGCCAAGCTTGGCGCGGCCATGTCCTCGGGATTTGACCCACCAAAGGACGGAAAAGACGACGAAGAGAGCGGCATTCCGGCGCTTTACACCTATCTCGGCCAGTTCATTGACCACGACATTACCTTTGACCCGGCAAGCAGTCTGCAAATGCGGAATGATCCCGATGCGCTTGTGGACTTTCGGTCACCGGCATTCGATCTGGACAACGTTTATGGCAGGGGCCCCGACGATCAGCCGAGTCTCTACGACGGCGGGAACACATTCTTGCTGGGCGATCCTATCTTTGGCGGCAATCCGAACGCCTCGGACTTGCCCCGGAACAATGCAAAAGTCCGGCGTGCACTGATCGGGGACCCTCGGAACGATGAAAATGCCATCATTTCGCAGTTTCAAGGGCTGTTGCTGCGTTTCCACAATCGCGCTGTGGCTGACAACCCCAATTTGTCGTTTCCGGACCTTCAAAAGCTTGTCCGCTTTCACTACCAGTACGTCATCCTCAACGATTTCCTGCCGAGAATCGTCACCGCGAACGTGCTGAACGCGTATAAACACAACGGCCGCTTCGACAAGAGTAAGTTAAAGTTTTACCATCCGAAAAAATGGCCGTTTATGCCAATCGAGTTTTCGGTAGCTGCGTACCGCCTCGGCCATTCGATGGTGCGCCCCGGCTACCGCCTGAATGACGCCGTGCTGCTTCCCATTTTCCCTGTCGCCGCCTCCACAGCTCCCGGTTTTGGGCAGGGACTCACTGGATTCCGCGCGATGATCGCCAACTGGGGCATCGATTGGGGCCGCTTCATTGATATAGATATCCGCACTTACGACGGCACGCCTTTCGAAAATCTATCGAGGCTGCAGTTCGCGTATCGCATTGACACTTCCGTCGTGAATCCACTGTCTGCGCTGCCCCCGTCCGTTGCAACCAATCCTTCTTCTTTGCCACAACGCAATCTTTTGCGCGGTTGGCGCCTCGGACTTCCGAACGGCCAGTTCGTTGCGAACAAGATGGGCATTCCACCGATGAGTGACGACAAAATTCTGATCGGTAAAGGCCTCGACAGCCCGGGTCCTGGAGAAGCACCGGTTCCCATCACAAGCATCAGCCCAGTATTCGCAAAAAATTGCCCGCTCTGGACGTACGTCCTTGCAGAAGCGATGAATAACAAAACGTCCGTAAAAGTCCCCGTGAGTGGAGACGTTTCCATCAACACGCCGCAACTTGGGCCGGTTGGCGGTGGAATTGTGATGGAGGTATTCCTCGGCCTGATGTTTGAGGATAAACACTCACTGCTCAACCTGGAACCGAGCTGGCAACCGGCGGGAAATCCTAACTATGCGCTGCGGGATTTTGTGAAATACGCGCTGGGAATGTGAGCTGCCGGAGGAATCTGTAAGATTGATTGCAGGCTTCGCCGGGAAGTATCGGCGCTAGCTGGACTTTGAGCCGACCATGGCTCTGAGGAGCCATTTTTTCAGCACGGGCATGGCATAGCTCGGAATTTCATCGAACGTGGCGCCCATGCCGATGTTTGCCTGCGCGTAAATCACTTTTCCCTTGGCTTCGAAGAATTCGTTCTCGAAATAAATCTTTACATGAAGCGGCGTGCCGTCCGGCAGCGGGTTCACCATGTCAAAGTAGCAGCCGTGCAAGCTCAGCTCGTTGACACGAATCTCCATCTTTGTTTTTGATTGCTCGTCAATCAGTTCCGCCACGGCCACAAAAGGATAGCGGGGTGTTCGGCGTCGTTCATCGCTCACAGCATCACCTCCCTAAGGGGTTCTCCGGGGCCGCGGGACAATAATTGGTTTGTTACGGGTTATCCCATCGCTTTTATAGCATAGGGCCGGAACGGCGAGCGTTTTGGATTGGCCCGCTGCATCCAAAGCTGCAACGCGGCTCAAGCTGCTTCCCTATTTGGCGGGCTGACTCGCGCCGGGTGCCGGCGGCTGCGCGAAAAGTTGCAGATTTTCCGCCTTCCATCGCATGGCAGCGTAGATTCTGTTCCGCCCACCGGGATGATCGAAAAAGAAAAACTCTTCGAGGGGACCGGGACTCATTTTACGGTATTCGCCAAGGTGAATCGCGGCTTGTGCGAAACCGTCCGGCTGGCGGCTGGCATTCAGTCCATACATATCCGCCTCGTATTCGCTGGTGCGTATTTGCGTGTTCGATATTGGAGTCATGACGAAAAAGAACAAGGACCCAACCAGAAATACGAGAGGAATGACCGCCACGTCCGTAACGCCTCGAACCTGGCAGCTCTGACCCCATCGAGCAAGCGACCAGTTGAGCGCCCATCGTAGGAAAGAGAAAAACACAACCGTGACCACGAAAATGAACAAAAGATCCTTATAGATGTGGTGGAGTACGTAATGCCCCATCTCATGGCCCATGATGGATTCGATCTCTTCCTGCGATCCGCGCTTTAGTAAATTGTCATTCATTGTTATGCGCATGGTCTTGCCGAAACCGCTGACATTCGCGCTCATGCGCGTGGACTGCTTGGATGCGTCTACTTCGTAAACATCGTGCGCGGGAATTCCGTTGGTGCGTGCCAGCCGCAGCACAGGTTCGGTCACAACAGGGTTGTCGAGAAGCTTGTATTGGTTCAACAAGGGGAAAATGTAAACCGGTGCAATCATCACCGTCACAATCGTGAACAGCATTGTGACCACCGCGCCCCAGATATGCCATGTGTTCGGGAGTTTCCGCACGACACCGATGAGAACCGTCGCAAGAATGCCGCCAAGAATTGCGTTGACCATGAGGAACTTGAGTTGATCTACCATCCAAGGACCGAACGTTTGCGTTGCGAGACCGTACTTATGCTCGCGAGAGTAGCCTTCGTAAACCGTCAGCGGAAACGCGAGAATCGTACTCACCACCAGAAACTCGACCCAGTAAATGAGCGTCTGCAATGGCTTGAATCGCGTGACGCGCTCCGCAACATTTCGCATTCCGGCGGAGGCACGGGATTTCAACAGAATCAGGTACAAAACCGCTCCATACAGAAAGTCCCAGAGAATGAGCCAATAGCCGCCCTCGAAATAGGCGTCGGACTTCGCGCGGGCGCCGGCAGGAATCTGCGCCAGATAGGCGTTCGTCGCTGCTTCGGCGTTGAAATGATCGGAGGGCTGAGCTTCGGGCGGAACCGTGGTTACAGAAGGCATTTCCGTGCCGGGCTTTTGTCCCGCGCCGGATGATTGCTGCGCAAGGGCCGCGCCTGCGATAAAAAAACAGACTAGAGCGAATAACCCTGCGCGCAGGGCGAACGAAAGCTTCATACCGCCTCCAATGAGGATAAGTTTCCGGTGTCTGGGTAGATACGATTTTGGTTTCAAATTAGTTTCGAGCTCCGCGCCAAAGCTCAACACGGAATTGCTACTTTGCAGGAGCAGGCTCAAATTGCTCGGACATCCAGGCTTTCAGCGCGTCCATGTTTTGTGGACGACCCAGGAAGTTTTTCACCAGGTCGTTGGCAGACATGGAGCCGCCGGGCTCAAGAACAAGGTGGCGATAGCGAGCTGCAGGCGGCGGAGCCAGGAGATCTTTGCGGTCGAATTGCGTGACGAAATCTTCGGCGATGACTTTGTCCCACAAGTACGTGTAGTAAGCCGATGAGTAGCCGGCAAGGTGTCCGAACGACGCGTAATCGTGAATTCCGGGCGTGGGTTTCACCAGGCTGTAGTGGTTTGAGTCATCCCGTGAAATTACGTCCGGATCCACGGCGTCCGGTTTGCGGTTGTAAAGATCAAACGAAATTGCGGTGAAAACATTTTGGCGCAGAACCCAACTGCCGCGGCCAAATGCATCGGCGCGATTCATGCGCGCGACAAGCTCGGCGGGAATCGGCTCGTTCGTCTTGTAATGTTTCGCGAACGTCGCAAGGACCTGCGGACTATGCATCCACTCTTCCAGCATTTCCGAAGGCGCCTCACCGAAGTCGGATTCCATGCTGATGCCTGCGACGCCCGCCCACGGTTGTTGGCCGCCCAGAATGTGATGGACCAGGTGGCCGAACTCATGGAAAAACGTGATTACGTCGTTGTAGTCCATCAGGCCTGGATCGTCCGCGGAAGTAACTGGAAAATTGCAAACGAGAACCGCTTCGGGGAGCTGCTTGCCGCGAACTCCGTCGAGCACGGCAGCCATCTCGGCGTGGCTGAACTTGCCGGGACGAGGATGCATGTCCAAATAGACCCTTCCGATCATTTTTCCTTGATCGAAAACGTCCCACGTTTCCACGGAAGGATCCCAGGCCGGAACGCCTTGTTCCTGCAGAAAAGAGATGTTGAAGAGTTTGGACGCTGTATCGAGCACCCCCTTTTTCACTCGTTCATAGGGCAGATAGGGACGCACGGCAGTGGAGTCAAAATTAAATTGCGAGCGGCGCACCAGTTCGCGCAGAAAATATCCCTCGTAGTCCGAAATGTCCTTTGCGTCCGGCTGAATTTTCTGTTTCTCCGCAAGAAGCAACGAGTATTCGCGCTGCGCAACGGGGCGTGCGGCGGAATCCACCTGCTGAATGAAATCGCCAATGTTTTTGGCGGAGCGAATCATGCGGTCGGCGGCGTTGTAATCTGCCCAGGTTGAATATCCGACGATGGACGCAATTTCTTGCCGCATGCGAATCAAATCCATCAGGACTTCGCGGTTCTTCGGATAGGCGCGATTGTCGAATTCAATGTAGAGGCGCTTGCGGACAGCGTCGCTCTTCCCAAACGTGAGAACCGGAAACGTATCGGGATAATTCGTGCTGATTTTGATTTTTCCGTCGGGACCGGCCTTGTGCGCGTCAATGTAATCCTTCGGCAAACCGTCGAGGTCGCCGGCGGAGTCCACGGTGATGCTGCGTTGATCGTCAGAAATATTGCGGTCAAACGCGGATTGCAAATCGGTCAGTTTGTCCAAAAGCTTTTTCAAACGCGCGCGCGTTTCGTCATCTTTATCAACGCCGGCAAGGCGGAATTCCAGCAGTTGCCGTTGCACGTAGTAACGCGTAGTGGAATCGGCTCCCGAAATATCGATCGCGGCGAGCGCTTTGTAGACGCCTTGATTCAGCGCGAGCGAGGAATATGCTTCGCCCACTTTGGACGTCATGCCGGTGGCTGAATCGCGATACTTCGCGTCTGGATGAACTTGCTGCAAGAGTCCGGCGAGGTACCCCGCAGCGTTGTACTGGCGGACAATCTCGTCATAGGGAACGAGCGTGTTTTCAATTGTGTGTGCGCCTTTGACGGAAAGAATCTGATCAATCGCGCGCTGCCCCGCAGCGAGGCGATCGTTTTCCATTTTTTCAAAAGCGGCGACGTCCGGCTTGCTGATCCATACGGGCGCCTGTGCCACGGTCGCAGTTTGCGCGTGTGCGCCGGCGGATATCGCGAGAACGGCGGCCGCGCAAAGCAAATACGCCAGAGGTCGCTTGGGCAAAGTCATCTTTTGCATAATTTGTCTCCAGACCTGTCTTCCTATTTGAACGAGTTCCGAAGCAGCTATGTTCCGTTGCGGGGCCCACATTCTTTGACGTTTGAAGCGCGTCTGGAGAGAGCAGGCGCGCTTCAAAAAGGACACCTCAGTGAAGAGTCAAAAACTCCTCAAGAAGCAGCCGTGCGAGGCGCTCCGAGTCATGCCGGATCACGCCGTGCTCTTCCAGCAGGGCGTCCAGGATGACGCGTACGCGGTGCTTCTTCAGATAGGGCAAATCCACCACGACGCGCTCCGCGCCTTCTTTGCGATAGCGGCGAGCAACATCCGGGGAAACGTTCTTGCGATTGGCGATGACAAAATCCACAATGCTGCCGCGAACATGGCGATGAATCGCGTTCAAATGTTCTGACAGTGCGTAACCGGTAGTTTCTCCCGGCTGGGTCATCAGATTTGCGATATAGACGCGCGGGGCTTTGGAACGCGCAATGGCGTGGGCGATTTCCGGAATTAGAAGATTCGGCAAAATGCTGGTGTAGAGCGAGCCCGGGCCAAGAAGAATCAAATCCGCATGGCGAATTGCTTCCACTGCCTCCGGAACAGCGCGCACGCGCCGAGGATTCAAGAACAATTTGCGGATTGGCACGCGGCTCGCCGTAATTCTCGTTTCACCGTGAACTTGTTTACCGTTTTCCAGAACAGCTTCCAGCGTGACGTTGGCAATCGTGGACGGAAAAATTCTGCCGCGAATCGCGAGCACTTTACTGGATACCTTCACCGCTTCCGTAAAATCTCCGGTCACATGCGTCAGCGCGGCCAGAAATAAATTTCCAAAATTATGTCCGGTGAGTCCGCGGCCTACGTGAAAACGATATTGAAAAAGCCTGCTTAAAAGCGCTTCGTCGCTCGCGAGCGCGACCATGCAATTGCGAATATCTCCCGGCGGCAAAATGCGATTTTCGCGGCGGAGGCGGCCGGAACTCCCTCCGTCATCCGTAACCGTGACGATCGCGGCAAGATCGGAGATAGGGCGCTTCGCAGTGGGAGTGGGATCTTGGCGGCGAACTACGTTATGTTTCAGGCCGCGGAGCAGAGCGGAAAGCCCGGTACCGCCGCCGAGTGCGACGACGCGAAGGCCGCGATGCTGAATCTTTTTCTTCGAGAGCGATTTCACGGAAAATCCTGTGGATTGAAGGGCGTCTTACTTTAGCAGAAGCGAAGAGAGACGAGCCAAGTTCGCGAATGAGGAAATCTCAGAGTCCGATGCCATCCTTTTCCGGATACAGGAGTTCCGTGAAGCGCGGATCTTCCTGCAAAAACGCGAAATCCTCATCGTTACGAGCGTGATAGCGATTCGCGGAACGCAGTTCGATGGCGATTTTCAAATTGGCGAGCGCGGCGTCGGCCTCGCCGGTGAGACAATCGAGCGCAGCGACGGCATAAACAATATGGTCGGCTTTCGGCGCAAGCTTGCGCGCTTTGTCCAAACTTTCGCGGGCTTCATCCCAGCGGCCAAGGTTCATCATGCCCACGCCACGCTGGTAGTGCTCTTCCGCCGTGCGCGGATTTTGCTCGGTGGCAGGCTTCATGCGCTGCTCGGCGATTTTGATATGCATGCGCGCGCGGTCGGCGAGTTCCTTGCTAGGGCCCACCATCACCTTTTCCAGCTCCTGCTTGGCTTTGGAATACTTCTGCTGGTGGAAGAGGGCGAGCGCTTCGTCGTAGGTCTTCATTTGCGCTTGTACGAGAGGATTGACCAGTTCGACGCCGCCCCGCTGAACCGGAGGAGGGGCGGATAATCCTTTTCTTTTCTTCATTTTGGAAGTTTTGCCCTTGGCGCCCGCGCGAGCGGATGACTTTCTAGCCTTTGCCATGGCGCGCATGCTAGCAGAGGCGAGTTGCGGCGTCAATGCGTGGGAAAGGGGGTGTCAAACCTCTTTAGAAATGTCCCCTTCCTTACCTCATTAGAAATGTCCCTTTTTCTTTTGATTTGCCTGTTGTCGTTGGGGTGTCCGCCGGAGCGAAGCCCTGCGCCGCGGTTTGTGCGGCGCGTTTAGGGCGTAGCGGAGGCGGACACCCCAACGAGTGCTGACTCCTGCGATCGATTCAACCGCTGCAACTTCATTCTCTGCTCATAGCCTTGCCGCCAGGGATGTTTCTGCGGAGGTTTACTCCTTGCGTGCTTGACCGGCTCGCGCGGCGCGACCTGCACCGCTCGGGGTCGCACTACCAGATCTTCGTAGTCCATGCGTTCTCCGCGATAGTGCACTTCTACCGTTCCATCTTCCCCCTCATAGACCAGAGCCTTGGCTGCAGAAATCCATTGTGTGTTAGCGGAGCTGCTTCTGTACGCGCTTGCTGGCCTTCTTGACGTCGCGCGCCAATTCCTCGAAGCGCTTGGTGAGGGCTTCGAATTCCTTGCGAGCGACTTTGGCGGCTTTGGTGACCTTATGGGCGGTGCTCGTGGCGCGGCCTGCGGCGGCGCCAACGGATTCGGCAGCTTTGACGAGTTTGGTTTTCTTGGCCATGAGTGGTTACCTCCAGAGTAAGATCGGGCGGATAGGCTGAAGGGTAGTTTCCCACCGATTCAGGCAGAAACGAAGGAAAGATCCCGGCCGAAGGCGCCTGGCACTCCAAAGACGGGCAGGCGTTACCGAACGGGAGCAGGGTGGAAAATTTGGTTGGGAGAAGCAGGTAAAGTCGCGGACACTAGGGTAGTTACAGCCGCGTCCGGGCAAGCACAAAATAGCAGTGTTTCCCCGGGGTGTGAGGATTCCCATTGCATTTGAGCCCGAGTGTATTGGGCCGGGCAGTGATTGGCCGAGCCGTGTTGGCTGTGCTATAAGTTTGTGTCTTCGTTTAGGGCTGAGGACCAGTGCCGTTCATCAACTTTCCTGCGCGCGAAATTAACTGCAAGCTGGTGTACTACGGTCCCGGTTTGGGTGGAAAAACCGCAAACCTGCAATGGATTTACGACCACACGGGGCAAAATCAAAAAGGAAAAATGGTTTCGCTGGCGACGGAGACGGACCGGACGCTCTTCTTCGATTTTCTGCCATTGGATTTGGGAACAGTGCGCGGATTCAAGACGCGCTTTCATTTATATACAGTGCCTGGACAGGTTTTTTATGAAGCGAGCCGGAAGCTGATTTTGAAGGGCGCGGACGGCGTAGTGTTCGTGGCGGATTCGCAGGAAGAGCGGCTGGACGCGAATTTTGAAACGCTGGAAAACCTACAGGAACACTTGAAGGAGCATAACCTGAATTTCGACACGATTCCCTACGTATTGCAATTGAACAAGCGCGATTTGCCGAATGCGATGAGCGTGGATGCACTGAGCAAACAATTGCAGAAGAAGGGCGAGCCGGTGCTTGAGGGAGTGGCGATTCAGGGAGTGGGTGTGTTTGAGACGTTGAAGGAAGTGGCGAAGCTGGTGCTTGCCGAGTTGAAAAAAGGCGGGTAGTTCTTCCTCAGTAAAGGCTGAAAGAAACCTCGATCGGTACAAGTACCGACACGGGCTGGCCACCCATCATAGCCGGCTGAAATTTCCAGGTTCGAACAGTATTCAATGCTTGCTGATTCAAATCGGACGGTAATCCTTTCAAGACTTGTAAATGGATGACTTTCCCCTCCTCTGAAACTACTACTCGTAGCACCATAGTCCCGTTGAATTTCGCCTGCCTCGCCTCGTTTGTAAACGAAGGATTCGGCACATATGTGCTGCGAGGGACCAGCGCTTTCGAAGCCTTATAAACCTGCTCACCCGGCAGGTCGAAATCAAGTAGATCGCTAAACGGTTCAGCGGAAGCCAAACTGCGGGGAGAGTCAAAGACATCAAGCACCGCGTTAGCCTCAGATGAAAAGTGTGGCTTTTGCTGCGGATATTGAGCACGCGCAGTCAAGGCGCTGGCAAGCAAAACGAAAAAGACAAAAGCCATGCGAGCAAAGAGCATCAGGCGAAGGCTTGGAGGGCCGCGGATTCGGAGTCGTGGGTGGGGATGGCTTCGACGAGGCGGGTGACGGTGAGGGCGTCGCGGACACGGCCGGGTTTGCAGACGAGGCGAAGGATACCGCCTTCGCGGCCGAGTGCGATGGAGATGCGAACGAGCGAGGAGATGCCGGAGCTGTCAATTTGCGGCACGCCGTCCAAGATCACAATGACTTTGCGCGCGCCGCTTTGCAGAACAGATTGAAGCGCCATCGTAAGCTGTTCGCTGGAATCGCCGATGGTGAGGCGGCCGTGTACGTCGAAGACGTGGATGCCAGCGTCTTCGCGAACGTTGATTTCGATGGGGGCGTAAAAGGTCATCGGTCGTCTTCTGATAAAGGCCGCAAGGCATTATACGATGACGCGGCGGAGAAACAGATAAATGAGATTGGCGAAGTTGCATGAGTGGAACGTCACACCGGCGAAAGCTCGGAAGATTCAGGAAAAGTTGCGGGAGGCCTGGGTGGGCGAGGACCGGTTGCCACAGATTCGCACGGTGGCGGGGCTGGATGCGGCGTTTGTGCTGGCTGGATCGCAGGCGTTGAAACGAGTTTCGCGATGGAATGGGCTGAGGGATGCGAATCGCGCGATTGGGGGCGTGGTGGTCTTTCGTTTTCCGGAGATGGTGGAGATTGAACGCGCGCACGCTGTGCTTCCGTTGCGGTTTCCGTACGTGCCGGGGCTGTTGAGTTTTCGGGAGATTCCGGTACTGCTTGCGGCGCTGAAAAAATTGAAGCGGCTGCCGGATTTGCTTTTTTGCGATGGGCAGGGCTATGCACATCCGCGCAGGATGGGGCTGGCGACGCATCTGGGAATCGTGTTGGACCGGCCCTCGATCGGATGCGCGAAGAGTATTTTGATTGGAAGCCATGGAGATTTGGCGGCGGAAGCAGGGCATTGGGTGGCCCTGACGGATGCGAAAGCGGATGGGGAGACGATTGGGGCGGCGGTCCGGACGCGGGATGGAGTGAACCCTATCTATGTGTCGCAGGGACATCGCGTTTCGCTGAAGAGTGCGATTGAGTTGACCCTTGCGGTGGGCGACGGGATGCGGATTCCACGGCCGACGCGAGAGGCCGATCGGTTGGTGGGCGGGGTGAAGAGGAAGATGGCGAAGTAAAGGCGGCTCCGAGGGCGGCTTGGGTGGAGGGACTGGCCGCAGTTCAAATGTGCGGTCATCGGAAAAATGGATGCGGAGTATCAAAATTTCGGAAGGGGAGGCCGAGTGGAGGCGCGTATAATTTTGCATGCCAAATGCGGCTTTCCTCTCAGGAACGTTCGTGCAGTCCCGCACCGCCGCGAAGCCTTTGGCAACGGGGTGATCCTGAAGATCGCGGATTTGGTGACAGGACTCCGCGTGACGGAAGACCAGGAAGTGGAAGGACTGGACATTACGCAACATGGCGAAGAAGCGTATTACCTGGAGTCGTAGAGTTAGGAAGAACGGGGCTGAGGAAAACGAGGCCGGAGCGAAATGTCCATGATGAAACTCGAAGCCATCATTCAGCCCTCGCGGTTTGAATCCGTGAAGGACGCGCTGCGCGAAGCGGGCATTGAAGGAATGACCGTGACTGAAGTGCGCGGGCACGGACGGCAGAAAGGCCACACGGAGGTTTATCGCGGCCGGGAATATACGGTGGATCTTTTGCCAAAAATAAAATTGGAGATGGTCCTGCCGGACAAGCTTGTGAATCTGGTCGTGGACACAATTTTGAAGACGGCGAAGACAGGGAAGATTGGCGACGGTAAGATATTCCTTACACGGGTGGACGAAGCCATCCGAATTCGGAATGAGGAGCGCGGCGAAAGCGCGCTTTAGAATTGGTGACCTCTGCCGCGCGCCCCGGTCTCCCGTTGGGAAACCACCCGATAAAACAAATGTCAGGTTCTGCCACACCTTTATCCGTCCTCGGTTCCCAATTCGAGGACGAACGAGCGCGCATTCGCAAAGGCTTTGATAGCGGCGCTAGCGCGAAGGAAACGCTCCACGCGCTGTGCGAGCTTGCGGACCGCAGCATTCAGCAAGTGTTCAAGGATGTTCTGAAACTGCGCGATTCCGGAGCAGAAGGCTTCAGTTTGCTGGCGCTTGGGGGTTACGGCCGACGGATGCTGTTTCCCTACTCCGACCTGGACATACTTTTTCTTTTTGCCAACGACAAGACGGAGGAGGAGTTCCGTCCGTTGATTTCGGACTTTTCGCGGACGATGTGGGATCTGGGATTTCGTGTCAGTTCGGCGGGGCGCACGATTGATGAATGTAAACGCATCGAGGAAGACAACGCGGAATTTCACCTCGCGCTGCTGGACCGGCGGTTTCTGGATGGGGACCAGGAACTGTTTGAAAAGCTAGATCAGCGGATTCTTCCGCCATCGGAACGACAAGCCCGCCCATTTCTCTATTTTCAATTACACCGGCTGACGAAGGAACGGCTCGCGCGTTACGGCAATACGATTTTCCACTTGGAGCCGAACGTTAAGGAAGCGCCGGGCGGACTGCGCGATTATCAGGCGGCGTACTGGTTGCGGCAAATTCTCGGCGACCGCAAGGATTTGCGCGGGTCAAGCGCCGCGGAAGAACAGCTGGCTTCGGATGCTGTTGAATTTCTCAGCTCGATTCGCTGCTTTTTGCATTACAGCAACGCGCGAAACGACAACGCTCTGACTTATGAATTGCAGGCGGAAGCGGCGGAGAAATCACTAGGAATCACGGATGGCGTTCATCGCACAGCGGCGGAATGGATGCGAATCTATTTTCGCCACGCGCGCACCTTGAACCGCCAGCTGCTGCGTTACCTGGATCAGAGAATGGCCGCTCCGATGAGTTTCAAGGAGCGGTTTTTTAGCGCCGCGCGGAGCGTGACGAAAACAGAACCGCCCGTGACCGGTGATTTCGCCATGCGCGGCGGACAGATTGAGGTACTCAATCAGCAGGCGCTCTCGGACAGGACTGTGATGTATGCGCTCTTCGCAGAGGCAGCGCGAACCGGAATACCTCTGTCTCCGCAAGCCGAGCGCAGCATTTCGTACGTGATGACGCACTCCGAACTGCCTGTTTTAAATCAGGCGATTCAGTGGGACACGCTGAAAGAGATTCTTGCGGGAGATTATCCCGGAGTTGCGCTGCGGCCCATGCACCGACTTGGCCTGCTGATGGAAATCCTTCCCGAGTTTCGCGCGATTGATTCGCTGGTGGTGCGCGATTTCTATCATCGCTATACGGTGGATGAACACTCTTTGCGGACGATCGAGCATCTGCAGGAGCTTGCCGATCCGCCGGATGAACGCGGCGTTTCCTTCGCCCCGCTCTGGAAAACGCTCGAGCGACGCGACCTTTTGATTTTTGCTTTGCTTCTGCACGACACGGGCAAAGGGATGCCTGTGGAGAATCACGTTTTGGGCAGCCTCGAAGCGCTGGAAACCGCCGCGAGACGTCTAGGGCTCTCCGCGGAAGAAGAAGCGGAAGTTCACTTCCTGATCGAGCACCATCTGGATATGTCCGCGACAGTGCAGCGCCGCGATATTTTCGATCCGTCCATCGTTTCGGGTTTTGCAGAAAACGTGAGCACGCTTGAGCGGCTGCAGCGGCTTACGCTTCTTACGTATGCGGATATTCACGCCGTCAATCCGGAAGCGCTGACGCCATGGAAAGCGGAAATGTTGTGGCAGCTTTTTGTGGCGACGTCGAATCACTTCAGCAGGACGCTGGATCGCAACCGCCTGCACGCGTCCGACGAGAAGTCCGTGCTCGAGCAAGTGCGCTTGCTTACGGCGAACGCGAAAACTTCGGACATCGAACGTTTCCTCGAGGGCTTCCCGCGCCGGTATCTGGCGGTTCATTCCGCCGCGGAGATTGCGCGGCATTTTGCGCTGTATCAAAAACTGGGCGCGTCACCGTTACAGACTGAACTCACTGCAGAACGGCACGGTTTTTCGCTGACGCTGCTTACGGCGGACCGGCCGGCATTGTTCTCCACGATTTCCGGGGTGCTCGCTGCGTGGGGCATGAACATTATCAAGGCGGATGCGTTCGCCAACGCTGCGGGAGTTGTGCTCGATACATTTCACTTTGCGGACTTGCACCGAACGCTGGAACTGAATCCCACAGAAATCGATCGCTTCGTGAAAAGCCTACACGACGTGCTGCAGGCCAAGGCAGCGCTCGAACCGCTGGTGCAAAGCCGCGATACAGCGAGCCGCGCACGTCCACCGAAAGTCGCCATACAGACGCGGCTCAGCTTTGACGATTCGGCATCAGCAAACAGCACGCTGCTTGAGGTGATTGTGCAGGACCGGCCGGGCTTGCTGTACGACATGGGCTCGGCGCTGGCGCGGCTCGCGTGCAACATCGAAGTGGCGTTGATTGACACGGAAGGCCAGAAGGCGATCGACGTTTTCTATCTGACTTCGCAAGGCAAGAAACTCACCGCGCAAAAGCAGGATCTGCTGCGAGAAGTGCTGCAAGGTACGCTCGGCTAATACGAAAAAGTTCGGCGCCTCTTTTGCGCCCGATTCGTGGTAGATAGAGGCATGCTTCGTTCCGCGTTTCTCCGCCGTGGCCTCGCCTTGTTCCTTCCCGTCTCCTTTCTTGTCCTGGCGACGTTCGCACAGCAAGGAAGCATCCTTGGCAATTGGACGAGAGTTTCACAAGAGCCGATTCTCGCGCCTACGGGAGCCGGTTGGGAAAGCGCGGGCACATTTAACCCGGCAGTGGTACGGCACAACGGAAAGTTTGTGATGCTGTACCGCGCGCAAGATGCAAACGGCACGTCGCGGCTTGGATATGCGGAGAGCGAGGATGGAATTCACTTTACACGACGGGCTACTCCGGTTCTTTCACCCGAGGCCGAGTACGAAAAGAACGGCGGCGTTGAAGATCCCCGCCTTGTGAAAATTGGAAGCACTTACTACCTGACATATACGGGCTACAACAAAAAGGATGCACAGCTTTGCCTGGCAACTTCTAGCGATTTGATTCACTGGCAGCGGCAAGGCGTGATCATTCCTGCATACCAAGGTAACTGGAACAAGGGTTGGACGAAATCGGGAGCGATACTTGCAGAAAAGATCGACGGCGACTATTGGATGTACTGGCTTGGCACAGCGGAGGACAAAACGGATCAAATGGGTCTTTCGCGCTCGAAAGACTTGATTCACTGGACTGAGGTCACGCAAACGCCCGTTCTACCGCGGCGACCGGGAAAATTCGATTCGCGCGTGGTTGAGCCTGGGCCCCCGCCGTTTTTGACCAATGCGGGCATCGTGCTGATCTACAACGGTGCGGATGACAATCTGGTCTATCGGGCAGGAATTGCGATTTTCGACCGCCGCAATCCCGCGAAGTTGTTTTCGCGCGATGCGATTCCAGTTTTTGAACCGCAGATGGAATGGGAAAAAGTGGGACAGGTTCCCAATGTCGTGTTTGTCGAAGGAATGGCGCGGAACAAAGGTGAGTGGCTTTTGTACTACGGTGCGGCGGATAAATATGTGGGAGTCGCGAAAGCAGATGTGATCCCGCAAGGAATTGTGGAGCCGAGAAAAAGCCGTTAGTCAGCGATTTCCAGATTTCGTTCGACTAAGAAAAAATCCTGGGCCGCGTTTGGCGGCCCAGGATTAGTTTGTCTAAATGGTCCGCTGCGGAGCAGCGGTCGAGCTTAGGGAATATAGTAGCGGAACGAAGTGAGGACCATGTTGTCGATGGCCTTCGGACGCTGGCTGACAATGGTGGCCGGAGGCACGATGCCTGTGGTGGCATTGCCGGACCACCCGAGCTTCTCCAAGTAGGAGTATTGAACGCCCCATTGGAGCCGGCCCTTTGGCCCGTTATACAACTTGTGCCAGAACCCGAGAGTACCTTCGACGATTTGGTGGATGTCACCGGCGCAGGTGCCCCCGCTGGTCGGGCCAGTTGGGGTGCCGGTCGGAGGAAAGGCCGTGCCGGGAGTTGTCGGGAAGCCTTCCGTGTTGCAGCCGGAATTGTTAAATAGCGGGCTGCCGTAGCCAACGCCGACAGTGTTGCCGTTCGTTGGATTGACGAAGGTGTACGCCGTGCGGGCCGCATATTCACCGCCGCCGTAGGCATAGACATCGAATTTTGGATTGGGATGCCATTCGAGGCTGCCCAACCAGGCTGCCGAGCGGATTAGAGAGAGCTTGCCATCGGGGCGCGCGGTCACGTCGGCCAACTGCGCCGAACTGTAACGGCCGATGCCGTCGCCACCCTGGAAGTGACCGACGAGATCGAGCTTCTTGGCTATGACGGGAAGGCGCGCTGTGAAGCCAACTCCGCCACCAATCTTGGTGTCATTGAAGGCACCTGCCACGGACACGTTGGGATTCGCCCCTGTGCAGAATGCAGGAAGGCCTGTCGCTGGCGTAAGTAGTGGCTGCGCACCGCAAGGATAAACGCGATCGCGGAAAGTGCTCAGGATCCCAACGACTTCGTAGTGGCCCCAGCCTGGATCAGCGGTCATCTTCACGAGGAAATCCGGAGCTTTGTTGGCGGTATAGCCAGCGGTGTCCACAAAGTTGTAGAGGCCACCGCCAGCTCCGGGCGTGTTGAAGAAAAAGTTGTTGTTTGAGCCGCGTCCGCCAAACGTGGTTTGCGGCCCTTCAATGCCCAAGCCGAATCCGAATTTATCCCAGTTTTTCGCAACGCGGAAACCATAGGCACGCTGCCACGCCCAGCCAACGATGTACTGTGGGTCAATCTGGAGAGGAAAGGCCTCTTGACGGTTCTCGATGCCCTTTTTGCTCTCCGTCACCAGGCTCCACATCTGACCACCGGCCAGGTAGAGCCCACTGTCCCATTTCACGCTGGCCCACACTTGGCGCTGGCGAAATACATAGCTGTTGCTCTGGCGATTGTTGGAAGTTACGCCCGTGCCCAGGAAGTCGCCTTCGTAGTAGCCAGTCACTTTGCTGGTGCCAATTTTGGTCTCAAGCAAAAGAAAGAGGCGGGACTGGCGGGCGCTGAAGTTGGTTTCGCTGACCTTGCCAATGGCGTTGTTGGGGTACGGATCGCCCGTGAAAGGCGTATTAATGTCGCTTCCCGTAGCGCGGGTACGAGACACTGTTGCAGCCTCGATGAAACCGCCGGGAGTGATGGTGATGCCCTTGTATTTGATTGAGGACGGACCGTCGTCAGTTTTTGGCTTGTCCCCTTGCGCGGCTTCCGTCGTTTTAGCTTCTGGACGAATAGCCATATCCGTTCCCGTGACGTGAACCGCGGTTGGCTCCGCAGCCGGAGCGGACACGGAGATTTCGGACTTGTGCGTGGCGCTCAGCTGCTCGCGCAAAAGTTCAAGCTGCTTCTGCTGCTCGCCGAGCTGCTGCGCCTGTTCGCGCATCAACTGGCGCAACTCTTCGATTTCTTCGCGATAGTCCGTGGCCGGCTTAGCGGCATCGGTCTTCGCAGCTTCCGTTTTGGTGGCCCGAGTCTTTGTTGTTTCAGCCTTTGTGGCGGTTCCACTTGCTGTCTTTTCTGTGGCGGTCGCGGTGGCAGCCTTCGCTCCCGCATCCCCCGTGTTCGAGTCGTCCGCGCGCAGCGGCCCGCAGGCAAAAAGCGCGCAAATGATTGCAATCGACAACGTCCTACCCATTCGATCCTCCATTTAGATTCTGCGAATTACTTCACCCCGGATGAAAAACACAGCTCTAACAAGGCTATGACATTGCCACCCGCAAGGGAAGCTAACAGAGGGAACATGAACAACCACTTACTGAATTGTTTCTGGAATGTTAATTGTGACCTGTGTCGGGCGGGAGGGCATTGTGGCATTAGGGGCTTAACTTCTTTGTTTCCAACGCCCAACATTAGAATCGGCCCCAACACCGAATGTTACAGGAGCATTACCTCCCCTTTTTGGGCATTCACAATCGTGAGCGCCGTGGGTACACGGTCATCAGGGGCCGCGAGCAGCCGGAACGTTGACCTCGAGTCTGCCTTTGGATCGGGCGTATATCGCGCGACGGCTACCGCGCGCGAACAGCGTGGCGAACCAGGTCGTGGCAAAGCCCGCTTTGTGCTACAACTAAATCGCTTTACCAAATTTTCGCTCGTTCGATGCACATCCCCACCCGAATTCCTCCATTTCGAGAGTGGTTCGGGCGGATTCGAAGAGAGGACAGAATGAAGCAGGCGGTGACCAGACGCGAGTTTCTCGCTCGCATGTCAAAAGTTGCTGGCGCTTCCCTGTTGGACGGAGTGGCGCTTGCGATGCCTGGCTGCGGAGGAGGCTCGTCTACTCCGCCGGTGCAGACCGGTGATGGCTACACCGGGACAGACGACCGGCTTCTTGAGGAAATCGAGAAAGCTGGTTTTCTGTTTTTCTGGGAGCAAGCGGATTCAGCAACGGGTCAGGTCAAAGATCGGGCATTGGCGGCGGGAAACGATTCACGGACCATTTCCAGTATTGCAGCGACAGGATTTGGACTCACCGCGCTCTGCATTGGCGATCAGCGAGGCTATCAACCTCATTCGGCCATCGTCAGCCGCGTCCAAGCCACGCTGAATTTTCTGGCGAACACCATGCAGCCAATGGGCAAAAACGGCTTCTTTTACCATTTCGTGGATACGGCTACAGGTGCCCGGGCGTTTAGTTCCGAAGTGTCTTCGATCGACACTGCCATTTTGCTCTGCGGTGTGCTGACTTGCCGGCAATATTTTGCCGATGCGGCCATCCAGAATCTCGCCACGCAAATTTACGGCAACGTGAACTTCAATTGGATGCTGAACGGGGGCTCAACCCTTTCCATGGGCTGGAACCCGGAAAAGGGATTTTTGGCTGCGCGTTGGGACCATTACTGCGAGTTGATGATGCTTTATCTGCTTGCGATCGGCGCGCCTAACCCCTCGTTTGCGATTCCCGCCTCCAGTTGGGCCGCGTGGACACGGCCCGTGATTCAATACAAGGGACTTTCTTATATTTCTGGTTCGGATCCGC
>Ga0137397_10000861_pt1 | contig 20969 bp, 21 predicted proteins | sample czorhiz116metaG_FD_106658 | JGI IMG/M metagenome (GOLD analysis project Ga0137397, IMG submission 106658) | Vadose zone soil microbial communities from Angelo Coast Range Reserve, California, USA - czorhiz1.16 metaG | ecosystem: Environmental > Terrestrial > Soil > Vadose zone | place: USA... | reverse complement strand
TTTCAGGTTGGCGCGCCGCAAAACGGCAGTTTCTCCTGAGGCGAACTGCGGCGGGTATTGGGATTTCGCGAGTGTTGATCGCAGGTGCGGGGCAGCAAGGACGGGCGCTGGCCCGCTGGCTGGGAGAGAATCGGCAACTCGGATATGGAGTCTGCGGTTTTCTCGACGTCCACCCAAACGGGGACGCCCGCGTCCTAGGATCATTGCGCGATCTGCGGCCAGTGGCGCTTTCACATTTTGTGGATGAACTCTTCATAACTCTGCCTTCTGACAGGGAACTTGTCAAAGAGATGATCCTCGAAGCGCGACAATTACGGCTTGGGTTGAAAATCGTACCAGATTTGTACGATGGTCTCGGATGGCGCGCTCCGCTTCATATGATCGGCGATTTCCCGGTGATGGACCTGCACTGGCAGCCGATTCCTACTTTAGGTCTTGCGGCGAAGCGGGTGATAGATCTTGTTGGCGCCTCCCTAGGTTTGGTTCTGACGTCTCCACTCATCGCACTGGCAGCACTATGGGTTCGTCTCGATTCGCCCGGATCTATCATATACGCTGCGCCACGGGTCGGGAGGAAGGGGCGCAGATTTCGCTGTTACAAGCTCCGAACCATGGTGGAGGACGCGGACGCGCAGAAAGAAATCCTCCGCGGCACAAACGAACGCGAAGGTCCCTTTTTCAAGATGGAAAACGATCCACGTATCACACGCTGCGGGCAATGGCTCCGCAAATTAAGCATCGATGAGCTGCCACAGCTTGTAAACGTCTTGCTCGGGGACATGAGTTTGGTGGGTCCACGGCCACACCCTGTAGATGATTTTGAACGGTACACACCTGAAAACCTTCGTCGGCTGGACGTCAAACCTGGGATCACTGGTTTGTGGCAAGTGACTGCCCGGCGCCATCCATCCTTCGAGACGAACATGGCGCTTGATCTCGATTATATCGAGAACTGGAGCCTTCGCCTGGACGTACGGATTCTCCTGAAAACAGTTCCTGAGATTTTCCGTGGCTCGGGGAGTTGAAAGGTGAATGAAAGTAAAAGCTCCGTTGAGTTCGAGGCTGCTACGATACCCGCCTCGGTTCTCTCTAACGTCGAAGGCCTTTCGGGGGGAGACTTGGTGTCTCTGAGCGATGTGTGTCGCCGCGTGCCTTCAGCAGGGAAGGCGCGGACACAGGAAGGTCATATACTTTCTGGATATATTATCAGCAGGTATCGCGCACGAATGTTGGGCGGATCCGCGGTACCCATCTCAATAGAAGGATGAGCGCGCCTTGATTACTCGGATGAATGCTGAATCCATATTGCACGCAATGCGAGGCTGTCACGTTGTCGTCGTGGGCGACCTTATGCTCGATGAGTACCTCTGTGGCGAAATTGTTCGCATTTCGCCGGAGGCACCAGTTCCAGTCATGCATCTCCATCACGCCGAGCGGTCGCTCGGTGGGGCGGCGAATGTGGCGCGTAATGTTGCTTCGCTTGGAGCAAAAGTAACTTCGGTCGGAGTGGTAGGTGCTGACTTTGCGGCTACATCGCTCATCCAGGAACTCGACCGTGCAGGAATCAACCGGGAAGGTGTGCTGGTGGAATCCACTCGGGTGACTACTCGCAAGTGCAGGCTGATGTCCCTGGAACACCGTCAGCAGGTCTTTCGATTTGATGAGGAAACGACCGATGATATTTCGCCTGATGCTGAAGACCGCTTGTTGGTGCTGATCCGGGAACGGCTCTCAACAGCCCAAGCCGTCATTTGCTCCGACTATTTGAAAGGGGTACTCACCAAAAGGGTTCTTCAAGAAACGGCTGCAGTTGCGCGTGAGCACGGCATTCCGCTGGTTACCGCCCCGAAGGATGCTAGCCCCGAGAAGTATGCGGGTGCTTCCGTACTGATGCCTAATTTTCGGGAATTCGCGCGCCTTGCTGGACACCGAATGAACGGAAACGCAACGGCGTGGATTGATCAAGCCGCCTGGTCCTTGTCAGAGGAACACAAGTTCTCGACTCTCCTTGTTACGCGCGGCCCCGATGGCATGACCCTTTTCGAAAGGCAAGACGGCAACTTAACGCGCCAAGATATCAACTCCAGCATGCATAGCGTTTATGATGTGACGGGTGCGGGAGACACAGCATTGGGTGTGTTCGCTGTGGCAATCGCAACCGGAGCGGAACGAAGCCAGGCCGCACGCATAGCCAATGTTGCAGCAGGCATTGTCGTCGGGAAGCGCGGGACGGCGTGCGTCACGGTGGAAGAAATTCTGGAACGGCTCGTTGAGCCAGGGGTTCTGTCTGCGCCGGCCCATGCGGGAGCCGCTTGAGGAAGGAGCGTGCGGAAACGTGAGTGCTGCACCGCCAGGGTTGATTGAACCGGTGACCGGAAGTCCATCGATGGTAGCAGGGAAAGCTACACGCTTCCCGTTATGGTCTCCGAGACTCCGCGTTTGGGGGATGAAGTCAGCCTTGTCGCTGGTGGACCAGGGTTTAACGTCTGGCGCCGGCTTTGGAGTGAACCTGCTGCTGGCGCGCTGGATGGCGCCGGAAGTGTATGGAGGGTTCGCCGTGGCGTTTGCCGGGTTTCTGTTTGTATCGGGATTTCACAACGTGTTGCTTCTGGAACCACTTAGCGTGCTGGGTCCTGCGCGGTACGTAGACAAACTGCCTGCGTATTTCCGCGCCCAGATTGCGGTGCACGTCATTCTTGTTGGGACGTTGTCTGGAGTATTGCTCCTTGGAGGACTGGTCATCTGGAGAGTGACTCCAGGCAGCCCTCTTACCGAGGCGGTGATTGGAGGCGGTTTGGCGTTGCCGTTCCTGCTCCTAGCGTGGCTGGCGAGGCGAATGTGTTATGTGGTCCAGCGTCCGGCGATGGCAGTAGCTGGGAGCGGGATTTATCTTTTGTTTGTGGTTGCCGGAGTCCTGACGCTCTGGCAGGTTGGGCAGCTTGGTTCCTTCACGGTTTTTCTATTGATGGGATGCGGAGGCATTGTGGCATCTGGTCTGCTGCTCTGGCGGCTCGGGCTGGCGAAACGCGAAGCAGCCGCGGAGCCTGACGTCACATGGCGTAGGGCACTCCGGGAGAACTGGGGCTATGGCCGATGGCTGGTGGGGAGCACAGTGCTGTTTTCGGTATCGAGCCAGACGCAAATGTTCCTGGCAGCTGGCTTACTCGGGCTGGGGGCGGCGGGAATTCTCCGGGCCATGCAATTGCCTTCGCTGATGGTGACGCAGGTCACCACGGCAGCGGGCCTCCTTGTTCTTCCGGCCTTTTCCTACGATTTTGGACAGGGGTTGACGGAGCGGTTGCGGCAAAAGGCCATGCTCGTAAGTCTCAGCCTTGTTGGCGCGGCGCTCGTTTTCGCCGCTCTTCTAGCTCTTTTCGCTGGGGGGACGGAGCACCTGCTGTTCGGAGGGAAATATGCTTCCTATGTGTGGCTGATGCCGATCCTTGCCCTGATGCCGGTATGTACCGGGCTTTCTATGGGCTACTCGATGGCCCTGCGTGCTTCGCAAAAGCCGCACTTCGATTTGATTGCGAACGCCGTTGCCGCGCCAGTGGGCGTCGCCTCTGCGATCTTATTCGTACACTGGTGGGGCCTCGTGGGCGCGGCGGCGAGCATGGTCTTGAGTTTCTTTGCAGCATCGTTGGTTAATTGTTTTTCGTACCGGTGTTTCGTTTTGGGGACAAAAAGTTGAAATCGGGGGCTACCCAGCGAGTAGCTGTATGATACACAGTGAAAATATCGGAACTCCTCCCCGCGAGCTCGTCCACGCGGCCCGTGCCAGTAGCTCCGCGCGAAAGCGAGGGAGGGAAGAGCAGTTTCTAATCACAGTGCTTGCTATTGGTGGCTTGGTTGATTGGTTTCACTTAATAAAACTCGGTGAAGTGTCTCTCCTTGCCATACTCACGATTGTTTATGCCGTCTTGAGCTGGTCTCTTTGGTTTGCGCAAGGTCCGAGCAAACGATGTGTGGCGCCCGCTGTTCGGCCCTTTCTCTTTTTTCTTGCATGGATCGCACTAACGTTTATCTGGTTTCGGCCCACAGAACTCGGGATGCAGAACTTTCTCGTGCTGGTTGCATTTGCGGGTATTCTCTTAGTTTCCGAAAACACGATGTCTAGGGGTCTCGAGTTTCCCCATTGGGTGCCAAGAACCCTTATGGCCGCAACCGTGTTGGCTTGCGTCTTGTATGTGATCTTCATGCTTCTCGATGGCTTGGGATCAAATCTCGTATTTCACGCCCGAACTTTTGCTACGTATGTTCTTATCGGGATGTCGTGGCTCCTGGCCGGCTGGCGCTATGGATCGAAACGGAACCTAATGTGGGCATTGGTCCTCGTGTTCTTGATCATTCTTAGCCTTTCCCGGATGGCCCTCGCCACGGCTGTTTTGTTATTTCCCTTGGCTTGGATTGGTGGACTTCGAAAGCGTGAATGGCTGCGGCTTGCTTTCGTCGGAATTCTCATTTCGGCGACAGTATACGTTGGGGTATCCAGTTTTGGGCCATTGCGTGATCGCTTCGCTCTCGATTCCGACATTTCATCGCTTACAGGGGAGGAGGCGACAGATTACACCACCGGAAGGTATACGTACTGGGTCATAACGCTCGCTTCGTCACTCGAATCACCATGGATTGGCCACGGAGCCGGCTCGGCGGCCAGTCTGCTCTCCGCGCTATATCCGGTCGATCATCCGCACGATGAATTTCTTCGAGTGCTACATGATTATGGCCTTATTGGGTTAGTTCTATTTCTGTACGCAGTCTGGAAATTGCTACGAACGAGTTGGCGGAAATGGTCGGAAGCGGAACGTTGCGGAGCACCGAAAGCCAGACTGCATCTGGCAGCTTTCTTGTCAGTTGTGGGTGTTTTTTTTCCCATGCTAACAGAGAACAGTTTGGTCTACCTCTTTATGATGGCCCCACTTGGAGTAATTCTCGGGTCTTCTTTGGGGCTGAGGAGTGCGGTGCGTGTCTAAAGAGGACGAAAGTGAATAAGAATCCCAGCGTCTGTCTTCTTACCAACATCATTCCGCCTTACTACCGACCTGTCTTCGGGCATCTTCGGGAGCTTGTGGGTAACCTCACGATTTTGGTCAGCGTGCCGATGGAACCCAACCGCAATTGGAGTCCGGAATGGGGGGACCTACCCGTTACTGTCCAGAAATGCTGGACCTACGGTGCGCGCTGGCGGCATGAACAGGGCTTTTCCGACAGAATGTGGCGGCATATTCCCTACGACACTCTACCGCGCCTGCTTCAGCAGCGGCCCGACGTAGTTATCTCGATACAACTCGGACTCCGCACATTGCAAGCCGCGCTCTACAGGAAGCTATTTCCGAAGAGTCGGTTGATCATTTGGACTGGACTCTCCGAGCATACTGAGAAAGGCCTTCCCCTGTGGAGGATCCTCCAGAGGAAGGCGTTACTCCGCGCCGCCGATGCGGTGTTGGTCAACGGAACGAGCGGGCAAGACTACTTGCTCGGCCTCGGAGTGCCTCGTGAACGAATTTTCCCCCAGCCTTACTGTGCGGAGATTTCTTCGCATCTTGCGCTACCGATTGAGCGAGAACCGAGCGTTGCGCGACGCCTCCTCTGTGTCGGGCAGCTCACGAGAAGAAAAGGCTTGCAGCCATTTCTAGACATCTTGTCAGAGTGGCTACATACACATACTCGCGAGAAATGTGAATTCTGGATTGCTGGCGACGGGCCTTTGCGTGGGGAGCTCGAAAGATTTGCGTCTACGCCGCGGCTTCGACTGCGCTTGCTCGGAAGCGTCCCGTACGAGAAATTGCCTGAGGTATACGCGCAGGGCGGCATCTTCGTTTTTCCAACGCTAGCCGATGAATGGGGAGTCGTGGTTAATGAATCGCTCGCGGCAGGGCTTCCTATTCTTGGCAGTCTCTACAGTCAAGCCGTGCACGAGTTGGTCCAAGACGGTTTTAACGGATGGACATTTCGGCCGGATCATCGCGAGGAGATGTACGCGGCGCTCGACCGGGCTATGACCGCCTCTCAAGAGCAGCTAGATGAGATGCGACGGGCGAGCCGGGTGTGCATTCGTTCGCTAACTCCGGCTTATGGCGCAGAGTGTTTTCTTGACGCGATTCAACATGTGCGTCCGTCAATCGGTAAGGGACCGTCATCAAGTAAACCGTTCACGAGAAATCTGAGGCCGAGTGCAAAGATGGAGGCGCCTACCCCATGAAACGGTGCCCTCTTTGTCACGCTGAAGCCAGATATCGGTTTGGGCTCGGGCACACGACGGTTTGGGGGTGCGCTTCTCGCGTTTGTGGTTTGCTCTTTGCACATCCCCAATTGGACGACAGGAGTTTGGCGGACGCCTATACGTCGCATTACTACCCGTCGAACGGGAACGGTAACGCGGCCGTTTACGAGAGCACTCCAGAGGCGGTTTTGCGGCAGACATTCAGTCGGGCGGAAGCTGCATTGGGTTCTCTTGCCGGGAAGAGACTGCTCGATTTTGGATGCGGCGTGGGTGGATTGTGTCGGGTCGCGGGGGAGTATGGGATCCTAGCCACGGGCATCGAACCTGATGCCATAGCAAGGGAGAAGGTTTGCAGGTCCAGCGGCCTGAAGGCTCACGCGAGTATCGGCAGCCTGAGGGATGCGCAGCCCGAAGCCAAATTCGACATCGTAACGATGTGGGACGTCATCGAACATCTCCGCGAGCCGTGGAAGGACCTCAGGGATTTGTCCGATTTGCTTCAGCCGGATGGCTGGCTCTTGATGTCGACACCTAATGCAGCCTGCCTGAGAGCCCGTGTTGAGCGGCAACGATGGGAGAATATCGTCAACCCCACGCATTTCTACTTTTTCACCCGGAGGTCGCTCGAAGCGGTATTAAGTCGAGCTGGTTTCTCTCAAATGGGTGAATTGCGGTTTCCCATCAGGTATCCGAGACACACGACCGTCCGACGGATCGTCCATCGAGCCTTAGTCACCTGTCGTCTGCAGGGCCAGCTCGTCTTTGTAGTGCATGCGCGAATGCCCAAAGCCGCTGGGACGATTCCTGCCTTTGAGGAAACTCGAGAGCTTGGAGCCTATGCAGCGGATTGAGTCCAGTTCGGGTGACGCGTTTTCAAACGAAGCGCCGGCGCGTGCGAACTTCCTGAAAATGACGCCGCGGAGATGGGGACTGGTGCGTGCGGCGGGGAGAGGGATTCAGTTCGTTCTGCCTTTGCTACCCCAACCGAAAAAGCGCAAAGGTGCGGGAGAGCTGCCTTCGAGCATTCTGGTCGCTGAGTTCTGGAATTTGGGTGATCTTGCGATCGTTGTGCCCTTCTTGAAAAATCTGCGGTGTAGTTATCCCGAATCACGAATTTCGCTACTGGTTAACGCAGGACTCGTTTCGTTTCTGGAAGGGCAGGGGCTAGTGGATGAGTTCATCCCGGTGCGCGTCCCGTGGGTGCAGCACCATTCGCGATGGAAAAAGTACAATCCTTTTTCGCGGGATTGGATCTCGCTTGCGCGGACGCTGCAAGCGGTGCGGAAGCGGCAATTCGACTGGGCCATTTCTGGCAGGATGGACTTGCGTGACAATTTTCTGCTCTGGCTGAGCGGTGCGGCTCGACGGATCGGCTACGGACTGGGCGGCGGCGGTTTTCTTCTGACGGACTGCGTGACCCCGGACGTGTCGCGGACACATCGCGCGGACATCTGGCTGCGGCTTTTGGAGGCGTTAGGCAAACCGGCGAATCGAGATTCGGGTGGCATGCGGTTGACTGCGGACGAAATTACCTCAGCACAATTGTTTCTCCAGGAGAAAGGAATTCCTTTGGATGCGTTTCTGATCGGCGTCCATCCCGGGGCCCGACTAGCAGTGCGGCGGTGGGGAGACGAGCGGTTCGCCAAAGTGGCGGAGCATCTTTTGACGGAGAGCGAGGCGCACATTCTGTGGTTCTCAGATCCGGGCAATCCGTCCGTGGCGCCTCCACTGGAGAGATGTCATCCGGTCAGGCTGGAGTTCCGGTCGTTTCTGGCGATGCTATCTCGGTGCCGAGTCCTGATTTGCAACGACAGCGGGCCGATGCACGTTGCGAATTTGCTGAGCGTGCCGGTGGTGGCCGTTTTTGGATCGCAGAAGCCGGAATGGTTCGGTCCGCGCGGGCGGAGGGACCGGGTTGTCATTCGTCCTGAGTTCCCGTGCCGACCGTGTTCCGATTACTGCATCTTTGATGAACCCCATTGTCTGAGAACCATTGCACCAGAGGAAGTCATCGGATCGGTCCTGGAAGCGATACCGGAACTGCAGGCAGGGCCGTCCTTGACGATCAACCGTTATGTGGTGACCGCAACGGGGGAGGGGAGGAAAAGTGGCTGAAGCTGCGAAACTTCAGGCTGTTGAGAACAGCATTCCTCAGACGCCCAAAGATAAGTCCTGCCTCCTGGCGGTAATCGGGCGCTACCTGGAGGCGTGTGGTGTTAATAGGAGAGAGCCGGTACTGGTTTTAGGGGGAGGGCAGGAAGATACAGACATTCTGACTGCGTGCGGTTTCGAACAAATCGTGTTGTCCAATCTGGATGATGCGGGAATTACTCTCGATGCGGAAAATATCGCGCTGGCGGACAATAGCTATCCGATGGTGTTCGCGCACGCGGTTCTCCACCATTGCCGCTGTCCGCAAAAAGCAATCGGAGAAATGGTGCGTGTTGCCCAGCAACACGTCTTCTTTGTCGAGCCGAATGATTCCTGGGCTTTGCGTCTGTTGGTGCGCTTGGGGTTTTCGTTCCCGTACGAGCTGGCGGCGGTGGCGGCTCACGAATACCTGCGCGGCGGCATGCGAGACGGTCCGATCCCTAACTATATCTATCGGTGGACGGGGCGTGAGGTGGAGAAATCCGTCGCATCGTATAGCCCAGAACGGCAATTTCAGGTTCGCGCGCATCCCTACTGGGATTTTTACGTGAACGAGTACGAGCTGATGAACCGCAAGGAATCGCGCGTGGCGGCACTGGCACAGAAAGTGGGGCCGCAGAATTTTGTGAGGCTGCTGCACCTGGGGCAGGCAGTCTTGAATCTGGCTCCACCGTTGCGTTCGCAGGGGAACAAATTTTTGTGTGCGATTTCAAAGCGCGAGCTGCAACCCTGGATCGAGATGCGAGATGGGCACTGCTATTTGAAGAAAGGAATGAGCGTCCGTGACAGGGCGCGAAGTTGTGCATGCTCATGTCACCGGAAACATTAACAGCGAGTAGTGAGGTCTTCGAGCTTCGGCCACTCAGGGAGTCATACACCGTATTGGGCGTGCGGGTGGATGCGGTGCAGATACCGGAGGTCGTGGCGCGGATGGAGGAGTGGATCGCGCGGCGGGACGGTTGCCGGTACATCGCGGTGACGGGAATGCACGGAGTGATGGAGGCACAGCATGACGGGGAGTTCAAGGTGATCCTGGACTCGGCGGGGCTGGTGGTCGCAGACGGGATGCCGCTGGTGTGGATCGGCCGACGGCATGGATTTCAGGTGTGGCGCCGTGTGTATGGACCGGAGTTGATGGAGACTTTTTGTAAAGAGACGGCCAAGAAAGGGTACCGGCACTTTTTTTACGGTGGAGCTCCTGGCGTTGGAGAGGAGCTCGCTTCGCGATTCGTTTCGAGGTTTCCCGCCTTGGTCGTGGCGGGAACATACAGTCCGCCATTTCGCGCGCTGACGCGAGAGGAGGATGGCGAGCTAATCCAAGCGATTGAAGGGGCAAAGGCGGACGTTGTGTGGGTTGGATTGAGCACGCCCAAGCAAGAACGTTGGATGTTCGAGCATCGCGAGCACTTAAACGTTCCGATTTTGGTTGGGGTCGGCGCCGCGTTCGATTTCCACACGGGGCGCATCGCACAGGCACCGACGTGGATGCGGGAGCGCGGCTTCGAATGGCTATTCCGGCTGACGATGGAACCGCGGCGACTGTGGCGACGCTATTTGGTTTATGGGGCGGAATTTGCGGTGCGGGTGTCTCTTGAATTGCTGGGTCTGAAGAAGGCTCGCTGCCCAAAGGATTAGTTGACCACCTCTTTCATAATAGGTGGCAACGTAGCGACGATGCTCGTTCGTTGTTTCGGCGAGTTTGGCGAACTGTTTGGCACAAAATTCGGAGGCGCCAATTCAATGAGTGATCATCTAAATTTGGTCCTTGTTACCGGGGCGGGTGGTTTCATTGGCGGGAATCTCGTCGCCGCACTCCGCGCGCGCGGCTACAAGCGGATCAGGGCGGTAGACATCAAGTCCCTTGATGACTGGTATCAGCGTTTCGACGACGTTGAAAGTCTTTCACTCGATTTGAATCTCAAGGAAAATTGTGAAAAAGCCTGCGAGGGTGCGGTCGATATCTACAATCTAGCCGCCAATATGGGCGGCATGGGTTTTATTGAACAAAACAAAGCACTCTGCATGCTCTCTGTGTTGATCAATACGCATATGCTGCAAACCGCCGTGAAGTACGGCGCCAAAAGGTTTTTTTATTCTTCGTCGGCCTGCGTCTATAACGGCGACAAGCAAAAAACTTTCGAGCCGCCATCGCTCAAAGAGGGAGACGCTTATCCTGCACTTGCGGAAGATGGCTATGGATGGGAAAAACTTTTTTCCGAACGCATGTGCCGCCACTTTCGTGAGGATTTTGGCCTTTACACGCGCGTTGCCCGTTTTCACAACGTCTACGGACCATGGGGCACTTGGTACGGCGGGCGCGAGAAAGCTCCGGCTGCTATCTGCCGAAAGGTGATCGAAGCAAAGATCTCCGGCAAACACGAGATCGAAATCTGGGGCTCAGGAACGCAGACTCGCAGCTTCATGTTCATCGATGACTGTCTGAGAGGCATCGATCTCATCATGAACTCCAACATTCTGGATCCTATTAATCTAGGTTCGAGCGAAGCCGTGACCATAAATCGGTTGGTGGACTTGGCCGAAGAGAGCGCCGGGATTAAATTAAAGCGCAACTACGACCTCAGCGCTCCGAAAGGTGTGAATGGCCGAAACAGCGACAACACGCTCATCAGGCAACTTCTCAGCTGGGAGCCAAACACCTCCTTACGAGCCGGACTCGAGAAAACCTACCGATGGATTTACGATCAATATCTCGCACGCGAAAGAGGCGAAAAAGGCGTCGTTAGGGAAGTCGTCGGTGCGTGATCAGTACGGTATGACACGAGCGCGACCGTTGCTGGAATCACTGAAATGGATCGAAGTGACGCTATGTAAACGCACCGTGCGCTACGCACTCGGACGCTAAGATGCACTTCCGCGTATCGCAACCCGGAGGGAGACTTCTGCAATTACGGACCACATCTCCGCAGAACTCTATATGTCGAGCCGGCCCGTGGCGTGCCGCCAAAGCTGAAAACAGGAGCAGTCGCGGACAGCGCGATCTGGTCTATGAGCGTTGCTGTACCTGTCCCGCCCACCATGCGCATGTCACAGACCGTTGACGCGCTCGGAAGGGGGTTTGACAGTGTGTCAGTGATTGTGGGATTTGCTCCGAGAAACACTCCGCCGGCCGTGATGGTCCACTCGCAGGTCTGCCCGTTGCCCACGACCCCCGTCACCGTCCGTCCTGTCCCCCAGCCCGCGCTGAGGGCCAGTTCGTCGTTGTCACAGGTGATGCCTTGATCGGCAATATATTGTTGCTGGCGTAGGGCGCTGTTTTGAACGTTCAGCGTTACAGGTTGGAATGGCCTGTTGTTGTAACTGCACTTCAGCGCGTGTTCCGCGGAATCGCCATAGCACGCATCCAGTCCGGTCCCCGCCGTGAACGGTGGAGTGGTTTCAGACAACGCCAGAGCACCAAAGAAATTGTTTACGCTTTCCGTGTAATACTGAATTATACCACTACCGATATTCACATAGTTGATGCCAGTGCTGGCGTTCTGCACCATCGCGGTGCCACCGCATTCGACGCCAGAAGCCACGAAGTTATTGGCGCTATTTTCCAGCCGAAAGCAGTATGCCCCATTCGCAAAGGAGTAGAGTATTGCGCCTCCGTACCAATTCACAGGTCCAGCATGACTGATACGAACAATTGGCGTCCCGCGATCACCGGGATTGATTGTGGCCTCCATGTGGACGCCGTAGAAATCGATATCTTCAGCGTAGTAATTCGTTCCACCGTCGATGACTATGCTGTTCTGCCCACCACCTGGTTCCACGATGCTGCCGCTGACCCAGCGAATGGACGAGACTGCCCCTGCGGCGGCTGAGCCCTGAATGAGAACAGGTTGAGCCGTGGTGTTGTTGGTGTTTCCGCTTGCGCCATTAACCCAAGTATCTTCAACGGTCAATACCGTGCATTGTGCGTGCAGCGTTGTCCCGCCGATATGCAACCCTACGCCGAAGGGATTAACTACAAGATTGTTTCGGAAAATGGAATTGTCCTTGCAGCCGCGCAGCACCACGGCGGCATCGGTCATCGTTCCCCCATTCGAGTTGTGGAATTGGATACCCTCGACCTTGAAGGTGTTTGAAGCCCCGCCCAATGAGTCGTTTGTGCAGAGAAGGCCACGTACATTCGTTGCGCTGGAAAGCGAGGAAATACTCGCCTCCTGCCCCGTCGCTGTACCGGAACTCACTATGCTTCCATTGTTGTAAACCATCACGCCGCACGACGTGCCGTCTGTGATTTTCACGGCCCAGTTGGCGATGGGTGACATCAAGAGCACAACTGGAACGCTGCTCGTGTTTCCCACATTGATTTGCTGGCTGATCGTCTGCATTCCCCCGAGGTTGGTGGCATCGCATATCCCGCCGCCCATCGAGATTACCGTCGCGATGCAGGAATTCACCTGCATGCTAACGTCTGCCGCGCTCTGCTGGCCCGCATATACTCGTGTGCTAAAGTTGCCTACAGCTACTCTATTACCTGTCTGAGCCTGAGCGGAAGGGGCCAACAGGCAGAATAAGAAGAGAATACGTCTATTCATTTTGCTGCTCCTATGAATATGTTGATGATTTGTTTTTCCTCATAGAGCATACAGGCGAGTCCTAGCTGCACCAGCCCTATTTGCCTGGAAGTTCAACACGGTCTCGCGCGAGGAAATCTCAAGCACATGCAGAAATGGCGGTCGCATGATGGTCTTGGACAGACTCCAAAGGACTTTCTGCGGCGCGAACGTGGTTTGAGACAGGTCAGCTCGGGACCTCGTAAATAGCAGGTCTTGGTATGCAAATATCTCATGAGTCCAAGGTCGGTACCGCTTGTTAAGTTCGAGCGTGTGTCCCCCCGGTGGAATTCTATCAATTCTGTATTCAGGTAACCAGCTTCCTTGCCAACCGCGCAATTCAGAACTTCAACTCTTCGGCTACAGTCTGCAAATCTGTGCTTTAATCGTGAATACGTCTTGGGGTGCGGTTCAAAACTTAAGACCCTCAAGTTTTGAGATTTGGATACTATCAAATCGGTGAAATCCCCTTCATTTGCTCCAACGTCGAGAACAATCCCATCCTTCGTGTCCAAAGAACTTATGATTTTTCTTACGACTAAGTCCTCACCGCTCAAATAAGATGTCCTGTAATTGAAAATCCCGATACCGCGTAACCCAACTTTATTAGTAAATAGTTCAAATTCCGGAAAATCGGTCTCGCAAAAAGCAAAGCATAGAGATCTAGCAGTCTTTCAATCATGGGGATGGGGCCTTCTTAATAGGGCGGTATCACTGACCTGACCCGCATTTTGAGACAGCCGCTGAGTTGAGTCCTGAAGCTATGGGACGGTCCTCGCGCCGATTCTTCCGCGCTTCTGTAGCCTAAAGTAACTCACTTGAACCTCTCAACACAAACGACGTTTTGGGTGAGGTCCTCCGTCCTTTCTCCTGGGGAAAGGGCTCAGGAAATTTGCGTGACCGCACACTGGCAAACTCGTCCGGCGTTCGATCAGCAAGGGCGCTGTGCGGACTGTCCGATGTGGCCGTAGGGCCTAACGTCGAAGACCACCGCAGGATAGCCGATGGTCAACGGACATCTACTGCACTACGAAATTCAAGTTCACCTTATGGGTTAATGAAGTCGAACCCGAGGTGAAAGTGCCTGACACGACCACAGTGTAGGTGCCCGCCGGGGTCCGCTGACTTCCACCGCCTCCACTGCCTCCGCCCCCACATGCGGACATCATTAGTCCAGCGCAAAGACAGAGAAGAAGCGCAAGCCCATAGGCCAAGCGTGGGCGACGACCCCCATGCCAACTAAGCAATCCGGTCAGGAGTGAGAGCGCTAGCAATTCGATGATTCGATACAGGGGTCGGTAGCCGCCCCTAGGGGACGGGCTGGTCACCGGAGGCGAGGCTGCGGTAGTCATCACGTTGATCGCAACGCTGGTAGCGGCCGACCCATTGAGCACAAATCCATTGGGCGTTACCGCGCATGTGGATTGTGCCGGCGCTCCGGTGCAAGCGAATGTTACCAACTGGTTGAAGCCACCAGCGGGCGAAACTGTTACCGTGAAATTTGCCGTCTGTCCCGCAGAAACAGTGGCGGAGGCCGAAGAGGCAGGGGCCAATGAGAAATCTTGCCCTGTTCCAGTCAGCGCTACCGTCTGTGGGCTCTGCGGGCTGTCCGTCGCGTTATCTGTAATACTCAGTGTTCCAGTCCGGGTTCCTGCTGCCGCCGGTGAGAAGGTCACGTTGATGGTGCAACTTGCCCCTCCCGCTACGCTGCCGCCACAGTTATCGGTTTCCGCGAATTCGGAGGCATTCGTGCCGCTGATCGCTACACTGGAGATGATCAAAGCCGAATTGCCGGTGTTGCTCAACGTGAGTACCTGTGCTGCGCTGGTCGTCCCAACCACCTGACCCGTTAGTGTCAGGCTGCTTGCTGAAAGACTCGCAATCCGAGTAGCCGCGACCCCTGTGCCGGTAATCGGAACAGCCAGCGGGCTAACAGCAAGATTGTTTGCAATGGTCAGGCTTCCTGTTCGGCTCCCTAATGCAGCGGGCGTAAAGGTCACACTGATGGAACAGCTTGCTCCTGCCGAGACGCTTCCGACGCAATTGTTAGTCTCCGCAAAATCGGAGGCGTTCGTGCCGATGATCGCGATGCTTGTGATGCTCAGCGCCGTGGATTGATTATTTGTTAATGTGACAGTCTGGGACGCGCTGGCTGTGCCTGCGACCTGGCTCGAGAACAGCAAGCTCGTGGGCAAGACAACGACTGGGACATACAACTCAGCGCTAGCCACGTAGTTATTGTTGTTATTGCTGGCGTCGTTGCCCCCCGCAACAACCACCCTTCCGTCGTTCAGTAACGTCGCGGTGTGAGCGAAGCGGGCGGTGTTCAGGTTGCCGGTGAGGGTAAAGGTTCCCGTCGCGGAGTCGTATAAGACTGCACTAACAAGGGAGCTGCCGGGAAATGCCCCCCAGCTCCCCCCGCAACAAGCACTTTTCCGTTGTTCAGTAACGTCGCCGTGTGCAGGATGCGGGAGCTGTTAGTGAAGGGTTGCAGGCTGCCGGTGGAGCTAAAGGTTCCGGTCGAGGAGTCGTACAGCTCTTCACTAGTTAAGACACCGAAGTTACAACAGTTTTCCCCACCCGCGATCAGCACCTTTCCGTTGTTCAGTAACGTCGCGGTGTGATTCGAGCGAAAGGTGCTCATGCTGCCAGTGGCCGTGAAAGTCCCCGTCGCGGGGTCGTACAACTCAGTACTTGCCAGAGTGCCGGCCAGGGTGATGCCCCACGCAACGAGCACCTTTCCGTTGTTCAGTAACGTCGCGGTGTGATTCGAGCGAACGGTGCTCATGCTGCCAGTGGCCGTGAAAGTCCCCGTCGCGGGGTCGTACAACTCAGCACCAGCTTGGATGAGGCCGTTATTGTCGCTGCCCCCAGCAACTAGCACCTTTCCGTTGTTCAGTAATGTCGCGGTGTGATTGTTGCGGCCGATATTCATGCTGCCGGTAGGGGTGAAGGTCCCTGCCGCGGGGTCGTACAACTCAGCACTTGCTAAGGTGGTGGCGGTACAGCAGTTATACCCGCCCGCAATCAGCACTTTTCCGTTGCTCAGTAACGTCGCGGTGTGATACTCGCGGCCAGTGGTCAAGCTGCCGGTGAGGGTGAAGGTCCCCGTCATGGGGTCGTACAATTCAGCACTAGCCAAGTAACTGCCGCTATACCCGCCCGCAATCAGCACTTTTCCGTTGCTCAGTAACGTCGCGGTGTGATTGCTGCGGGCGCTGCTCATGCCGCCAGTAGGCACGAACATGCCTCCTTGCGCAAACGCAGTACTTGCAAAAGTCGTCAGACTAGCGCATAGCTGCGCAAGAACTGCAGCCTGCTGCAGAAGACTACGAATGCTCTTCATGTCGCAGTCCTGCCCGGGTCGAACAGAAGCATATTCCACATGAATGGGTTTCTCGCCAAATGGGCGAAAGAGAGGCATAACGCCCCCCTCTCGAATCGAGGACATTTCCATTATGACCCTCTCGGCTGGGACCTACAAGCGCGTCAGTACCCTCACGGTGAGGAAAGATTTGCAAAAGAGTCTTAATATAGAGGACTATCGGCCATTCTCCAGACTGTGCCCTATTTTGCGCCGCCGTCGTACATCAAAAACCGCCGTAGTTGTAGCGATTGGAGAGGAGAGCGTGTCGTCCGTACCCGGGCAAGTCGTCCGACAGCGCAGCGACTGCTTCAAGAAATTAAGATAGACTGTCTTACTCGATTGGTTCTTCGTGATAAATGAAGGATTCTTAGGCCAGGAGGCGTAGATGAGGGGCGTGGTCCTTGCCGGCGGTACCGGCAGCCGTCTCAATCCGCTAACCCGTGTCACCAATAAACATCTGCTTCCAGTCTACGACAAGCCCATGGTGTATTACCCCATCCAGACGCTCGTCAACGCCGGAATCCAGGAGATCCTTCTCGTCACTGGGGGAAAAAACGCCGGAGAATTTTTACGACTTTTGGGGAACGGGCGTGACTTTGGCTTAGAGCACATCAACTACACTTACCAAGAAGGCGAGGGCGGCATCGCGGAGGCTCTGGGGCTAGCAGAGCATTTTGCTGACGGCAAACCAGTCTGCGTAGTGCTTGGTGACAACATTATTGAAAATAATGTTCGCCGATCCGTCGAAAGCTTCAAAAAGCAAAGTAACGGCGCAAAAATCCTGCTGAAGGAAGTTCAAGACGCAGAGCGTTTTGGTGTTGCCGAGGTTCGCGGGAGTCGCGTCGTCAGCATCGAGGAAAAACCGAGTAATCCCAAATCGAATTACGCGGTAATTGGGATCTATCTGTACGATGCCACTGTATTCCAAAAAATCCGCCGCCTGAAGCCCTCCGGCCGCGGCGAACTTGAAATTACAGACGTTAACAACTTCTACCTCGAAGAAGGCAATCTGACCTACGAGATTCTCGACGGCTGGTGGACTGATGCCGGCACCTTCGAATCCCTCTTGCGCGCGAATAATCTCGTCGCCGAGACCGGCGCCAACAAAATCTCCAGTGAACAATCCGCTGGACGTGCCTCCAGTAGGGAAGCTGTGCGATGAAGATATTCGTCACCGGCGGAGCGGGGTTTATAGGCTCAAATTTCATCCGCTCTGTTTTGGAGGCCGGAAGTAACTACGCGATCGTCAACTACGACAAGCTAACCTATGCAGGCAACCTCGCGAATCTCCACTCGATTGCGCATCATCCCGGCTATCGATTCGTCAGGGGCGACATTTGCGATTCCGTCAGGGCGGAAGAGGCAATACGCGGTTGCGATGCGGTTGTCCATTTCGCCGCCGAATCGCACGTCGACCGGAGCATCTACTCGCCTGCTGAGGTAGTTCAGACCAACGTTACCGGAACGTTCACCCTCCTTGAAGTTGCTCGCAAGTTGGCCGTTTCGCGCTTCGTTCACATTTCCACTGATGAAGTTTATGGGGACATCGCTCCAGGAGCTTATGCCGACGAAAACTCTCCATTGCAGCCAAGCAGTCCATACTCAGCTTCTAAAGCCGCTTCGGATCTCCTCGTCCGTTCCTACGTGCGCACCTACAAATTTCCCGCGCTGATCACGCGCTCCTCGAACAACTACGGTCCCTACCAGTTTCCCGAAAAATTCTTGCCGCTTATAATCACGAATGCACTCTACGATAAACCTCTCCCCGTTTACGGCGACGGCAAACAGCAGCGCGACTGGCTGCACGTAGAAGACAATTGTCGTGGAATTTTAGCAGTTCTCGAACGCGGAAGAATCGGTGAGGTCTATAACATCGGTGGGTCGCATGTGGAAGAGAACCTCGCCATGGCCCAACGCCTGCTTCGTTTGACGGGCAAACCAGAGGGCTTGCTTCGCTATGTTGTGGACCGCCCCGGCCATGATCGTCGTTATGCCCTAAATTCCGGCAAGATAGAAAACGAGCTGGGCTGGAAACCGAAAATCTCCTTGGAGGACGGCGTTCGCCAGACCATTGAATGGTACAAGGACAACAGCAAATGGGTTTCCGCCGTACGTGCGGGTGAATACCTGTCCTATTACCAGAAATACTACGATGATCGCGAAGCTTCGCTCAAAGCGATCGCGGGTTCCGATTTGAAGTTGCCCGTCTAGAACCGTATGCGTACTATTCTTTGCAGATGGAACGAATCGAAACCTCCCTGGCAGGCGTTTATGAGCTGCGCCCCCTAGTCCATCGTGACTCGCGCGGCTCTTTCCTCGAAACGTACCATCATGCCAAATTCTCTGACCTCGGCATCAAAAATACCTTCCTCCAAGACAATCACTCGATCTCTGCGCGAGGAACGCTTCGCGGCCTTCATTATCAGTTGCAGCACGCGCAGGCCAAGCTCTGTCGCGTCATCGAAGGCGAAGCTCTGGACGTTGCATTGGACATCCGTGTCGGCTCGCCGCACTTTGGTAGGTGGACGAGCGTCCGCCTCTCCGCGAAGGAACAAAATCAAATCTATATCCCAGCCGGTTTTGCCCACGGCTTTATGGCTATAACGGAAACTGTTCAGTTCCTTTACAAATGCAGTGACTACTATGCCCCATCCGACGAATACGGCATCCTCTGGAATGACCCTGCTCTTGCCATCGACTGGGCTGCCGTTACTCCAGTTCTTTCACAAAAAGACGCCAACAATCCCAAGCTCGCCGACGTGCCACAACAATTCCTGCCGCGATACTTACCAAAATGAAACCGACCATTTTGCTGACAGGTAAGACCGGCCAATTAGGTTCTGAACTCAATCGATTGTTGCCAAAACTGGGCCAGGTGATCGCGCCGGAGCTGACAGATCTGGATCTAAGCAAGCCGGAACAAATTCTCCAAGTTATGCGGGACACAAGACCACAACTGATTGTCAACGCAGCGGCATATACCGCCGTTGACGCAGCGGAAACCGATCAAGTCAATGCGCTCGCCATCAACGCCGAAGCCCCGCGGCTGCTCGCTCTGGAAGCTAAAAAGCTCGGTGCCACGCTCGTTCACTACTCGACCGACTATGTCTTCGACGGCTCCAAGAAGGCTCCCTACGTCGAGGCAGACTCACCAAATCCACTCAACTTCTACGGCAGAACAAAACTAGGCGGCGACGAGGCGATTCGCAATTCGGGGGCCGCGCACCTGATATTTCGCACGTCCTGGGTCTACGCTACGCACGGGCGAAATTTCCTGCTGACAATATTGCGGCTCGCCACGGAACGCGAAGAATTGAAAATCGTCGATGATCAGGTAGGTGCTCCGACGTGCGCCTTCGATTTAGCCGAAGCGACGACAAGAATCTTGGCCGGCGCTAACAGCCAATTCATTCTTGCCGAAGTGAGCGACACCTACCACATGACCGCAGCCGGCCAGACCACCTGGTACGAATTCGCAAGCGCCATCCTCGAAGAAGCGCGCATTGCACCGCAAAACTTGTCCTGGCTCACCTCAGCAACCAATGGTCGGCCTTTACTCGCACGCCGCGTGCTCCCCATATCCAGTGCAGAATTCCACTCACCAACCCAGCGCCCAGCCTACTCGGTGCTTTCCAATGCGCGCCTGAAACAAGCTTTCGGCGTAACCCTCCCAGACTGGCGCACTCAACTGCAAAGGTGTTTTTCCCCTGAACGGACACCAGTGAATCCCTCTGCCGCCCTATCTTCCCGCTAAGAATCGAACTCTCTCAGCAGCACGTCGCTTTGGTCCATGCGGGTACCGCGCAGCTCGCACGCCGCATTAGTTCGTTCACGACGCACGTTCGGTGTGCTGCTGTCCGATGATTCTAGCTGCCATCTTCCCATGCCCGGTCAAAAAACTTCTACCGGCCGTGGAGTTTTCTGTGGCAACCGGCGCAGAGTGTAATCAAATTCTGAGCTTCATCGCCGCCGAGTTGGGTCCTGCGCTTTATGTGGTGAACCTGCAAGTCCTTCATTGCGCCGCAGTCTTGGCAGCGCCAACCATCTCGTTTTAGTACTTCGTTTCTGAGTAAGTCGTATTCTTCGAGGTTCAGTTTAAGTCTGGGCTGCCTGCGGCGTAGGCGCATTGAATCCATCGGGCTATCCACAGTGAACTCTATGGACGACTCTCTTCTAATCTGGCGCCGGCCAGGAAATCCGCGCAGATCATCTCCAGACAGTAACCGCGAGACTTATCCGTTCCCAGCATCCAAGCCGGCAGTCCTCAAGGGCCTTCTCGATTACGGGCAACTGGCTCTTATAAACCTTGAAGTAGACAATTTCCCAGGGCTCCGTTTCTTTGCCGGTCAGATGTCCTTCGACCTCTCCTTTAAACCCTTCCTTGCGTAGTTCCTTGGCTTTGTGCAACCAGGTTGCACAATCGAATCGTTCTCCATTTTTCCTCGCCACTTTGACGAACTCGGTCGCTTTGCTCCAACCTACCTCGCGAAGTTGCTGCTTGGGAGTCCGCATGAGGTTCTCGTGAATGGCCATCAGTTAGTAAGCCTTCCGGCGCGAATCAGGGAGACGCTTTGCCAGGAATTCATCGAAAGTCGTCGAGGTTGGCCGTGAGGGTGAAGGCGATTTCGGCGGAGTCGTACTGATTTGCCGGCAGCGGAGCGTG
>Ga0137397_10000859_pt1 | contig 20989 bp, 18 predicted proteins | sample czorhiz116metaG_FD_106658 | JGI IMG/M metagenome (GOLD analysis project Ga0137397, IMG submission 106658) | Vadose zone soil microbial communities from Angelo Coast Range Reserve, California, USA - czorhiz1.16 metaG | ecosystem: Environmental > Terrestrial > Soil > Vadose zone | place: USA... | reverse complement strand
ATCGATCCGTCCGGCGAGTACGCCTTCTACGGCGGCGGCACGCCCTCCACCGTCGCCTTCACGGTCCCGAACACCTCCACTTCGCTGACGGGGGGCATTCCCGAGGGGACCTGGAAGTTCAAGGTCAACGACTACGCCTACGAGTGCACCTTGGCGAACGTGTCGGGATGCACCGATGGAGGGACGCTCGACAATACGTACGAGGTCTCGGTCCTCACCCGCCCGGCCCGCGGGGGGTCGACCATGGCGGTGGACTTCTACATCGTGGCCGACATGAACAACGCCTCGGGGCAGCCGCTCACGGCCGCGAATGCGGGCACCGATCCGAGCGTCCTACGGATGGAGAAGACCTACAAGGACCTGATGACCCGGGCGGGCATCACCGCGAACGTCACCTTCCGCGACGTCAGCGCCAACGACCGCGCGCGCTTCGGCACCAACATCTCGGCGCAGGCCACCGGCCCCTGCGACGAGCTCAGCCAGATGTTCACGCTGTCGGGCCAGAACCCGGGGAACACGATGAACGTGTTCTTGGTGCAGGGGCTGCGCTCCGCCTCCTCCGGCGGCGGCACAGTGGTGGGGATCGACGGGACCATCCCCGGACCGTCCTCGTACAACGGCACGGTGCACAGCGGAGCGGTGGTCTCGGCAGTGGACCTGTTCGCCTCCAACCTCCAGAACTGTCCCGCCAGCGGCTTCGAGGTGGGCGCCTGCGGGCCCGACCGCGTCGCGTACATCGCGGCCCACGAGACCGGCCATTTCCTCGGCCTGTTCCACACCACCGAGCAGGAAGGGGCGGACTTCGACCCGCTCAACGATACGGCGAAGTGCCCGTGCACCTCGTGCGCCAGCCCGCCCGACCGACCGAACTGCGGATCCCCCAGCTCGGCCTCGCAGCCGTCGCTGACGAACAACCTCTGCCTGTCGCCCGGCGCGGGCTGCGGCGGAGGAGACAACTTGATGTTCTGGTTCCTGCAGCCAGGCGGCCCGTTGGGCAACATTACGGCGCAGCAGGCGCAGGTGATGCGGCTCAATCCGGTGGTGCAGTGAGAAGGAGGCCTTCGTGATCGCCATTCTGATCGCCGCGCTGCTCGCCACGCCCCGGCCCCCCCGTGGCGGCCCGGCGCCCGAGGCGCCCGCGCAGCAGCAGCCGCAGCTCACCGACCAGCAGGTGCAGGACCGCGTCCGGGCCTATCTCGGCACCATCGATCGGCCGATCAGCGCCGAGAAGTGGAAGGCGCTCGGACCCAGGGCCGCGCCGCAGCTAGAGGCCATCATCGCCGACAACAAGGAGTTCCCTTCGACGCGCGCCAAGGCCGTGGACGGACTGGTCGCCGCCGCGCCCGACCGGGCCGCGGGGCTGGTGGGAAAGCTCTCCCGCGACGAGCAGCAACCCGTGGTGGTTCGGGTGGCCGCCATGCACGGGGCCGACCAGGTGCTCTCGTCGAAGCGGACGCTGACCGAGCTGCGGCCGGTGCTGCGCAGCGCGAAGAGCCCCGGCCTGCGGGCGGAAGCGGCCGACGTGATCTCGCGCAAGAAGGGCGGCTGCGCCGACGTGCGCGACCAGGTCGGGCGCGAGGCCGCGGAGCACAAGGGCGCCTTCCAGCGCGCCATCAAGCGGTGCGAGGAGTGATCCCGCCCGCGCTCGCGGCGCGGGTCGAGGCGCTCGGGCGCGAGAACACTGGCGGGGTGGCCGCCTTCGACGCGGACGGGACGCTCTGGCGCGAGGACGTGGGCGAGGCGTTCCTCCGCCACCTGGTCTCGCTCGGCTGGGTCCGGCTCCCCGACGGCAGCGATCCCTACCAAGCCTACGAGCGCGAGGTCGACCGGGACCGGGAGTCGGGCTACGCGTACGCGGCGAAGCTGCAGGCGGGCCTGGAAGTCGCGCTCCTCGAGGACGAGGCAGCCCGCTTCGCGGCGTCCTGGGTGCCGCCGCGGAGGGTAGGCGCTGTCCAGGGCCTGCGCGAGCTCTGCGAGAGGTCGGGGCTCGCTCCGATGGTCGTCTCCGCCAGCGCGCTGCCCATCGTGTTGGCGGCGGCGCCGTTGGCCGGATTCTCCCGGGAGCGCTGCCGCGGGATCGAGGTGCGCATCCGCGGAGGGAAGTTCACCTCCGAGGTGGTCGAGCCCGTCAGCTACGCGGAGGGGAAGATCGCCGCGCTTCGCAGCGCGGGACCTCTGGTGCTGGCCTGCGGCGACTCATACACCGGAGATCTGGCGATGCTGCAGGCGGCGCAGGTTGCCGTGGCGGTCGCGCCCGCCTCCGGATCGCCACTCGCCGCGGAAGCCGCGAGGCGTAGCTGGTTCGTCCTCGACCAGCAGTCCTAGGCCGGTACCTTCTTGGGCTCCGCCGCCGCGACGGACAGCGGCTCCGTCGCGACGGGCGTCTGCACCATCCCGAGCCGGCCCGCGGTATCCAGCGCCGTGGCCGAAGGGAAGCGCAGGATGAACTCGGTCCCCTCGCCGACGCGGCTCTGGACCTCGATGCTGCCTCCGTGGCCCTTCACGATCCGCTGCGAGATGGCGAGACCCAGCCCGGTGCCCTTGGTCTTGGTGGTGTAGAAGGGGATGAAGATCCGATCGAGCGCCTCCTCGGGGATCCCGGCGCCGGTGTCGGCGAACCGCACCTCCACCTGGTCGGCCGAATAGCGCGGAGTGCTCTCGGACAATCCGAGCTCGACCGGCGCGTGCGGCCTCCGCGTGCGTACCGTCAGCCGCCCGCCGTCGGGCATCGCCTGGACCGCGTTCAGCACCAGGTTGATGAAGACCTGCTTGAGCTGCTCCGCGTCGGCGCGCAGGGCGGGAAGACCGGGCGTCAGGTCCATCTCCAACACCACGTTGGGCGGGAGGCTGCTCTCGATCAGCTTCATCGTCTTCCAGAGCACGTCGTTCAGATCGGTGCTCTGGAACTTCCCCGAGCTGGCGTTGGGGAACGGTCGCGAGTAGTCGAGGAACTGCGCCACCACGCCGTCCAGCCGGTTCACTTCCTCGACGATGATCTGGAGGATCTCGCCGTCGGCCCCCTGCAGCTGCGCCGGGTCGAGGTACTGCGCCGCTCCCTTGATGGCCCCGAGCGGATTGCGGATCTCGTGGGCCAGGCCGGCGGCCATCTCGCCGAGAGCGGCCAGGCGGTCGCGCTCCTTCATCCGCTCGTAGAGGCGGCTGTTCTCGATGGTGATCGCCGCCTGCTCGCCGACGTCCAGCATGGCGGCCAGCTCGTCGGAGGCGAACGCCTCCGGCACGCGGTCGTCCAGCAGGCAGAGGAAGCCCACCACGCGCTGCGAGGCCACCAGCGGAATGGTCACCCCCGCGCGCATCGCGGCCATCGCCGCGCCGATCTCGGAGAGGCGGGTGCGCTCCTCGGCGAGGGCGCTCGACTCGGTCTCCGACTCGGGCTGGAGCTGGCGCAGCTCGGCCAGCCGCCGCTCCACCAGCTCCACCAGCTGCGCCTTCTGGCCCGCCTGCGCGCTCTGCACCAGCGCGCGCATGGTGGCCGCGTCGATGTAGGGCGTCGGGGCGGGGCCGCGATAATCCAGGCGCCGGAAGCCGAGGCCGTCGTCGGCCAGCAGATAGATGGACGCGTGCGTCACCCGGCGCGTCTCGTAGAAGCCGTCCAGCACCACCTGGCCGAGCTCGCGGACGTCGATGATTCCTGCCAACCGCTGCCGCAGCGCCGTGAGCGCCTGCACGAACTCGAATCGCTCGGCGAAGAAGATGGAGAGCACCTTCTCCTCCACCTTGCTCTTCAGCGGCTCGAAGAGGATGAGGATCACGAACGACGCGACCATGGTGTTGAAGAGGAAGAGTCCGGTGGTCCCGCCGGTCCAGCGGACCAGCAGCCCGTAGATGGCGAACAGCACCAGGCCCACGCAGGCGAGCACCACGATCTTCCCGAGCAGCTCGTTCAGATCCAGCAGCCGGTGCCGCAGGATGGTCTGCGAGAGGAAGTACAGGTAGATGGTCATCGCCACGTTGGCGAACGGCGGAGCCGGCCACCCGGCGAGCCGGATCAGGAGCTCCCCGAACGTGAGCCCGACGCAGAGCGCGGCGCCAACCCAGAGATAGAAGAGCCGCGCCCGCTCCGTGCGCGAGGCGGCCCGCCGCATCCGGGCGTAGAGCAGGCTGACTGCCGCCGTGAGCTGCACGAACACGGCGCCCGAGGCGGCGATGCGAGCCGGCGGCATCAGCGCCAGGGGAGAGACCGCGACGGCAACCGTGGCGAGCGCGGTGGCGGTGGCAAACCTCCGCAGCCCCACCACCCGGCCAGCGGATTCCCCTTGAAAGTCAACGATGAAGCCGAGAACAGCCACCGGGATGAAGCCCGCCGACGCGAGGGTGAGGCGCAGCGGCCAGGCAGGTTCGGCGCCGAAGATCCCGTAGAGGAAGTCGCCGATCTGGTACGCCAGCAGCGCGAAGTTCAGCAGCGCGAACGCGGTCCAGACGCGCGTCCGGCCGGGGCGCAGCAGCATGGCGAGCGCCAGCGCGAGGCAGACGATGGCGGCCAGAAGCGCGCTCTGGGTCCGGGCATCCATTCAGAGTGGAGGGTAACACGGTGAGGGGCCTTCGAAGCCGCTGGAATGAGGGCCGTCCCGGCTGCGGTTTGTCGACTGGACGGAAGCCGCTCCCAATGACAGATTGCAAGCAGCAACCGAGCCCTCGATGATCGTCCGGATCCAGACTCTCACCCTGCTTTCGGCGCTTTGCGTCGCGGGGGCAGTCTCGTCCTCCGAGGTCGAGGTGGATCCCCCGCTGCCGGAGCCCATCGAGATCGGGGCGGCGATCGGCGAGGCGGAGCTGGCGCCGCGCTTCACCACGCCGTCGCTCAAATCGGCTTCCAGCGAGCTGCAGGCGGGGCGTGCCGCCAATGCGCTGCGCTATCTGCCGTCCGTTCCGGACGACGTTCCCACCAAGTGGCTCAAGGCGATGGCGCTCAAGGCGGCCGAACAGCCCGGGCGCGCGAGGCCCCTGTTCCAGCAGATCGCCCAGAAGGGCGGACCGCTGGCGGATCGCGCCCTCTACATGGCGGCGCTCTGCGCGGTGGACGAAGGCAACGCCCGGACCGCCGAGAAGCTGCTCGGTCAGATCTCGCTGCGCTACGTGGACGCGGACCAGGCCCTGCTGGAGCGGGCGCGGCAGACGATGAAGCTGCGCAGCCCCGGCCGCGGGACGGCGGCGCGCGTGGAGGAGATCCTCGCTCCGATCCTCGAAGGGAAGCTTCGCGCCGACGTGGCTTCGGCCCACCTGATCGCGGGCGACGCGCAGTTCGCGGCGCGGTCGAAGGACAAGGCGCGAGCCCACTGGCGCGCCGCCTGGGTGGAGCACCCCAACTCGCCGGCCGCCGAATCGGCGCGGGATCGCGAGCGCCAGCTCGGGCCCGGCCCGGCGGTCTCGCCGCTGCTCCTGGCGCGGCGCGCGGAGATTCTGCTCGACGCGCATCGCAACCGCGAGGCGCTCGATCAGCTCGGGCGGATCCCGGTGCCCTCGCTCTGCGCCGGCGGCTGCCCCGGCGACCGCAGCCCCGCGGGGTTCCTCACGGCCGCGCTGAGCGCGCTGGGAGCGTTCCCCGAGCAGCACCAGCCCACGCCGGACGACGTGGCCAAGACTCCGGTCGAGCCGGCCGATCCGCTCGCCTGCCGCGTGAAGCTCGACCAGGGCCGCGCCTGGCGCAAGGAGCGCGACCACGCCCGGGCGCGCGCGGCGCTCGCGCCGGTGGTCCTGCGCTGCGCGGAGCCCGACGTCCGGGCGCGCGCGCTCTACGTGCTGGCGCAGATCGAGACCATCGCGGGCAAGCCCACCGCGGGTCCGCTCTGGGAAGCGTTGGCGCGCAAGTATCCGCGCTCCTCGCTCGCCGACGACGCGGTCTACAACCAGGCGCTCGCGGCGAGGCGCGCCGGCGATGCCGAGAAGGAGCGGGCGCTGCTGAAGGACCTGGTCGAGCACTTTCCGCAGAGCGATCTGCTCGCCGACGCGCTCTTCCGCCTCTTCTGGTCGCACTGGCTCGACGGCAAGCCGCGCGAGGGCATGGCCTTTCTGGACCAGCTGGCCGCGGACCCGGACGCCGACGGGTACGAGGAGGAGCGGGCCCGGTACTGGCGCGCGCGAACGCTCTTGCAGCCGCAGTCCTCGGACAACGACGCGACGCGAGCCGCCGCGCGCGAGGCGGCCCGCACGGACCTGGCGTGGCTGGTGGAAGGGCGGCCGCTCACCTACTACGGGCTCCTCGCCGCAGGCCGCCTCGGCGAGCTGGATCCGGATCGGTCGCGCGCGATCGAGCGAGGACAGGATCGCCTTCTGCAGACTCCTCCCCCGCGCGCCCTGAAGACCGGGATGCTGGCGCGCGATCCGCACCTGCTCGCGGCGGTGGAGCTGATCCGGCTGGGATTCCGGCAGGAGGCGGCCCGCGAGGTGAGCGCGATCGACCGCTCGCCGGCCCGCGCCGCGGGAGACGCCGGCCAGGAGCCGCTGACGCTGGTGGCGGAGCTGTTCGCCCGGGCCGGCGATCTACGCAGCGCCCATGCCGTGGTCCGCACCGAGCTGCGCGGGCTGCTGCGCCATCCCGACACGGCGCTCGCCCTGCGGGCGGCGGCGCTGGCCTATCCCCTGGCGTTCCGCGAGCAGATCGCCCGGGTGGCCGAGGGAGCGGCGATTCCGCCCGACCTGCTGCAGGCGCTGATGCGCGAGGAGAGCGCGCTCGATCCGCGCGCGCTGTCGCCGACGGGTGCTCTGGGGCTGACGCAGCTCATGCCGGCGACGGCCCGCGGTGTCGCGAAGAAGCTGAAGATCCAGGGCTACCAGACGGCGCACCTGCTCGAGCCGGAAACCAACATCCGCATCGGCGGCGCGTACCTGGGCGAGCTCTATGCCCGCTTCCAGCATCCGGCGCTCGCGCTGGCCTCGTACAACGCCGGACCGGGAGCCGTCTCCGGCTGGCTCAAGGTGCGAGGCTCGCTGCCGCTGGACGCGTTCGTGGAGGAGATCCCGCTCGACGAGACGCGCGGCTACGTGAAGCGGTGCCTGCGCAGCTTCGCGGCGTACCAGTACCTGTACTCGAACGGGCACATGCCGGTCGTCGGGCAGACGCTGGCCGCCCGCTAGCCTCAACGCTCGCTGGCCGCCAGTACCCGGAGAAGATTCTCCCCCAGCAGCTTGCGCAGGTCCGCGGCGGACCATCCGCGCTCCCGCAGCGCGACCGTGAGCGCCGGGAGCCGGGAGGCGTCCTCCAGCCCGACGGGCATCAGCGGCGCGTTGTCGAAGTCGCTGCCGATGCAGACGTGATCGATCCCCGCCACCCGGGCGATGTGCTCGATGTGGTCGGCGAGCGCGGACAGCGGCACCTCCGGCAGCGCGGCGCGCTTGTAGAGGTCGACCTTCGCGGAGGTGCGCATGCCCTTGGTCTGCTGGAGCAGCGACTGCGTCGCCCGGCGGAAGCCGTCGTCGAGGAAGGTGCGGGAGAAGTCGGCGCAGACGGCTCCTCCGTTGCGGGCGACCGCCTGCAGCATCGCGTCGCTGGCGTTGCGCGGATGGCCGGAGAGGGCCCGCGCTGCCGAGTGCGAGAGCAGGACGGGCCTCTTCACCTCCTTGATCACGTCCCAGAACAGCGTCTCGCTGCCGTGCGAGAGGTCCGGGACGATCCCCAGCCGCGCCATCTCGGCGAGCACGCGCTTGCCGAACGGCGTCAGGCCCGTCGGCGCATCCGCCGCGGTGGACCCTCCGATCGGGCTGCTGGAAGACCAGGAGAGCGTGAGGTAGCGCACGCCGCGGTCGGCGAACGCCTTGAGATGGGCGAGCTGCTCCTCCTCGGTGCCGGGCAGCAGCATGTGCCCGCCCTCCACGCCGATCAGCATCGAGGTGATTCCGGCCGCCGCGTTCTCGCGCACCTCCTCGGCGTTGCGGGCCATCCGCAGGGCCCCGCCGCTGCGGCGGGCCGTTTTCTGTAAAAGTTCGATCTGCTGCATGGCGGTGGGGAAGAAGCGGGTGAGATCGACGGACTCGGGATGGACGAAGACCGAGAAGAACTCGGCGTCGATCCCTCCCTCCCGCAGGCGCGGCAGATCCACGTGCCTTTCCTGATGCCGCACGAGCAGGTCGTAGCCGTCGTAGAACATCGCCTCGGTGACGTCGCAATGCGCGTCCACCACCACCGCGTCGAAGTGCAGCTTCGGGTCGGCGGGCGGCTTCGGGTCTGACGCGGCGCGGGCCTGCAGGGACCCGGCGCAGGCGACGTAGATCAGGATCAGGGCCGGGCGGCGCACGGCGCCCAGCTTTGCAGAGATTTGGCAGCCGGGGAAAGCGCGTTTACTCTCCAGGCCGTGAACGAACGGCTGCGCGGCCTGCCCTCGGTCGACGAGGTCCTGGCCCGGCCCGCGGTCCGCGAGCTGGCGGAGCGGGTGGGGCGGCCGGCGGCGAAGGCTGCCGTGCGGGCGGCCATCGCCGAGGCGCGCGACCGGCTCAAGCACGGCGACGAGGCCGGTGGCGAATCGGTCTCGGACGATCGGGTGCTGGAGCTGGGAGCCTCCGAGGCGGCGCCGCGGCTGCGCCGCGTGATCAACGCCACCGGCGTCGTGCTGCACACGAACCTGGGGCGCGCGCCGCTGCATCCGGAGGCCGTCCGGCGCGTGGCCGAGGTGGCGTCCGGCTATTCCAACCTGGAGCTCGATCTCTCGACCGGCCGCCGCGGGCACCGCAGCGCGCACGTCGAGCCGCTGCTCCGCGAGCTCTTCGGCGCGGAGGCGGCGCACGTGGTCAACAACTGCGCCGGAGCCACTCTGCTGGCGCTGGCGGCGCTCGGCCGCGGCGGCGCGGCCGTCGTCAGCCGCGGCGAGCTGGTGGAGATCGGCGGCGGGTTCCGGGTGCCGGAGATCCTCGCGCAGTCGGGATGCCGGCTGGTCGAGGTAGGCACCACCAACCGCACGCGGATCTCCGACTACGCCGTCGCGCTAGAGGCGAATCCCGGCGCGATCCTCCTGCGCGTGCACCGGTCCAACTTCGCGCTGGTCGGCTTCACCGAGACGCCCTCGGTGGCCGAGCTCGCGGAGCTGGCGCGCAAGAGCGAATCGATCCTCATCCATGACCTGGGCAGCGGAGCCCTCGACCCGCAGCTGGGAGAGATCACCGCGGCGCAGAGCCTGCGCGAAGGTGCGCACCTGGTCCTGGTCTCCGGCGACAAGCTCCTCGGAGGACCCCAGGCCGGCATTGTCCTGGGCGTTGCCGCGCTGGTGGAAAAGTGCCGTAAGCACCCGCTCTCCCGCGCCCTGCGCGCCGACCGGATGCTGCTGGCGGCGCTCGAGGCGACGCTGCGGCTTTATCGTGACGATCGCGCGAAGGAGATCCCCGCCCTGCAGGCCATCGAGGCCGCCGCCACGGAGCTGAACCAGCGCGCCACCCGGCTTGCGCTGGTCCTTCAAGAAAAGGGCATCCCATGCGCGGTGGTGTCCTGCGAGGGGCAGGTGGGCGGGGGGTCGCTGCCGCTCCGCAAGCTGCCGGGCGCCGGCGTCGCTCTGGAGGGCGAGCCTGCCTCGCTGCTCGCGGCCCTGCGCGCGGGCGATCCGGCAGTAGTGGCGCTGGTGCGAGACGGCCGCGTGGTGCTCGATGTGCGCTGCGTCATGCAGCTCCCCGAGCTGGCGGAGGCGGTCGCCGGAGCGAGCAAGCGTGCAGTCGCGCAGAAAAACGATAGACTAGTAGGGGTTGACGCCGGAGGCTTGAGGGAACGGCATCTGCGGGGTCACGACGACCCGCTCGACACGGAGGTGTAATTGCTCTCGACGAGCGTCCTGGTCCTGAATCGTCTCTACCAGCCCGTGCACGTCACTTCCGTGCGGCGGGCGCTGATCCTCCTCTATCGCGGCGCCGCCAAGGCGGTGGACGAGCAGTACCAGACCTTCGACTTCGAGAGCTGGGCGGAGCTGTCGGCCGCCGTGCACGAGGAGTCCATCGGCACTACCCGCAAGCGCATCCGCGTGCCGCGGGTGATCCTTCTACAGGCGTACGATCACCTGCCCCGTGCGCGCGTCCGCTTCAGCCGCCTGAACATCTACGCCCGCGACCGGAACACCTGCCAGTACTGCGGGCGCAGGCCGGCCCGCGCCGAGCTCAACCTCGACCACGTGATCCCGCGCAGCCGGGGCGGCGTGACGAGCTGGGAGAACGTGGTCTGCTCCTGCGTGCCCTGCAATCTCAAGAAGGGCGGGCGCACGCCGGACGAGGCGCACATGCGCCTGCTTCGGCACCCGCTGCGGCCGCGCTGGACCCCGTTCTTCCGCGGGCCGCCGCGGACGGGGGCGTTCTACCAGCAATGGCTGCCGTTCCTGTCGCTGACGGACATGGCGTACTGGAACACGGAACTGCAGGAGAGCGACGCCTGAAGCCGCTCACGGCCACGTGGCCGTGAGTCGAAAACCTGCCATCCTCCGCCGCCCCAGGGTAGAATTCCTCCATGCCCGCGCTGATCGACACCCCCGAGGCCGCCAACCGCCTCGCCCGCGCCATCGCCTCCGACCTCTCGCTGTACAACGAGGCGAAGATCAAGGAAGGCATCGAGAACGACTCGTTCTTCTCCGTCCTGCAGGAGGAGATCGCCGAGGGGCGCGCCCACTACGAGAGCCGCGTGGACCCGAAGCTCCTCGGCAGCTCGAACTTCTTCGATCGCGCGCTGGTGGACGTGATCCTCGCGCGCAAGGGACACATCAAGTCGAAGATCTGGTGAGCCCGCGCGGACGGTCCTCGCGCAAGCAGCGCGCCCGGCAGGAGCGGCGTGCGCCGCCGGCCATCGCGGAAGAGCGCAGCTTCGAAGTGACCGCGGGCGGTGAGCGCCTCGACAAGCTCGTGGCCACGCGTTTTCCCGATCTGTCCCGCGCGCGCGTGCAGCAGCTGATCGCCGCGGGCCTGGTCGATGTCGACGGAGCGCCGGCCGCGTCGTCGGATCGCCCTGGACCGCCCGCCCGCGTGCGGGTCCGCCTGCCTGAGGTCGTCCCGCCGCGGCTCGAGCCGGTCGCGCTCGATCTGCCCGTCCTCTATGACGATCCGCATTTGATCGTGATCGACAAGCCGGCCGGCCTCGTCGTGCATCCCGGCGCCGGCCATGAGGCGACCACGCTGGTCCACGGTCTTCTGCACCAGGTCAAGGATCTGCGCGGCGTCGGAGGGGAGCTCCGGCCCGGGATCGTGCACCGGCTCGACAAGGACACCTCGGGCTGCCTGGTGGTGGCGAAGACCGAGGCGGCGCTCCGCGCGCTGCAGGCCGCGTTCAAGGCGCGCGGGGTGGAGAAGCGCTACCGGGCGCTGGTGCACGGGTCGCCTCCCGATCGCGGGGAGATCGACACCCCCTACGGGCGCCACCCGGTCGATCGGAAGCGGTTCTCCTCGCGCGTGCGCGAGGGGAAGCGCGCGGTCACGCGCTTCTCCGTGCTGGCGCGCGCGGAAGGAGTGGCCTGGTTGGACGTCGAGCTTCTGACGGGACGGACGCACCAGATTCGCGCCCACCTCGCCGACCAGGGCTGGCCCCTGTTCGGCGACGCGCTCTATGGGGGCGTCCGCCGGGAAGGCCCGACGGCGGCTGAGCCCATCCGGCGCGCGGCGGCCGTCCTCGGCCGGCAGGGGCTGCATGCGCGACGCCTCGCCTTCGATCATCCCGTCACCGGCGCGCGAATCGCCTGCGAGGCGCCACTGCCGGCGGATCTGCGGGCCGCGCTGCGCGAGCTGGGGTTATCCTCGCCGGCGTGAGCCTCGAACACCACGTGCCCGCGTTGCTGCGCCGGGCGCGCGCGCTCCTGAATCTGCCCGGAGGCCCTTCGGGCGCGCTGGCCCCCGCGGAGATCCGGCCCGCGGCGCGCGCCGTGCTCGAGCTGCACGACGGGCTCGTGGGCGAGCGTGCGCTGGCGAAGCCCTCGACCTACGCCGGCCCGTGGCTGGGAGCCTATCTCCTCTGGTGGTGGCCGCAGACGTACGTCAAAGTACAGGCCACGCTCCGCATGGCGCGGCTGCCGCGGTCGCCCCGGATCCTGGACGTGGGCTCCGGACCTGCCCCGGCGGCCCTGGCCGCGCTCGACCTGCTCGGCGGCGAGGCCACCTGCTTCGACGCCAGCGAGGCGGCGCTCGACGAGGCGCGGGCGCTCGGGATCGCGCGGACCACCCGGGAGCTGCCCCGCGAGCCGTTCGATCTGACCCTGGCCGCGAACGTCCTCTCCGAGCTCCGGGATCCGCTCGCGCTCGTGCGCCAGTTGCACGGGACGGTCGCGATCGTCGAGCCGGCGCTGCGGGAGACCGGGCGGAGCCTGCTCGCGGTGCGCGACGCGCTCCTCCAGGAAGGCTGGTTCGCTCTCGCGCCCTGCCTGACGCAGGCGCCGTGCCCCGCGCTGGCCTCCCGCAAGGACTGGTGCACGGCGGAAGTCCGCTGGGATCCGCCCGGCTACTTCAAGCAGCTCGCGGACGCCACCGGGCTGCGCGCGGACGAGATGCTCTCCTTCGTGCCGCTGGTCCTCTCCCGCGCGGCGCCAGCGGAGGAGCCCGACGCGTGGCGCGTGGTGGGAATTGCGCCGGCGGAGAAAGGGAAGCAGCGCGTCTTTATCTGCGGCATGGAAGGCCGCATGCCCCTGGTGCGGCTCGACCGGGACGCGCGCGAGCACAATGCCCTGTTCGACGAGCTGCGCAGGGGAGACAAGGTGCGGCTCGCGCGTACGCAGCGCCACGGAGACGGGCAGCGGCTCGGCCCGGAGAGCGGGATAGAGAGGGGTTGAACGTTCGCGACGAGCGGCGGATGCATCCGCGCCCGTCGCGTGGTCGGGTGCCACCATGGAACTCCCCCGCGGCCCCTGTCTCCTGGCGTTCTGCGCGAGCCAGCCCCGCCTCGAGGAAGCATTTCGCGCGGAGCTGCGCGGCCTCGGTGCGCCGCTCCTGGCCCTCTGGCCCTCCGGAGGGATCCTGCTCGGGGCCGACGACGAGCCGATTCATGTGCCCCCGCAGCCGGAGCTCTGGCGCCTCCACGGCGCCGGCAGCGCCGCGCTGACCGCGGTCCTCCTCGACGATCGGCACCGCGTGCGCCTGCGCCGCGAGGCCCCGGAAGCGGAAGCCACGCTGCTCGCCGCGGTCCGCGAGGCCGGCCGGGCGGTGCGTTCGGCGCCGCGCGGCGTCGGCCGCCGCGAGCTCCTGGTGAACAGCCTCGCTGTCGCGCTCGGCATCGCGGTGCTGCAGGCCTGCGCATCGTCGAGGCCACGGCTGGCGACCGGGGTGGCGAGCGCGGGCCCTGGCGTGATCGACGTGAACCTGATCGTGAACGGCGAGAAACGGACCCTGAGCGTCGAGCCTCGCGTGGTCCTGCTCGACGCCCTGCGCGAGAACCTGGGCCTGACCGGGGCCAAGAAGGGCTGCGACATGGGCCAGTGCGGCGCGTGCACCGTGCTCGTCGAGGGGCAGCGGGTGAACTCCTGCCTGAAGCTGGTCGCGCAGCTGGAGGGCGCCAGCGTCACCACCATCGAGGGCCTGGCCCGGGGAGCGGAGCTGCACCCGATGCAGCAGGCGTTCCTCGACGAGGACGCGCTCCAGTGCGGCTACTGCACGCCGGGGCAGATCCTCTCGGCGGTCGCGTTGCTGCAAGAAGGCAAGCCGGCCGACGACGACGAGATTCGCGAGCGGATGTCCGGGAACCTCTGCCGCTGCGGCGCGTACCCGAACATCCTGGCCGCGATCAAGTCCGTGGCGGGGATGGGACACTAGATGCGCCTCTTCACCTTCCAGCGGGCAGCGGAGGTCAGCGAGGCGATCGCCGCTGCGCCCGGCGCGGCCTTCCTCGCGGGCGGGACCAACCTCGTCGACCTGATGAAGATCGAAGTGCTCAACCCAGAGCGCGTGCTGGACATCTCCCGGCTGCAGCTCCGCGAGATCGCGGTGCGCGACGGCGGCCTGCAGATCGGCGCGCTCGCCTCGAACACCGCGGTGGCGGAGCACGAGGAGGTGCGCCGCCGGGCGCCGGCGCTCTCCGAGGCGCTTCTCTCGGGAGCCTCGCCCCAGCTCCGAAATTCAGCCACCGTGGGAGGCAATCTGATGCAGCGGACCCGCTGCGCGTACTACCGGGACCTGGCCACCCGCTGCAACAAGCGGCAGCCCGGCACCGGCTGCGACGCGATCGGCGGCTGGACCCGGATGCACGCCATCCTCGGCACGAGCGAGAGCTGCATCGCGGCACATCCGTCGGACATGTGCGTGGCGCTCTACGCGCTGGACGCGGCCGTGCGCGTGCGGGGACCTTCCGGCGAGCGTGAGCTGCCCGTCTCGGATCTGCACCTGTTGCCCGGCGATCACCCGGAGATGGAGTTCGCGCTGGGTCCCTCGGACCTGATCGTTTCGGTCCGGGTGCCGCTCAACGACCTCGCCGCGCGCTCGCGCTACGTCAAGGTGCGCGATCGGCAGTCGTACGCGTTCGCGCTGGCCTCCTGTGCCGCCGCGGTGCAAGCGCCGGGCGGCGTGGTCCGCCTCGCCCGCTTCGCGCTGGGCGGGGTGGGGACGAAACCCTGGCGCGTGCCGCAGGCCGAGTCGTGGATGCAGGGCCGGCCCGCGTCGCGCGAGACGTTCACGCGCGCCGCGGAGATGGCGCTGCAGGGGGCCCGGCCGCACCGGGACAACGCCTTCAAGGTGGAGCTGGCGAAGCGCACCGCGGTGCGGGCGCTGATGCTCTCCGCGGGAGCGCAGGCATGAGCCAGGACATCGACAAGCCGTATCCGCGGGCGGACGGGCGCGCGAAGGTCACCGGCCAGGCGCGGTACTCCTACGAGTGGCCCATCGCCGGCGTCGCTTACGGCGTCCTGGTCACCAGCCCGATCGCGAAAGGCCGGATCCTCTCGATCGACGCCAAGGAGGCCGAGAAGGAGCCCGGAGTGATCGCGGTGCTCACGCCGGCCAACGCCATGAAGCTCCCGGGCGGAGCCAGGCCAGCAGACGGCGGCGACCGGGTGGTGCAGGTCCTCCAGGACGACCGGATCCTCTACAGCAACCAGCCGGTCGCGCTGGCCGTGGCGGACACCTTCGAGCGCGCCTTCCACGCGGCTGCGCGCGTGCAGGTCCGCGCGCAGCCGGAGGCGTTCACCGTGCGGCTGGACGACGAGCTTCGGGCCGCCTTTCCGCACGACATCCGCAACTCCGCGGGGTTGCAGCCCGCCGACCAGTCGCGCGGCGACGTGGATTCGGCGCTGCTGCAGGCCGACCACCGCATCGAGGCGGAGTACGGCACGCCTCCGGAGACGCACAACCCGCTGGAGCCGCACGCCACCCTGGCGGTGTGGAACGGCGATCACCTGACGGTCTACGACGCGACCCAGGGCATCTTCGGGGTCCGCAAGAAGCTGGCGCACGCGTTCGCCGTCCCGCCCGAGCAGGTGCGCGTAATCACCAAGTTCGTCGGGGGCGGATTCGGCTGCAAGGGCTCCGCCTGGTCGCACGTGGTGATCGCGGCGCTCGCGGCGAAGCAGCTCGGCAGGCCGGTGAAGATCGCGCTGACGCGGCCGCAGATGTTCGGCATGGTGGGCGGCCGGCCGATCACCCGGCAGAGGATCTCCGCCGCCGCCACCAAGGAAGGCCGCCTGACCGCGCTGCGGCACCAGAGCCTCTCCTCCACCTCACGGTTCGACGACTTCATCGAGCCAGCGGCGCTGGTCTCCCGGCACCAGTACAAGTGCGACCACATCCAGACCCTGCACCGCCTGGTGCGCCTGGACATCGGCACGCCGACCTACATGCGCGCGCCGGGCGAGTCGAGCGGCAGCTTCGCGCTCGAGTCCGCGATCGACGAGCTGGCGCACGAGCTCGGCATCGATCCGGTCGAGCTCCGCCTCCGCAACTACGCCGAGGTGGATCCGACCGAAGGAAAGCCCTTTTCCAGCAAGTCGCTGCGGCGCTGCTACGAGCTCGGCATGGAGCGCTTCGGATGGCAGAAGCGATCCCGCCGCCCCGAGCTGGCCCTGCGCGCCGGGAAGCTGGTGGGCACCGGCATGGCGACGGCGGGCTATCCGGCCAACTTCACCAAGGCGAGCGCGCTGGCGCGCATGAATCCCGACGGCACCGTGGTGGTCCAGAGCGGCGCGGTGGACCTCGGCGGCGGCACCTACACGGTGATGGCCCAGGTCGCGGCCGACGCGCTGGGCATCCCCTACGATCGGGTGCGCTTCGACCTCGGGGACACGCAGATGCCCGAGGCGCCGCGCTCCGGCGGATCGATCACCGCGGCCAGCGTCGCCTCGGCCGTGGAAGCGGCCTGCCGCAACCTCCGGCAGAAGCTGGACGCGCTGGGGACGCTTCCCACCGCGCCGGTCGAGGCGCTGGGCGAGGTGGCGCCGCAGGAGGATCGCAAGAAGTACGCCCTCCATTCCTTCGGCGCTCAGTTCGCGGAGGTGGAGGTCGATCCCGAGCTGGGCATGGTCCGTGTGGTCCGGATGGTGGGCGTCTTCGCGGCGGGCCGCATCCTGAATGCTCGGCTGGCGCGGAGCCAGTTCATGGGCGGGATGATCTGGGGCATCGGGATGGCGCTGCACGAGCACGCGGTCTACGACGAGAACCTCGGCCGGATCGTCACGCGGGACCTGGCCGACTACCACGTCCCCGCGCACAAGGACGTGGTGTCGATCGAGCCCGTATTCCTTCCGGTGGAGAAGGACGAGATCGTGGATCCAGCGGGCGTGAAGGGCATCGGCGAGATCGGCATCACCGGCGCGGCCGCGGCGATCGCCAACGCGGTGTTCAACGCCACCGGCAAGAGGGTGCGATCATTGCCCATCACGCCGGACAAGCTGTTGTAGCTTCGGCGGGTGCAGCGACTCCTGGTGATCTGCGGTCCGACCGCATCGGGCAAGACGGCGCTCGCCGTGGATCTCGCGGAGCGGCTGGGCGCGGAGATCGTCTCGGCGGACTCGCAGCAGTGCTACCGCGGCCTGGACGCCGGCACCGCAAAGCCCACCCCGGAGGAGCAGGCGCGCGCGCGGCACCACCTGCTGGACGTGGCGGAACCCGAGGAGCAGCTCGACGCCAAACGGTTCGTCCGGCTTGCCGACGCGGCCATCGCGGACATCGCGGGCCGCGGCAAGCGGGCGATCGTCGCCGGGGGCACCGGCCTCTGGATCCGGGCGCTCCTGCGCGGGCTGCTGGACGCTCCCGGCGCGTCGCCGGAGTTTCGCGCGGCCTTGCGCGAGGAGCTCGAGAAGCTGGGCGTCCCGGCCCTGCACCAAAGGCTGCGCGAGGTTGACCCCGCGGCGGCCGGCACCATCCAGCCCAACGACCGTGTGCGGATCGAGCGCGCTCTCGAGGTGCACGCGCTCTCCGGCCGGCCGCTGAGCGAGTTGCAGCGCGAGCATCGGTTCGCGCAGGCGCGCTACGACGCACGGATCTGGTTCCTGGACCCTCCTCGCGACGTCCTGCGCGAGCGGATCGACGCGAGGACGCGCCGCATGTTCGCCGGCGGCTCCTTGCGGAAGGAGACCGAGTGGCTCCTTTCGCGCGGAGGCGGCAAGGCGCTCAAGATCATCGGCTACGGCGAGTGTGCCGAAGCGTTGCGCACCGGCGACTGGGCCGCCGCCGAGGAGCGCACCAAGGCGCGCACGCGGCAGTACGCGAAGCGCCAGCGCACCTGGTTCGCGCGCGATGCTGGAGCGCCGCTGGACTGGCCATTCGACGCAGTGCGGCTTTGCGAGGCCGCGGCTCGATGGTACGAGGGCGCGCCCGGTGGGGAGCACAAGCACAAATGAAAGGATCGATGACCACCTATGCGCTCGACTTCGAAAAGCCCCTGCTGGAGTTGGAGTCCAAGCTTGCGGAGCTGAAGCGGCACGCGGCGACCGGGACGGGCTCCGGCAGCGTCGACACGCTGGACGGCGAGATCCGCCGGCTGGAGAAGCGGTGCGCGCGGCTGCAGCAGGAGATCTTCAACGAGCTGTCGCGCTGGCAGGTGGTGCAGCTCTCCCGGCATCCCAACCGCCCCTACATGCTCGACTACGTCCAGCGGCTCTTCACGGACTTCATCGAGCTGCACGGGGACCGGTCGTTCGGCGACGACCAGGCCCTGATCGGCGGACTGGCGCGCTTCGACGGCGAGCCGGTGCTGTTGATCGGCCAGCAGAAGGGGCGGTCGACCAAGGAGAACATCGTCCGCAGCTTCGGGATGCCGCGGCCGGAGGGCTACCGCAAGGCGCTGCGCCTGATGAAGCTGGCGGAGCGGTTCGGGCGTCCGGTGATCGCCTTCATCGACACCCCCGGCGCCTATCCCGGCATCGACGCGGAAGAGCGGGGCCAGGCCGAGGCGATCGCGGTCTGCCTGGAGGAGATGGCGGCCCTGCGGGTCCCCGTGATCTCGGTGGTGATCGGCGAGGGCGGCTCGGGAGGAGCCCTGGCGATCGGCGTCTGCAACCGGCTCTTGATGCTTCAGTACAGCTGGTACTCGGTCATCTCGCCGGAGTCGTGCGCGGCGATCCTCTACCGGGACAGCTCGAAGGGCGAGAAGGCGGCCGAGGCGCTGAAGCTGACGGCGCGTGACGCGTACGAGCTGGGCATCGTCGACGAGCTGGTGCGGGAGGCATCGGGCGGCGCGCACCGGGATCCGGATCTCACCGCGGAGAACCTGGGGGCGTCGCTGCGCAAGCACCTGCGGGCCCTGCGCCAGCTCGGGCCCGACGCGCTGGTGGACGACCGGTACGCGAAGTTCCGCAAGCTCGGCCCGGTGGCACAGCCCGGCTCGAACGGGGCCAACGGCTAGCCTAGCCGCAATGCTGCTCAGTCAAGCGCACCGAGACGAACAGATCTGCGTCGCCGTCGCCGTCGCCGTCCACGATCACGACAACGTAGGCCGACAGCGTCAACGTCTGTCGCTTGACTGACTGGCATTGCGGCTACGCTTTTTCTGCGTGTTCCCGCGAAGGCGGGAACACGCTTGATCATTTCGGGGACAGCCTATTGCTTCGCCAGATCCTCGGCGACGGTCGCGATGAACGTGTCCGCCTTGACGAAGCCCTTCCCCCAGTCCGCCCAGGGCGCGAGGATGTTCTCCTTCTGCATCTGCTCGACGCTCTTGCCCGCTGCCCGCGCCTTCTTCACCGTGGCGACCACCTCGTCCAGCATGCCGCGGTACTTGCGCAATCCCGGGACGTCGGAGAGAGGGCCGTGCCCGGGAATGACCTTCGCATCCGCAGGAATCTGACCGAGGATGACGTCCAGCGAGGCGATCAGCTTCACCACGCTGCCGCCGCTCGCCAGGTCGACGAAGGGGAAGCCGGTATTGAAGTAGTCGTCGCCCATGTGCACGACGTTGCTCTTGGTGAACCAGAGCACGGTATCGCCGTCAGTGTGCCCGAGCCCCGGATGGATGGCGCGGACCTCCTCGCCGTTCCACCAGAGCGACAGCCCTTGCTCGAAGGTCACCACCGGCAGGGCCTTGCCGGTCGCCGGAGGGAATTCGACGAACGCCGTCTTGCCGCCGATCATCATCCGCTTGCGGACGTTCGCGTGGGCCAGGATCGCCGCGGTGTCCGCGAACGCCGCGTTGCCCCCGGTGTGGTCGCCGTGCCAATGCGTGTTGATCACGAATCGGACCGGCTGCGGCGAGAGCTGCTTCAGCGCCGCCTGGATCTTCGGCGCCAGCGGCGCGAACTGGTCGTCCACGATGGCGACGCCGTCTTCACCGACGCTGGCGCCGATGTTCCCGCCCGAGCCGGTGAGCATGTAGACGTTTCCCGCGACCTTGGTCGCCTTGACCTCGACCTTCGAGAAGTCCTGCTGTTGGGCGGCCGCGCTCGCGGCGAGGAGCATCGAGAGTGCAAGTGTGCGCATGGGGCCGGGCACCATACCAAAGCGCCTGCTTCCCTGCCTGCCCCGCTGCACTAGCCAGGTGGCGACCGGAGCGCACAGCTTGCGACCACCATGGAGCCTCTCACGATCAGCGTCGCCTTCGCGCTCGCACTCATCCTCCTGCTCCGGAGGCCTGGCGCTCTCTCGCCGGTCCCGCTGGTGGTGGGCGTGAGTCGCTGGCCCGGCGCTCCCGCGCCGGGGGACGAGGAGGAGCAGCTTCCGGAGACCGACCGGGCTCCACAGCGGTGGCTGCCCTGGGGCGTAGCGGCTGTCGCCGTGGTCCGGCTGGTCTTGCTGCTGACGATGCACGCCTGAGTTCTTGATGTGTTCGCCGGGCCGGGTTATCTCGCCTCGGTGTCGGTACGGATCGTCGCCATCGATGGGCCTGCGGGGGCGGGCAAGAGCACGGTCGCCCGCCAGCTGGCCGGGCGGCTGGGCTTCACCATCATCGACACCGGAGCCATCTACCGGGCGGTGGCCCTGGCCGCGCGTCGCGCAGGCGTCGCCTGGGATGACGACGAGGGGCTTGGCAAGCTGCTGGACGCCGGCCTCAGGCTCAAGTTCGACGCCGACCGGGTCCTGCTGCGCGGCGAGGACGTGACCGAGGCCATTCGCACGCCTGAGATCAGCCGCGGGGCCTCGGTGGTCTCGGCCCGGCCGGTGGTGCGGCAGAAGCTGCTCCAACTGCAACGCGACCTGGGGCGCGCCTCTGCAAGAGGCTCGGTCCTCGAGGGCCGCGACATCGGAACCGTGGTCTTCCCCGACGCGCAGGTGAAGTTCTTCCTCACCGCCTCCGACGGCGCGCGGGCGCAGCGCAGGCACGCCGAGCTGGCGGACAGGGGCCTCTCCGTTCCGCTCGAGGAGGTCCTCTCCGAGCAGCGCCGCCGGGACAAGGACGACACCGAGCGCGCCATCGCCCCGCTGCGCGCCGCCCCGGACGCGATCGTCGTGGACACCACCGGGCTCGACCTGGGCGAGGTCGTGGAGCGCTGCTTCCGCGAAGCGTCCAGCCGCCTGAAACATCTGATTTCCGGGCAGCCTTGACACTACAAGGGGCGTTCAGTAGGGTCCGCCCCCGCTTTCAGGCGGAGTCTGATTTCCGCCGTTTGCCATCACTCCCCGTGGCAAGCGGCGCTTTCGTTTTCAGGGGGCGAAGTGACAAGAATCGCAGGCAAACCTT
>Ga0137397_10000858_pt1 | contig 20992 bp, 25 predicted proteins | sample czorhiz116metaG_FD_106658 | JGI IMG/M metagenome (GOLD analysis project Ga0137397, IMG submission 106658) | Vadose zone soil microbial communities from Angelo Coast Range Reserve, California, USA - czorhiz1.16 metaG | ecosystem: Environmental > Terrestrial > Soil > Vadose zone | place: USA... | reverse complement strand
CGATCCATATGGGTCCCAAGAACCCCAAAAGCGGTAGGGACCAACTTTCGCGGCGACGTATACGTATAGAAAGGACGGCCTCCCCACCAATTAAAAACGGGGATCGACCCCCCAAATGAAAGGTGGAAGCCGGGAGTGGAAAGCGCGCGAAATGGCTGACTCGTGGATGGAGCAACAAATGGGGGTTCAACAATTAAAAACGATCACAAAATGGGTTTGGTGCCCATGGCGCAGAACCAGCGATTTTAATTTCTGACCTCATTTAGGGATCGGCGAGCAATACAGTACACTAGTACGGTACCAGACCAGAAGATGTTGGCCTCGAAGTGATGCCGCTCGTATAATGCCGCCGGCCTTATGAATTTTTTTTTTTTGGTTCCTATTCACTTCTGTGGCTTGGACTCGGCGGCCGCAGCCCTGGGGAAGGTAATGGAAGTTGGGGGCTGGTGGCGAATCAGCGACTAATGCTCCGCCACGTCTGCAGCTATGGCGACGACCGACCGCTGGACTTCTTCCACAATCTATCATCTGCCGACACGAATCGACTCTATGTAACGTAGTAGGCGCTGGCGTGTGGGGATGTCGGCCACTTTCATACATCAAACGATGCGGCGTCGAAGAGATATTACACTACTGTATGTGGGGTTCCTTCTCGCGAAGGGGAGAGGAGTATCACCTTTCCTCATACGCGATCCGCGGGGGAGTACTGTAACTGAAGAAGGGGGGGAAGAGGGGTTGCGCGGCAAACGCCAAACGCCAAACCAGCCCTACGGACGCCAGCCGCCCATGTGGACACCAAATTGATTGAAATGCTGAAAAGCTACCCAGCGCTCAGTGCACATGCACATGACAGACAGGTCTAACGTCATTGGGGCTGTGCATTACCCCATTACAAGTAACTTCTCGGGCCGGGAACTGATCCGCTTGACCACCCCACCGGCCCCACCCCGCAGTCCAGGCGCGGGCGGCCTGGGGCCCGCCTGGACTGGATTGTTTGTTTCAGGCTCGCCCCATACAATTGTTATTGTTATTGTGTTCTGGCCAATCATGTGTTTTCCCCTTTGCCCCATTTTTGTTTCAAAAAAAGGTTGTATGTAGGGCGAGGCACGCACGGACGGTGTATTGAATCGGAGATTTCCAGTCAACCTGAGACTGCACTTCCAAAGGCGCTCCGCTCACGGGTAAAAGGGACAGAAAAAGGATTCCCATTAGCCGACTTGAACGACTGACCTCGTCATTACGTAAATATGTTACTAGTGACGCGCTCTACCAGCTGAGCTAAACGGGAATGCGTAAGACCGTGAATTGCAACATTATAAGCAGTGCTGACCGCCAGTCTGCTGCCAAACAGTAACCACGTTCACGCCGCCGATTCATTCGTACATGGCAAAAATAGTCAGGGTTCCACTTTGACCTCGATGGTTCCTAAGCCCCTTGGAAACTTGGCGCCGCAACGCCTTGCCCCGCCCCTCAATTTCAATTCAAGCCCCACATTTACCATTTACTCGCAATCGTACATCTCTGTTTCTCTGTCTAACCAAACTTGTGGCGACGACATCGGCAACGACAGCAGCACTGGTAGGGTGGAGTTTGTTTGGGCAGACCCTATTCCGTCCTCTTCAGCATCTGGGTGTACCCCACAGTCCCCTGCCACCATGCGACAAAACCGAGACCCAAAATTCCATGCATGCATCCCCATACTATTTCGGGGGTGAGCTTGTACCTATTTTGCAATAGAGAGAGAGGGAATATCAGCTCGGTCGTGCGTGTATAGCGTAAATGAATAGCCCGTGCTGACGCTTCGAAGAAGGGACCAAACGAGAACGGGATGAAGCGCGGAGCTTGGAAGAGTACGGTCGATATGACGCTGTGATATACGCAGAGGCCGATGGCAAGTGCTCGCTTTCCGGGAAGAAACTCTGGTTGGGACATATGACCAGTGTTCATGTTCAGCGATCGCTTTGCATTGTGCTAACAAAGGCGACTGACTCACCTGGCAGCGGGTAGCAGAGCAACGCGACGATGGAGACGCCCAAGACCAAGGTCGCATACATCTTCCAAACCACGAATTCTTTAACTGGGGGGGGCGTTACAAACCTGGGAACCAATCACGCACCTTCAGTATGACGAGCGTAGTATTGTTCAATTGGAGGAAAGGAAGGGACGCGGGGGTCCAGAGCCCTTGGATGGCCAACGGCGCCTCCAACGCAAGATGGAGCAAGAATACGGTAGAACTGCCATGTCATACGTGGTGATGGTGGTGAGCCAGTGCCCCGAGGACGCCCACTACTACAGTTGAATGACCAACGACGTACAGAGGACTCTGGCCGGGTTGGGACATGACGTTGTTGCTGTGCGCCGTTGACAAGTGATACAGTACCGATACTTGGCAGCAAGTCGATGATGGAAGTGAGGGGAAAAAAATTTATAAGCACAATTGCACCACGGGACCAGGAACCGTCTACAAATGGGAACCGCGGATCTGAGATCTGCAATCTCTTGGTTATTGGGGCGAGATTCGATCGTTATCTTAAGATCTTATCGTTGGGAACAAAGAAAGATAAATTCCATTCCAATCAATCCAGCAACTCCATGTGGGAACATGACTCCGGCCGGTGCAGTACTAGTACTGGACCAGAACCCAAAAACATTGCCTCGGCGGTGATTAGAGTTGTTCTCCGCTGGGAGGAAACACATTCAGACTCGAATCTCTTGATCGACGATTTACTAAAACCCGCATTGAGAGAGAGGAGAGGGAGAGCTTCTTGCACCGATCCTCACCTTCATCTGGACTAGTATCGCTCATGCCTTTTCAACTCGCCGGCGAAGCATCCCACACTTCGCAGTACACAAAACGCAAACCATGTCAGTATTCCCGTCTCTACCCACCACTGAAGGCTCACGGGGTTGTGTTTTCCGCCAGCTCCTTGCTCCAATCACGACGGTCGAAATAAATTTAGCACTGCGAAGCCTGGTTACAATATCGCCACGCCAGATAGCCTGTGCGTCATGTATGCTGCTGCCTACGTTACCTACCTGTCGGGATCTCATTGAATGGCCGTTTTATAGGTGACGTGGATGATGGCTCTATCCCGGCGTGTTTTAATTAAGAAACTCGGAAATTCTTCGTTACACACATTCCGTGTGTTCGATACAGTGGTATACGGAGCAAGCAGGTGCAGTACCATGGAATGCCGCGCTACATGGTGCTGTCATACGTTCATTCCCGATGCATTGATGGCCGAGTCATTTGTTGGATAAGGAGATAGACGCTCCGAGCCAACACACGCCGATTAATGCTGCTCAGTTGAAAGGCGGGTAGGGTGGTTCTGTAGTGGCCGCGGAGTCAGCCACACAGCAGGTAATAAGTTTGACGTGACAGCGGTCCGCACCGGCAACACCTCCGCGCTCGTTCCGCACATGATAGGGAAGGAAGGCCCGGAGTAGCGACTGTCTGCATGACACCCTTTAGAAACGAAGCAACGGTCGGATGATAGGTGATCGGTATGCCGCATAGCGCATAGACTTCTCTACGCTGCGGTACACATACCTAGAAAAAGAAAAAAAGTCCTAATGGACGAATTCGCACCGTGCACGTCCACGACCGGAACAACGGTGAGAGTTCTCGTGGAAGGCAATTCGTAGTAGGTAGATGATGAGGCGGACCGATAGATCACATCCGACGTACGCATCCATGCCAAGAAAAAATATACGGGATGCCATCGGCACGAGGGTCTTCTTGCTATTCGTAGCTGCAAATATTGTGTGAAGTATGGAAAGAATGCGATGACCTCCCGAAGGTGCGAACGGCCTCTTCACCATGCGAGGCTGGATTGGAGACAGACCACACGGGGTTGCCATCACCACAAGCGCAAGATGACCACTACGGCCGACCAGAACATAGAGTTGTGCCCAAAGGTAGGTAGATGTCCTAATCAGGAAGCGCTAATGTTGCGGCCATATACTGAGAGTTTTAGCCAATCCAAGGTAGAGAACAAGACCGGGATACCTGGGTGGCTCCACGCGCAAAGGGTGATACCAGCACCCAAGTTCAAACGCAAACCTAGTTGTGAGGAATGGGACAAGGGAAGGCGGATATAAGTGCAAAAATCGGGGCGGGTCTTATCAGACTGGAGACAGTGAAACAAACCGAACGAAGGGGAGAAACAGGACCGGGAATTCGCGCTGCTCAGAGCCAGGAGGACGGGTTAGAACAACAGGTGTGTCAGTCGGAATTTCACACAAAGAAAGGGTTTATCAGGAAAATCGTACGAGGTTGCTCAATACGTCGCCACGACGCTACATAACAAAAAATCTCTTCGCCGCTAGGTCCACTGCGAGATACCTAATCATCACACCCACAGGGCAAGCGTGTCGCTGCGCCAATGGCGACTCGCGCCCAGACCTCGCTGTAAGTAAGATCAGAACGATTACTCTGGCATATCCTCTTCCCCATCGTCACCGTCATACGTGGTCATACTCCGACGCCACGGACCAAGCTCGCCAAAATCAACGTCGCGATTTAGATCGATTTCTTCCGCGCCTTCTCGCCACATGTCCTCGCTCATAAAGCCCCGCAAACGCCGTATTTCAGAACGGAGCAATGCAATCTCGTTGTCACGACTTGCAATCTTATCTTGGAGCAGACGGATGTAGTCATTTCCACATCGCAAGAGTTGTAACTTGCTGATACTCCGATTTGGGCCGTCCGCATTGCCTCTAGGTGGCCCGCGGGGAGGCATGGCGCCAGGTAGGACCGGCTCATCTGGATAACAGTCCTCACTCGGCAGTGGGATGGGAGGGAGTAACGTGCGGAGTTCGTCGAACGTAGTCTTGAGCGAATCACGACGTTTCTGCTCCGCAGCCTTATGTGATGACTTGCGAAGGACGGGCGACGGTAGGGACGACGAGGCGAGGGCATTAGAAGCAGAGATATTACCAGCTGATATGCGAAGAAATGAGCGGCTCCACGGGGGAAGTCACGATACCAGACTTACCCGGTAGTATAGGTTTTAGGCTTGGGCTTACGAGGGGGACTCCGTTGCCTTTTTTGGAAGTCGGAACAGATGAGGAGCTGTCTTTCCCACGGCCAGCGGATTTGCCCTTGGCATCAAATTTCACGGCATGAGTCGGGGGCGTAAGGCCACTGTTCATGCCGAGTCCTCCCAGATTCATGATGCTGGCAGGCGTGACAGGCGTTATTTGTTGTTGAGCACGTCCCGTAGCACTCGTGGGGGATGAGTTCGCGACGGGCATATTCACGTGGCTAGATGATGCGTTGAGCTCGAGTTGGGATGCCGGTGCCCCAGGTGGTGGCATTGATAAGTCGACAGGTGATGGGCTGTCGCCAGGTATATCGCCGCTGGTGCTATTCTTCCGTCCCCCTGCGCGTGACGAGCGTAGAAGTGGGGTCGAAGATGCTGATTTTGTGCTGCGTGCGCCGCGCTTTGTGGAGTTCGGAGTGGGTGGAACCCGCGGTGTCGGGGACGGACGCTGTCGAGCAACTTTCACTTGCTCTTCGCCATGCGGCGACGCAGTACGCTTACGCCGGGGCTGTTGAGAGGTATCGGGGTTATATGGATCCATCCAGGGGCTTAGAGGCGAAAGATCAAATTCTAATTCTCCAGGAGAAGGTAGGGGAATAGACGGCGTTGTGTCGAAGACGAGGTCGGCCGGTGCGGTGCGGGTGTCATTAGGGACGGATATATGATGGGGTGGGAGGTGCATATCGGGAGGGAGCTGAGACTGGCTGTTGGATCTAAAGTGCGAGGTATCGACATATCCAAGGGTAATGGGGGAGATGTAGTCTGTACTTGGGCTAGATTGTGCGTGCAACTCCGTAGAGTTGACTGTGACATGATTGGTTTCGCTCTCCAGTGATGTGAGTCGTAGTCTGCACTCACTGGGTGTGGGAAGACCGACGAAAGGATTTTGAGGCTTCTGACGCTCGCCAGAGCCCTCGATGGGCTGCGCGGTCCCTTGGCCATTAAGGAATTCGAGCTATAAATGTCGGCGATGGAGGAGTTGAGGCTGTGCGAACGCGACGAAGAAGTGGGTATCGCTCGACTTACTTGCTGCTGGAGTATCTGGTTCTGTAACTGGAGTTGTTGCAACTGATTAAGCTTGAGACGCTGTTCGAGCAGGAGCTGAGGGCTATATTGGCCCTGGCCGATTGAACCCGCTTGTTGGCCTTGTAATCCGATTAGTTGAGTTACGAGGTCGAGGTTGAGAGGGACGTTGGGGATGACGGGATTGGAAGGGGACATGGTGGACGGTGAGGGCGAAGGCAGAGCGCCACCGTACATAGATGGATGGTGAGATTCATTCCCGCGGTCAGCGCCAAGCTCGGAAATGAAGAGGTTATTGATATAGTCCTTCTGCTGGTGTTGTACATCTTGATGGTCCATGGGATGGCGACTACGGGGGCGAAGGATGATGGAAGAAAGAGAAGAAAATCAGCTGGGAGGAGAGGAGGTCCACTCGACCCACAGACCTGCCATTGTATTTCATCTAAATAAGTTAAGTCAAACCGGCGGTCGGAAAATACTCGGCTAAAATCAATTTTTTTAATCTTTCTCATTTTCCAAGTCGCCCTCCATACATAACTCTCCATAATCTTCTGCCGTGAGCACTTGAGCCCTCGGACCTCCTCCCGCGGTTGGGGGGTTGATATCCTGGGGCCATACATTCGCCATCAGTTCTCATGAACTGCAAAATATTTCTCAGAATAACTAACGCACAACATATAATTTATTCGGTAACGTAAGCAAATCAATCTCAGCGTACCTGAGGCACAACTACCACCACACGACGTGCAACCAGTCCTGGCAATCCCCCCATGACACGCAATCTCACGTCCGCTATCAAAAGTCGAAGCCAACTCGCAAGAAGTTGCATCGAGTTAATCCGAGTCTCGATGTTGTATTAATTTTATGTGAGACCGAACAGCAGATCCTCTAGGACCTCTACCAGTGACCTGGCACTCGTAAGCAACCAGTCGGGACGGTAGCAGAATTGGAACAACAGAACGCATCGGAACCCCAGTTCGACGATCCGCGATCCCATTTTCAGCTAGCAAAGAGTCAACCCAAACTAATCATTCTCGGTGTCTTCCTCGAGTGCGATGACAATTCACAATACAAGATCAACACATCGAGCACATGTCGATCCGTAGGATGACATGACAAAGTACCATGTCTATATTTTACTCTGCTGAAAAATACAGCGTTCGTTCGCCATCGAAAAGTCCAGACGGGATATCACTGCCTCTACGTCGCATCCATTGATGAAAAGAGTGACAATTCGCCTTGACGACAAGACAAAGGTCGAAACCGTCCATATGCACTCTACAATACCACTCCAACTCTTCACGTAAATGGATGCCTGACCTTCAAACGGTCTCTATGATATGGGGTGCAATTAGTTATCAGTAGTACATAATGTACGTCATGATCAGGTATTCAACGTCGCCAGACAAATGCGAGGTCGAGTCGTGTTTTTCTCGAAACTATCTAAGAAGGTGCAACTCTAAAGCAGGTGATAACGTGGCTTGAAGTAATGGTTTCCGAGTCACAGGAGCTTACATCGGAAACGGTGGCAAGTTGATAAACACACAGAGGTTGATTGATGGGACGTCGAGAACCGGCGTGTACAGTGGGAAAGAAAATAGTTAGCAGCATCGTTCTCAAATCCAGTCCGCTGCACTTAAAACAGTCACCTATCTCTGAACTAGATAGGGGATGCGCCCACCTACAGTTCAAAGTAGCCACGTTGCCATTGATGAAAGAGACTTGACAGGTGAAGATCTGACGAAGAGAATCTAGCGACGGAAGCACTAGTACTGGCAAGATGGTGCATATAATCCGATTTCTTCTTCGAAACAGCCCACGGAGTGGATGATGTCCAAGTAGCGAACCGAGTGTTCATGCGTTCATGGCCTTCAAGGCAAGCCGACCCAGGTGAGTGTCACGGTTCCTGGGTCTCTGATTGATCAAAAGGAACGCCGTGGCACACTTTCAGAGACTCCTCCTCTGCCCGCCCTCCCATTGCTAAATGACCCCCGCGGGCCTGGGAAGCGCACATCGCCACTTTTCGGTTGACTACAAGGGTTTTGCGATGTCATCTGAGATATTGTGGAGAGACAAACTGCATCTTTATTGATCAAGGCTTCCCGAAGATTGGCGCCTTGGCCAGGCAAAGTCTCACTAGTGGCCACCCCTTGTCCGCCATATCACAGTAAAGGTAAGCCGAGGAAAGGAAAACCTGCAGATTAGCGTCACGAATGTTGTGCGCGCGTAGAAGTCAGGAAGATTTTATGGTATGATTATCGGCCTGACTTCGCCTCCTGACGCTGTAGATGACAAACTGGTAAGATTTTCGAGTCCCTCCTAGCCGAGGCGCAACCTTTTGAAGGAGCCCTGATCAGTAAAAGATGCAGGTGAAATTTCAAGAAGGCGAGAAATAAATTATTGTAACAGGCATCATGATGGTCATGGCGGTGGATGGCGGCGTTATGCCACTGGCACGTGCTACGGTGTTAACACTCAGTTATCCGAGTCATGATCTTACAGTATCCATCAAAGTCAAGTACAAGTACTGTACTGAGGACGCTTGCTAGTAAGCACCACAAGTTATCTACATCGAGCTGAGGGTTGTAGAGTACGACACGATCGGTTGTCATGTCCACGGGAAACCGGCCGCGGGAGTCGGGAGTCGAGACCAGCCATCACACCATAGATCACGATGAAATGTATCGCTGCCCATCATGATCATGCATCTTTCCCCGAGGGGTGCTATAAAAGTTCATCGGGACAATTAGGCACGACCTCGCACCTGTTATCCCCGTCGTCATGCATCACCCGACTTCCATTTACAAGCGGACCCGTGGACATGACGCTTTCTGCCACTGAAACAATAATGAACTTGCCCCACACTTCTCACCAGCTGTTCTACCGTTGCCTTGCTCACGTGAGTGCTCGGCCAGCAGATATTCTGGGATGATGCCTAGTAGTCGATTCCGGTTGTGTTCAACGTAAAAGAAGCTACACCCTCCCCACATGAATGAGGAATAGGCAGCTGGACCTGAGGACTATCAGCGCCATCGCTAAGGAGGGGGTGTGTGAAAACATTACAGTAGTCAAGAATATGGCACAGTGATGCATGGGCGGATGGCGGCGCGGCGACAATGTCCGAGTGTCACGAGACACCGGACTATGTGGTCTTCTGAAATCCCCATGGCCAACGCAGGCATACCTCCGCCGAATTTTGAGGCAGTTGTCGCGGAGGAATCCTCTTCTGATAGCAAGACAGCATTCGGTTCTCAGCATCGGATCAAGAAGTATCTGCCCATGGCCGTAGATCCATTGTCACTGTCGCAGAGCGCATGCTGACACGGAGGGCGTCCCACATCCCACGATGGCTGAACTTCGGACAATCACATAATACAGCTATGCTCGGGTCTTCTATCTCTACTTAGTTGACAACTCCAGCGGAGACATCGTTCTAAGCGACAACCTCGCCGGAGCGAACCTGAAGAGGATCATATCAGAAGGACTCTGAAAGGAGTCCCGTAAGCTAACCTCCTTGCCAGTCTTCTTGATAGCAGCGAGGACATCATCATAAGGAGCGTTTCCTTTGACAACAACTTCCTGTGTTTCTAAGTTAACATCGAAAGAGGAGACTGGCTCAAAGTAAGCTATCTTCAACCTGAGCAGAGTTTCTTCGTGCTTACCGCCAACGTTATTCTCCTGATATTTCTTGAGCGCGCGTGTAACGGCCCCGGAGCATCCGCCGCAGGTCATCTATGATCGGACGCTAAGGGGTGTGAGAATGACATTGTTTGGTCGACGTTACCTTGACATCAAACTTATAAGTGTGCTCGGGCTCGGTGTCGGCCTGAGTAAGCAGCGTCAGGAATCTATGCACAATGGTCTAACGGCTGAGAGGGACCATTTGAGTATCTATGTACGTGAAACCTTGCTCAAAATATGAGCATGTACGTGGCAGAGTTACACCCCACGTACCAATTGATTTGTTGAGAGGAGATGGTGGTCGAGGAAGAGGTGCTTTGAGGTTACCCCGAGCATAGCGCGGCCGTGTGACCCTGGATGTCACGTGAGCACAAGCCTTTCTTTGTCTCGTCGTTCCACCGCAATCATATCGACGAAACTTCGCGTTCGTGGCTATTTTTTTCTCTATCAGGCCGCTATAACTCCACTGCAATCCAGTTTCTCCCAATGAGTGGACACACGAGGGCAGGCTCAGCGCGACTGAATGCCTACCATGGGACCAAACGTCAGCTCGTAGGAACGACTACCAGTCAAGTCGCACCTGCATGGCGGATGTGGAATGGGGTAGGCGGCGCGGCTGCTGTCAATGGGAACACGTCACCTTTGTCGAAGAAGGCTTCGCAAAAGGGCAGTAAGATATTACTTAGCAACTTACCCATGGATGTCGCGGAGACAGAGATCGACGTGGGTATATTCAACTACTCCTTCTGTGCACAATACCCTCATTGCCCGTAGGAACTATTCAAGAGGACAGTTGGACCTATCAAGGACATATTCATTATTTATAATAACCAAGGGAGATCGAAGGGAATGGCCGTAGTTACATTTCATCGTCCAACGGACGCTGGCGTGGCACGGTCAAAGTACAATCTCAAGGTGATCGACGGGAGTGCGTTCTTCTCCATTCTTTTGCCCCATCTGTTACTGACTAGACATTGCCACTCCTAGAGCATAAACTTAAGATCGAATTAGTGACAGATAGCGACGAAGTCCCACTACAGACAACTAAGGAGCAACCCAGCGCTCCTCCTTCTTTATTGTCCCGTATTGCTGGTCTTCACATACAAGCAGCCGTAACCTCCGATCAGGTGCCAATAAAAACAGCTGCTACTCCTCCACCGTATGTCTCCGGTTAAAGCCGCGTATCACCAGTGTACTACCGAAAGCTCACACTACTTATCACCATTCAGACATCATCCGGCGAAGAGAAGCTCGATCTCTATAGTCGTTTCAGGCCCTCGAAAACGCACCAAAAAAGGCCCCAAGCGCGTCAAGAAATCCCTTGCTCAGCTGGACCAAGACATGGAGGAGTACCGGGCGTCCGTTGTGGACGGAAAAGGCACATAGACTCCGGGAGCGCATTTGGTCTTTCGCTTTGTTTGGGCCTTTGCAACCTCTCTATGCAATTCTTGCAGGCATGTCTAATCTTATTAACCCTTGGTCAAACCATTCCATTGATACCACGACACTGGCCAGTCGTGCGTATCTAACCCTATATGCTGTTTTCTGTTTGGACTCCTTTCGATGCTTAGTAGGCCCTTCATCTGAGAAAGGGGTTGTTTCTGATTTGGTATGTGGTAGATAGTCCAATTACAACGTTGTAGCCCTTCCAGATCGAATGCTTATCGGAATTCAGTGCGTGGAGATGTGCCCCCGGTGTAGGGTTAGGGTGAAATGCTCGCACCTCACCCCTGCCCTTATCTATTTTGCACCAGCAACATCACCTTACCGACATGGTTGCGCCACTGTACACAACCGATTCTGGGCTCCTTTTTCACGCGGGAAAGATCCTAGTAGTCACAGTCGGTCTGCCTGCTCGTGGCAAGACCCACATTTCTAGAGCCCTCGAACGGTATCTCCGATGGGCTGGGATAAAAACCCAGGTTGTTTCTCTGGGCGATTACAGGCGTAAGACGTTAGGGGGAGCCCAGAAGCTATCCCCTGACTACTTCACATTCGGTGCGTGGTCGATCGATCATGGGCGTCGCACCAATGTATGTTTACACCACCAAACCTAGGGAAGAAAAGCCCTGAGACCATGGCATTGCGCCAGAAGGTCATGGAGGGCTGCGAGCAGCTCATCTGGGACTTCTTCAACGCCGGGGGGCAGTGCGTTATCTACGACGCGAATAACGGGCGTCGTGAACAACGGCAGAGAGTGGCAGCAAAGTTTGGCAAGGAGGGTATACACGTTGTGATCTTAGGTTCGGTATCACTACTGCGTTTGACTTCATTGCCCTCTTTTTCCTCCCCTAATACTTGTTTTCCCTTGCAGAATCGATCTGTGACGACCCTGCGGTTATAGAACGTAATATACGCAGCGTGAAGATCTCTTCACCGGATGCACGTTCCGTCTCTCTTTCCCCTCCTGATACTTTCGTCTGACCCCATCGTATCTCGTGAATCAGTATCGTGGCTGGGATCCAAACCTTGCGGTGCAGGACTATTACAGCCGGATAAGGGACCATGAAAAGCACTACGAAACTGTCGATGAGCTTGACGTGCCATCCATCCGGATCATGAATGTTTGTTCCCAAGGCTCTCTTTATGGCATGTCTCCACAACTCATCACCATTAGGTCGGAGAGAAGATCATGGTCAACGTACGTTCACACCATAATACTCCGTTCCCGTCTCCACTGACGTTAGTGATACTAGAATGTTCGAGGCTACTTACAGGTAAACAAACCAACGTGTTTCACACGCAAGGCTTATCTCGTGTAGTCAAGGATAATTTTCTTCCTGATGAACATTCACAATCGATATCGCACCATCTACTTTGCACGCGTATGACTCCCAGCCGCTTTCCTGTCGCCTTAACTCAGGACTTCCTTCAGTCTGGACACTCCCTTCACGAGCATTCCTATAAGATTGATGCTGATCTCTCGGAGATTGGATGGGAATATGCGGCACAGTTGAAAGATTTCGTCCTTGAGCGCCGCGCAAAGTCATTGAAAGAACGCGGGCTCGACCCAAGAACGAGCCGTCTTGTGGTCCGTGCGTCTGGCATAATGTTGAACTCAACGGCTCATTCCTACTTCAGATATGGACCTCCGCTCGTCGCCGTTCGCACCACACCGCGTGGCCGTTCATGGCGGCTGCTGATCCAAAGCAGCCAGGTGGGGCCCAATGCAAAGTGAAGGTCATAGAGAAGCCACAGATGTCTGAAGTCAACCCCGGAGTCTGGGATGGACTCACTGTGGCTGACGCCAAACGGGAATATCCGGAGGAGTGGGAACGCTTCGTCAAAGACCCATATTCCTTCCGAGCACCGCGTGCGGAAAGCTATCATGACCTCAGCGGTACGTCCTTCATTTCCGTTTGGCATGCTGACATCTGTCGTTGAATGGCCTCCTCTCCCCCACCTCTAAAGTCCGATTGGAGCCGACGCTGATCGAGCTGGAGCGAGAACAAGAAGACTTGTTGATTATTGGGCACGCATCCGTCATCCGCTGTCTGCTCGCATACCTGATAGGTTTGCCGCCCTCCGAGATACCTGCGATCGAGGTAGCACGCGGAGATCTGATTGAAGTCGTGCCTGCGTCGTACGGCGTGCACAGCCAAGCGTATCACTTCTGGGACGGCCCTGGCCGTACACACGGCGAAGGAGACGGTGGTTACGAGGAGCGCGATCCCAACAACTTTTACGAGAACTATGCGGAGGATACGCGGGAGAAGAAGCACAGGGTCGGCTACGGGGACGATGAATAGTAGAGTCGCTGTCTCGGCCGTCTGTCTTTGCAGTTGGGTCGTCTCGCTGTGTACAGATGCCAATAGAATGAATTTTTATAGCGCCGTGATCACCGTCTTGCTCACCTACTCGGCGCTCAGCCCTCATGGAGACGGTCCTCACCGGCTGGCTTCTTATCGGGCACGGCACTTACTCCTTCCTCATGCTTGCCACTTGGCAAGTCATCCTCGGAGAGATCGACCTCCTTGAAATGTTGGAAACTGCCGGGTGGGGGGAATGCCATGCTGAACCCGGTAGTACACGAGCGAGGACACGCCAAACCCGGTGAAGAAAGACATTTTTTGGTAGAAACGCGTGGCAGCAAGGGGGACCGTGCGACCGGCTGCGGGCAATCCGCGGTTGGGCCACATGGCAGTAGTGTGAGAAAAACAAAATCCTTACTGGCACCCGCAAAGCCGACGATGTTTATGACGATGCCAGCCAGAGATGTATGCCGCGTACGCGCTGAGCAGGAAAGCGTTTCAGCACTCTTTCTTCAAGTTCGGGCGGGGAGAAAAAAACGAAGCAAAAGGCCGCCCTCGGTAGGGTGTGCTTTGAACGGACCGAAGGTTCACGCCAAAGGTGTGGTGGTACCAGCCGTCGCTGCGAGGGCTGTACATGTACAGGTCTGAAATGCGGTAGTGGCCCTTTCTGACGAACGAAGAAGTATTCTGTGATCTAGAAGACGCCCGTCGCACGGTCTGCGTCAGGCGCCTGGAGTAAAAAGGAGGGGCTAATCGAAGGAAGACGCACCAGAACGCCCGCAATCGAGCTCGGAAACACGGAGTAGGCAGACAGGTAAGAGGTGAAGCGATTGCTGTTTTTGAGCAGGTTCCACGGAAGCATGCTAAACCCCACAACCGCCGCTACATAGCCTCCCCTGCGAATGTTCTGTGCGCGCGAGTGCGTGATCCGTGGGGGCTGGGTAACGGGGTTTATGTACGTACAATGAACCGAGGCAGCAGAGCCGTGAGGCCACAACCGGCTGAAATGGAGTTGGCGGAGATGTTGGTGCTACGTTCTTCTCTCTAGTGTATGTCACTATGGCTTTCGGACGGGGGGCCTACCCGAGCTATCGGTATCAAGGTCGAGTGCAAGCCGTCGGCCCCATCAAACCCATCAAACAAAGAACATTCGCGTACCTGCGCAATGATAAATGCGGTCGAGATGAACCACACCTGTTGTGGACGGTCAACTGCGGAAGGGGGCCAGGGGATTTATGATCGAGTGTGAGCGTACGCCAAAACGTGTTGCACGCGACGGGTCGTCGTCAAGGAAGCGGTTCAACAGGTCGATTGGGGAAACCATATGGGCTCGCCAAAGATGACCTGCGAGGACGAACTCACTATGATGCCCATGAAGCGTACGATGGAGAACGTCGGAGGCCAGCAGCAGCTGGACGCTTCGCACGGGATGCGAAATCTGGCGCGTTGCTGCGGCACGATGCACACAGTCAGGACGCATCCTCGAGACGTGGTGGCGGAAGCGTGCGTGATGAGCGTTGCCATGTTGCTGATGCAGGACATAAGGCTGGCCATCACCGCCCAACTGAGATCGCCTCCGAGTCCGTGCAACGTGGAGGGCTGGCGGACGATTGAGCCGACGCCTCTGGCCCGCACGATGCACCAGATAAGATAAAGAATGTCATTCCGGCGATGGGCACGACGACGATGGCCTTGAGGGTGAAAAGGTGCCTGCCGACTGGAACAGGCATGGACCAGGTTTCAATCACACAAGTTCGGACTGTGCATATCATCGGTGAGAACGCACATTTTGTGGATGGGGGAACCAGATTGCCGGAAGGGAGATGAGCCAGAAAAGGAAGAAACAGACTCGGAGAAAGTCTCTCGTAGTGGTGCCCGATGACGCGGGCATTGAGTTCGCTGCGAGGTAGGGCAATCAGTCCATCGCGCTGCGCAGTCCCGTCTCATATTCAACACTGACGGATGTTGTTCACGCCCGGCTATATTGACCGCAACATTACCCTCATGCAGTTTCCACCGATACTGACCTGGACGCCATACCAGATGCTAAAGGTAGCCAGCCGTCGGCATCAGGTCATCGAGGTATGTCCAGACCGTAATACATTATTCCCGTGATGTGACTTGTCATGTCATTGCCCCTCTGTCAAAGGCGCACCATAGGCTACCCCAGATCCCAAAAGAGGCACGGGCAACTACGAAGAAATGTGGTATGGAAGATCGCCCCAGGACGGGAATTAGCGACGATGCCATATCCAGTCCAGACACAGAGCCATGCTTGCCACCATAAAAGGACCAGCTGTATCATTGACGACGCAATCTATCATCGGAATAAGGGGGGAAAAAATCAGCTGTCCTTAGAGAGACGGGCTCACGTGTTGACATTGAAGCTGTCTGCTATCCAGCTAGCATATGAGTGGAACCGAACCGTTAATGTCAACACATACAAGTTGAAAGTACACGTACAAAGCGACAAATTTAGACGTATCCCACGTCCGTTTCTCCGATCCGACGGACAACAGGTCCTCGTTCTATAAGTTGTGAGTTGATACGGGAACAAAGTGCATATAAACGGAAAGATCGCTACTGTGAGAAGCAGTTGGGACCAGGTAAAACGAGATATCGTGAGGAATTTTGAGCTTGGATATGAGTCCACCGACGGCCATGGCAACATCGACACAACTAAAGGGGCGAATTGGGCGTCGTAATTTTCTACAAAGAAGCACGGATATGGGAATGCCACGCTGGCAAGCCTTCGCAAACTCGTAAAACCGAATAAACGAACCTACTCACCTTCCTATTTTGGATAATCTTCTGTCCACAGCAGTGAGCATCAACAGAGTTCCGGGATCGTTCGAACCCCTTCGCTGGTTGTCGTGAACATCACACGCGAACCACCAACGGGTAGCGAACGCAGTGCCGATGATTGCAACCGTTTGAGGCACACAGCACCAATGCAGAAATGATACGTGTTGCATATGATGAAGCGACAAGGATAAGAATTTAGAAAAACTGCGTGAGATAAGTGCAGACACAAGATGGGAATAAATAAAATGATTGCTCCAGGCTAAGTCCTCGGTGAGGGTGGGGGAAAGAAAAGAGTAACATGTAGGCACTGTGCAACATAGCGGTAATGCGATGAAGTTCCATTTCACAGGAAAACCAAGGATTCAGTACGGGGGTGTGTGAAAAGTCTTGCGATCATTGGGTGGCCGTAAGTGTCAGGGTATTAGTTGCGATTCATGAGCGCGAGGTCGAGTTAGGGATCGAATCTGATGTCCCCAAAAATGTCAAGATGGGAGGCTGTAAAGTGCTTGGACGATGATGGTGATGGAGAAGCAAAGGTAAACGCGGCGTAAATCTGTTTCCGCTCTGGGGTGGAAAAGAAGGCCTCTTCACTAGCGATGTCAGCTAATTTTGGAGAGGCTACGCTCCCAACAGGCTTCACTGAGGAAATCCCGCTGTGTTCGTGAGGACTTGCCTTCTGTCGAGGTGTGTCAGACATCAGAAGGATGACGGCAGCCACGGCTCTACCTTCGGAGTAAGTATGCGCGAGACCTTGGGCTGTGATTCAGCAGGGGAAATGGATACTTGATCGAACGCGTGTGAAACATCGGCGAGAGGCGAAACTGTGAGATCATAACATTTGGAGTCAACCTCAGCTTGCGTGGCCTTGTACCGACAAGGTTGATCCGTTTCGACGACCTCCTCAACTTTGGAAAGGTCCGGTGCTCCTGAACCGGCGACCCTGCCGCCGTTGGAAGATTTGGACGAGGACAACGTGGTAGTCTTTCGTTTCCTGCAGTCTAGGGCCAAGTCCCGCGGCTTCTTGGTGGTCGGAGGGATGTGCAACTTGGTAGCAAGAATCCCATTCTTACGTTTCTTTGTTTGAGAATCGGTAACAGCACCAGAGCGAGCGCCAGTCAAGGGATGAAGGTTCTCTTTTTCGGCAGTTGTCACGGGGGTATTGGACGGGACAAGAATGGTAGGTTCAACGGGAGGCGAGGGAAGAGTGGGTGATGCGTCAGCCTTGACTGTGGGTAAGGGCACGGATGGGTCATCTTGAAAGACCACGAATGTTCGAGATGTCATGTTACGTTCGTAAGGTTTGTTGGATAAGACGGGGTTCGTGAACTTGACGTGAGTGGCGCGTGTTAAAGAAGGGCCGAAGAGTGAGTAATGAAGGAGAGGAGGCGGTGCCAGAAATCAGGGTGAGAGAGTCAGAAGCTGTGACGCTGGCACACGCGAGGGTGAATGAAACGAACACGATGAGGAGGTGAGGACATGCCCTGCCCTCGCTCGGCTCTTTAACAACTCGCCTCGGTTCAAACTCCGCAAGACTGGGCTATCGCCTTTTTAGGAAATACTCGACTCCTCGACGCGTGACACGCGTTTGTGTCACGTGGCCCGCTAAATGGACTTGTCGACAACGTGTTGGATGATGAACACAACCCCTTCAAATGCAATCACAACGCGGCGCGGAAACGGGAAACAATAGCCCATCAACTCTCGATTTGTGTCCATCCGAGATCTCGGTGTGACGTCTGACACCTTATCGTCCTCCACAGCACATCACCTCGTGCTGTCTTTCGTAATGAACCACAAGTCGATGCAGCGCCTCAGGGAGAAACCTAATCACCACCCACCAAAGTTGCGAAACTTAGGGTCACTGCCCCAGTCCCATTTCACTGGCACCCGAAAGCTCTTAAACACTTTCAATCCGTAGCTGCAGCGTATGGGCCCGCCTTATTCATCCTCATATAGCTATGTATTAATGACGTCTAGTGATATGCCTTCAAGGCGAAATTGGGTTCAATTAACGCCGGAATTTGATGAATGACCAGAGGTTGACCCCAGTACAAGCAATTGAACAGGTTTTAGGGTGCTTGTTGATTTGATCGAAGCCAACAACCTAAACCGCCTTGCTGGGGCCCAATCCCAATATTTACTAGTCACATTCCCAAGGGTGCGATCGGCGCCGAGCGGATAAATCCACTGCAGTCTCAATCTGGGCTTCCGCACCGCACAGAACCCCTTGCCTCGGCCTCCGAGGGCAAGTTATAGGCAACGTATAGTAAAGTCTGGTTGTTCCTCGGAACCCTTGCGTCGCTGGCAAGTCCCATGGGTGGTATAAACCATTAACCGATCGACACAAAGGGGTATTTGCTACCACTGGGCAGGAACCCGGACGTGCCTGAGCCACTCCTAAGGTGGATCTGGGCATCTCAAATCGCCCTGTCAGCTACTGTCAGCTACTTAAATCAGATCCGTGAGTCTAGATTCAATAGAATGTGCCGCTGATTTCTTTTCGTTATTTGGTAAACGTGGTTGGCTCATGTTGCACACACGCCGCAGTCGTCCCGGTCCCGCGCGGCTTCGCCCACCGCCCACGTAAAAGTCCCAGACCTTCAATCCTTTCTTGCATCACTCCCCCGACTCCTTGACTCTCTTCTCCTCTCGCCGGAAGGCCTTATCCCTCTCTCCCTCTTCTCTGAAGACATCTCTCGGAGGTCTGTGCAGACCCTGCTTGGCAATATGTCGTCCACTACCCTTCCTCGCCCCCCCGCAGTCGGCACTCTCATCGACAATGGCACCCTCGAACTCGTAAGCGTCCTGGGTTATGGCGGTTACGGGGTCGTTTATCGCGCGATCGACCTTCGTTCTGCTGCCCACGATGCCCCGTCCTACGCCGTCAAGTGTCTTCTTCACACGCCGACAAGAAACACTGTCCGCCAACGACGCCTTCATATCCAAGAGATTACTCTCCACAAACGTGCATCAGCCCACCCGAATGTCGTCACACTTCATCGCGTCATCGAAGAGGACGATTGCACCTTCATCGTTATGGATTACTGTCCAGACGGTGATCTCTTTGGCCAAATTTTGCACAAACGACGTTATCTTGGCCAAGATGACCTGATCAAGCACGTTTTCCTCCAGCTCCTCGACGCGGTCGATTACTGCCATTCATTGGGTATCTATCATCGTGACCTCAAGCCTGAGAATGTGCTTTGCTTTAACGCAGGGCTTCGGCTTGCGATTACGGATTTTGGCCTAGCTACCACTGAGAAAGTCAGCGAGGAGTTCCGGACCGGCAGCGTGTATCACATGAGTCCTGGTACGTCAGCATCGTTTCTTTGTATCTCATCAAGACGTACTAAGGCAACACTCAAGAATGTCAGGGCGGAAGCTTCGCCCCCAGTGGGACGTACTCGCCGCCGTTCAATGACATATGGTCGCTTGGCATTATTCTTCTCAACCTCATTACTGGGCGCAACCCGTGGAAATCGGCCTCGGCCTCGGATCCAACATTCCAAGCGTACTTGCAAGACCCCGTGAATTTCATGCCCAGTGTCCTTCCTATTTCTGCCGAAGTGAACGATATACTTTTGCGGACACTTGACATCAACTGGCGCAACCGCATCAGCATAGCTGAACTACGCCGCGCGATTAAAGGTGTCTCAACGTTCTACGCGGAGGACGTCGTGTTCGAGGGCAGCATGGCACGGTGCTCTTGGGAGGCTGGTATCGACATCACTGGCGGATCCCAGCCCGAAGACGATAGTTTCGACATGCCACAACAAGAGGAACAACAACAAGAACCCAGGTCCCGCTGGAGCACAGACTCAAGCGCCCATATGGTCTTCGCTGCGCCATCGCGGGAAGACAGCAGCTCATGGGTCCCCTACCCGGCGTCGGGGGCGACCTGGGGTGCGGACTCGGACCTTCGTACAGATACGCCATCGGAAGGCTCAACAAGTTTCCTCACGTACGATGAACGGCGGACGCCCTCGTCATCACTTTCAAGATACTCTCCGGCGCTGTCTGGGCCGTACGACTCCACGCAAGGGGACGGGGAATCAACAACGTTCGTCGAAAGCTCTGAGCGGCTCAAGCTTCACGCTATCTCTGTTTCAACCACCAGCGACCTCTACGAGGAGAGCATCATCATGCGCTCCACAGACTCCGCCACGATGCACACCGCGCTAGAAAGTCCCGTGGCTTACACGTCTTTCTTCCTCTCAAGTTCTGTATCAGTTTCGAAACCTTCCTTCACGGCACCGTCTGTTTTCAAGGTGGGGATCAGCACGTTTGACGAGGACGAGGAGCGACAGCGCGACTCGATGAGCTGGACGCGCGCCTCGACATATGACGAACGTGTTTATGCCGAGTCGGACCTCTTCAACGTTTCCTCGATGGACTTCAGCCCCACCGAGCAGGAGCACATGACGATCTGTCACTCTCCCGTCAGCGGCAAGCCCTGGTCGGATTTCTTCACGGTGACACCGATGCCACAACCCCAGGTGCAGGGCACCCGGCTCCCCTTTCCGCTCACACCCCTTAAATCCTCCCCCGCGACAACCACGCCCTTTCAGTCCCCTTCGTCCCCTTCCCGGAGGAAGCCGCGCTCCTCCAGTTTTTTCAATCCCATCAAATTCGCCTTTCCCCCTCGCCATCCCTCTCCCCCGCCCTCCGTACCAACACGGCGTTCGG
>Ga0137397_10000857_pt1 | contig 21018 bp, 17 predicted proteins | sample czorhiz116metaG_FD_106658 | JGI IMG/M metagenome (GOLD analysis project Ga0137397, IMG submission 106658) | Vadose zone soil microbial communities from Angelo Coast Range Reserve, California, USA - czorhiz1.16 metaG | ecosystem: Environmental > Terrestrial > Soil > Vadose zone | place: USA... | reverse complement strand
GGTCGTCCACCGGATCGGGATCGATGTCCAGCCCGGAGCAGTCGCTGCCCAGCAGCGAAAGCCCGAGGCAGAGGCTGATCACCGCCACGCCGGTGAACCCGTTGTTGCGGACGTCGTTCAGCATCACGGTGGTCCGGTGGCCGCCGGCGATCAGCATGCCGGTGCCCGGAGGGACGACGCCGAGCAAGTCCTCGGGGTCGGCTGTGTTGGGCCGGTTGTTGTCGTGCACGGAGTTGAAGGCCACCAGCGTGTCCTCCTGCGTGCTGCGCTCGAGGAACGGGAGGATGTCGACGAGGATCCCGAGCGTGTTCCCGTGCACGTCGTTGCCCACCACCGCGCACTTCCGGCTGTTCTCCACCTCGATGGCGAGCACGTTGTCGCGGGTGACGTTCCCGGAGATGAGCACGTCGTCGCTCTGGCCCACGTAGATGCCGGCGTCCTTCGGGGTGTTGGTGACCAGGTTGCCGGCGATCACGCCGTGCCGGGAGACGACGGGGAACAAGCCGTACACGCCGTTGCCGTCCGCGTGGTTCTGGGAGATGGAGAACCCGTCCACGCAGGCGAGATGCACTCCGTGCTCGAGGAAGCCCCGGACGGTGAACCCGCGGATCGAGAAGCCGGCCAGCGTGCTCCCGTCGAGGCCGCAGGGAGGATGCTCGTCGTCGGACTGGGGCCCCGGCCCCGCGGAGTTCGCGGGGCTCACCCAGACGCCGTAGCTCTGTCCGCCGGCATTCTCGAGCACCACCGGGTGTCCGGGCACCGACTTGCCGATCAGCGAGATGCCGCTGAGCGTGACCGTGAGGGCATTCAGATCCCCGGGGGCGCCTTCCCGATAGGCGCCGGGCAGCACCTCGATCCGGTCGCCGGCCGAGGCCTTCGCAAGGGCGGCGCGGATCGATCCGCCGGGGCGGACGGTGATGGTGCGTGCGGACGCTGGCAGGCTGAGCGCCAGCGCGGTCGAGAGCAACAGGATCGGGCGCATGGGCCTCCAGGAGGGGTGTCCAGGCCGGCGTACCCCCCTTCCGGCGACGGGCGCAAGTCGAGCCGCGTCAGTCATCGAGGGGAGCGATGCGATGAAGGGCCTCCCGGCGGTGGGGGGCCTCGCGAGAAGCCGGCGAAGAAGGAGCGGCGTTCAGGACCCGCGCTGCTTCCGCCGGACTCGACGCGTCTTCCGCGCCGCGCGGCTGCGCTTGGACGCCGGAAGGTCCTCCTTCCAGATCACCGCCTCGACGTTGTGCCCGTCGGGATCCAGCACGAACGCCGCGTATCCGTAGTCCTTGCGCATCCCTGGAGCGCCGTTGTCCTTGCCGCCGGCATCCAGGGCGGCCGCGTAGAACGCGTCGACGGCCGCGGGCGCGTCCGCGTGGAAGGCCACGTGGGTGGGCGTGCCGACGTTGCCCTTCGTGACCCAGAAGTCGTGGCGGCCGGCCTGCACGAAACCGAAAGCGTCGCCGTACTCGCGGTCGACCCCGTAGCCGAGCGGGGCGAGCGCCAGCTGGTAGAATTTCCGGCTCTTGCGGGAATTGCGGCAGCGAAGGCTGATGTGCTCGATCATGCCCAGCGCGTACCTCGCGGCCGCACCGTTCGCAAGGGGCCGCGGATGCCTCAGGTCGAAGAGGCCAGCGGCTGGGGAGCGGGAGCGGCCCCGGAGAGGCGGCGGTCGACGGCCTGGTAGATCCGATCGGTCGCCCAGGTGAGCGCGAACGTGCAGGCGGCGAGCAGCGCGATCACCGCCCAGTATTGCGGCCAGGAGCACGACTTCCCCCAGACCGCCTCGAACGAGAAGCCGAAGATCCGGAAGAACAGCAGCATCTCGTGGAAGAAGTAGCCCGCCAGGGAGGAGGTTGCGAACACCTCGACGAAGCGCAGCGGCGCCGAGCTGCGCCACCGGCCGGGGACCCGCTGCTCGAGGGCCAGCAGCAAGAGCGCGAACAGGCACACCTGCGTCCAGCGGCGCGCCGCGTTGGCCGGATTGGTGACCCAGAACTGGTGCGGGGGATAAGCGGCCTGGAACCACGGGGTCGCGATCCAGACCAGGATGCCGGCGGCCGCCAACCCGGCAAGCCAGAGCGCGGTGCCCCGCGTCCCCTTCTCGGCCGTCGCCGACCCGACCGCGGCGCCGAGGTAGACGTAGCCCGCCCAGGGCAAGAGGGGGAATACCGCGCTCCCGCGCTGGTTGAGGATCCCCTCCCAGGGCGGGCCGAGGGCCTCCGCGAAGGGAGCCAGCCCGAAAGCGAGCGCCGCCAGGAGGAGAGCCGTCCAGCGCAGGGCACGGGGGTGGGGCGCGAGCGCGAAGAGGACGGGCAGCGCGATCAAGAGCGAGAAGCCGATGCACTGGAGGATGTCCATCCGGAGGATCCAGCGGGGCTCGCGGAAGATCGGGAACCACATCCAGTTCACGAACGTTCCGACGAGGAGGACCTCGGCCAGCCGGCGGAGCGTCCTGCGCATGCGCCGGCGCCGGGCGTCGGCAGCCCCGGCGGAGAGGGCGGCGCGGACCTGGGTGAGCGCCATGGAGAAACCTGCGGCGAGGATGAAAGCGGGGGCGACCAGGCCGTCGATCCACTGGAGCGAGCTGAAGAGGGAGCTCGAGCGGAGGTCCGGGCGCAGCAAGGTCAGACCATGCGTCTGGATCATCAGGAGGACGGCGAGGCCGCGGAGCCAGTCGATGGCGCGGATGCGGGGAGTGGTCTGACCTTTGGGGCTGGCCATCGCAGGCCAGTGGATCACGAACCGGGGGTTTGTCCAGAACACATCTCAAAACGCTGGTTCCAGCTCGTCTACTGACCGAAAGAAATCCCCTGGGCGAGCGGCAGTTCGCGGCCCCAATTCACGGCCGAGGTCTGCCGGCGCATGTAGGCCTTCCACGCGTCCGACCCGGACTCGCGCCCGCCGCCGGTCTCCTTCTCACCGCCGAAGGCTCCGCCGATCTCCGCTCCGCTGGTGCCGGCGTTCACGTTGGCGATGCCGCAGTCTGAGCCGGCCGGGGACAGGAACAGCTCCGCGGAGCGGAGGCTGTCGGTGAAGATGGCGCTCGACAGCCCCTGCGCGACCGCGTTGTGGGCGCGCAGCGCCTCGTCCAGATCCGCCACCTCGAACACGTAGAGGATGGGCGCGAACGTCTCCTCCCAGGCGATGGGGAACGCCTCGTGGCGGGGGGCGAGGACCACCGTGGGCTCGACGAAGTTCCCCGGGCGGTCGAGGACGCGGCCGCCGCAGGCCACCTTTCCGCCCTGCTCTTTCGCCGCGGCCAGCGCGGCGCGGTACCGGTCGACCGCCGCGGCCGTGATCAGCGGCCCCATCAGGATGCCGTCGTCCAGCGGCGGCCCGATCCGGATGGTGCGGTAGGCGGAGACCAGGCGATCGACCACGGATCGCGCGATCCCGCGCTGCACGAACAGCCGGCGGGTCGTGGTGCAGCGCTGGCCGGCGGTCCCCACCGAACCGAAGGTGATGGCGCGGACCGCGAGATCGAGATCCGCGTCGTCGAGCACGATCGCGCCGTTGTTTCCCCCAAGCTCCAGGATCGTCCGCCCCAGCCGCGCGGCGACGCGTCCGGCCACGATCCGGCCGGTCGCGATCGAGCCGGTGAACGAGACCAGCGGCAGGCGCGGGTCGTCGCACAGCCAGGTCCCCACCTCGGCGCCACCGGGAACGAGCGTGAAGACCCCTTGCGCGCCGTGCGCGGCAGCCACCCGCTCGGAGATGGCCTGCACCGCCGCGCTGCAGAGCGGCGTCAGCGGCGAGGGCTTCCAGATGCAGACGTCGCCGCAGACCGCCGCCAGGGCCGCGTTCCAGGACCAGACGGCCACGGGGAAGTTGAACGCGGTCACGATGCCCGCCGCCCCGAGCGGATGCCACTGCTCCATCAAGCGGTGGCGCGGCCGCTCCGACGCAATGGTCAGACCATGCAGCTGGCGCGACAACCCCACGGCGAAGTCGCAGATGTCGATCATCTCCTGCACTTCGCCGATTCCCTCGGCGCGGATCTTTCCCGTCTCGAGCGAGACGATCTCGCCCAGCGTCTCGCGGTGGGCGCGGAGCTGCTCGCCCAGGTCGCGGACCAGCTCTCCGCGCTTTGGCGCCGGGCGCATCCGCCATTCGTCGAACCTCCGCAGCCCCGCGGCCACGCGCGCGTCGTACTGCGCCCGGGTGACCGCGCGGATGCGGCCCTGGACCTGGCCGGTCGCGGGATCGATCGACACCAGCGGCTCGCCTTCGCCGTCGTCCTGGAATGCGATTCCCAGCCGCTCGAGAAGCCTTTGCGCCCGTTCTCCCGCCATCGCGGCCATCTTACTGCATCCGGAAAAGCCGCAACCCCACTGGATCGGTCAACGCATCGCGGCTTGATCCTCGATTTCGCGGTCGCCTACCTGCGGCGCACCTTCAAAAGGAGAAGCCCTCATGAACGAACATCGCAATGCGGCCGTCCTGGCACCCCTCTGCGCGGCCGTCGCGCTCCTCGCGGCATCCTCCGCCTTCGCGCACGACGACGATCGCGGGCGGAGCCGGCCTCTCTCCTGCTCCGACCTGGCCTCGCTCCAGTTCGAAGGCAACACGACCGTCGCCTCCGCGACGATGGTGACCTCGGGCACGCTGGTGACGCCTGCCAACCAGACGCTGACGAACCTGCCCGTGTTCTGCCGCGTGCAGGGAAACAGCCGGCCCACCAGCGACTCCAACATCTTCTTCGAGGTCTGGCTGCCGTCGGCCATCTGGAACGGGAAGTTCCTCTCTTCCGGCGAGGGAGGCTACGCCGGAGTGCCCAACTACACGCGCCTGGGCCTGGACGGCGGCCTCGACGAGCTGCTCCGGAGGGGCTATGCGACCGCGTCGACCGACACGGGGCATTCCTCCGCCGATCCCTTCTGGGCGATCGGGCATCCGCAGCGAGCGGTCGACTACCTCTACCGCGCCAAGCACCTCGTCACCGTGGCGGCCAAGGGCTTGATCCGCGCGTACTACGGCCGCGCGGCGTCGCATTCGTACTTCAACTCCTGCTCCAACGGCGGACGGCAGGCGCTCCTCGAGATCCAGCGATTCCCCGACGACTACGACGGCTTCGTGGTCGGAGCTCCCTGGAACTTCCAGTCGCACTCCAACGCCGGCTTCGTCTGGAACGCGCAGGCGCTCAGCGCCGCGGGCGCGGCCATCCCCACGGCGAAACTGCCGGCGATCAACGCCGCGGTGCTCGCGGCCTGCGACGCCGCCGACGGGCTGACCGACGGGGTGATCGCAGATCCGCTCCGCTGCGGCTTCAACCCCGACACCCTGCTCTGCAGCGGCGCCGAGACCAACTCCTGCCTCACCTCCGCCCAACTCGGCGCGCTCAAGCAGATCTACGCCGGGCCCCGCAACCCCCGCACCGGCGCGGCGATCTTCCCCGGATTCATGCGCGGCGGCGAGGACGGCTGGGCCGGGATCGTGACGAACCTGAACGCTTCGGGCCTGGGCAACGGCTACTTCGCCAACCTCACCTTCGAGGACCCGAACTGGGACTACCGCACCTTCGACTTCGACCGCGACATGGCCTTCGCGGACCTCAAGGTCGGAATCCTCGGCAACGCCATCGACCCCGACCTGTCCGACGCACGGCGGCGCGGGATCAAGATCATCCAGTACCACGGCTGGAACGACCAGACGCTGCAGCCGGAGTACAGCGCGCAGTACTACCAGCGGGTTTCGAAGAGCATGGGCGGCCTGGGCAAGACGCAGGAGTTCTACCGCCTCTTCATGGTGCCTGGGATGCGGCACTGCTACTTCGGTCCGGGCGCCACCAGCTTCGGGGCCGTCGGCCAGCAGATCCCGCCGGCGCGCGACGCGGTCCACGACATCCAGACCGCGCTGGAGCGGTGGGTGGAGCAGGGAGAAGCGCCCGACCACATGGTGGCGACCAAGTACACCGACGATGCCGCCGCAACGCGCACGATCCGGCTGACCCGCCCGCTCTGCTCCTGGCCCAGCGTGGCGAAGTACGCCGGCGGCGATCCGAACAGCGCCTCGAGCTTCACCTGCGTGGGAGGTCCCCGCCGCGGCCACCACGATCGCGACGACGACTGAGGATGGGTCCGATCTCTCGAGACCGCAAAGGTCAGACCTCCGCGAGGTCGGACCACCCGATCGGCGGGGTCGGCGCCACCGACCCCGCCTTCGTCCGGCTCGCCGCTCACGTCACCTAACGGCTCTTGAAGAGCCCGAGGTCGACGAAGCTTCCCATCGCCTGGTACCCGGCCGTGTTCGGATGCGTGTAGTCCGAGCAGTTCCAGGCGTCCCAGTACGAGATCCCCGGCACGCCGTCCGACCCGGTCACGATCGGCCCCTCCAAGAGCGAGTCCCACTCGATCAACGCGTCGAAGTTCGCATCGGTGTGCATCCAGTGGTTGACCTCGAGCTTCACCTTCTCGAACGGCCCGGTCCAGCCGGTCAGGGGAGCAGGCCGGGCGCGCGGCACGACGGTGGCGCCGATCACCGGGATGCCCCTGGCGTGGATGCGATCGGTGACCTGCTGCAGGCCGGCGATCAGCTGGGCCGTGGTCGCGTTGCCGGTGATGTCGTTCGTGCCCTCGTAGAAGATGACCCAGCGGAGGCCCGCGCGGTCGAGCACGTCGTTGTCGAGGCGCAGGACGGCGGCGGGACCGTTGCCACCGGGCAGGACGACGCGGTTGCCGGCGATGCCTTCGTTGGCGACCGCGGGCGCCCTCCTGCCGTACAAGGCGTGCAGCCGGGTCGCGAGCACGTCGGGCCAGCGGTTGTACTGGTCGGCGGGGATGGTCCCGTCGGGCAGCCGCGTGCTGCAGCGGCCGTCGGTGATCGAGTCGCCCAGCGTCACGATGGTTCCGGACGCGGTCTCCGATCGCACGTCCACCGAGGCGACATAGTAGAAGGGGTAGTTCCCGGCGTTCTGTGGGACCGGGGTGAAGCCCGCGCCCGACGTGCCGGATCCGACCGGCCCGGTGGCCATGTAGTTGGTGACGAGGCCGAGTTGGTGCCCGCTCACTTCGGAAGCGCTGACGACGTCGAGGCTGACGGCGAGGCGCTGGAACGCATCCACGTCGAAGCGCACCGAGTCGCTCATCGCGCTTTCACCCGCGGCCAGCGTGAGCGACGACCTCCGGTTGAACGTGAGCCGCTTGTTCGAGAACGGAATCAGGGCCGCGCCGCTGTCCACCGCCCCGATGAACGCTCCGGAGAACGAGACGGCGGTGGTGGCCTGGGTGTTCTCGATCTTCACCCGGACGGCGTTGCCGGAGATGGTGGGGCGCACGATCATGCGGATGGTCTTGCCCGTGAGATCGGGCGCGAAGTTCGCGCCGGTGAACGCGGGCCCCATCCGGTGCCCGATGGAGATGGTCCAGGCGGAGAACCAATTTCCCCGGCCATGGCCATGGTCGTCGTCGTCCTGCGCCCGGACGGCGACCGCGAAGCAGAGGACTGCGGCTGCGGAGAGAAGACGACGTCTCGCGAAAAAGGAACGCATGGGATTCCCCCTGATCTGAAAAGGGCAGGCCTGATCGTGAGGCACTCGTGCGGCTAGCACTTGCGCTTTTTCCCGATCAAGCCGCGGCGCGTCGGGTAGCCTCCGTCCCATGCACACTCCCAGGCGCCTGATCGGCTTGCTGCTTCTCCTCGGCTGCGCCCACGCTCCCCAGCCGGATCAGGCCGAGGGGCCCTCGGGCGATTTCGCCCGGCTCGTCGACGACTACTTCACTTCCCGGTTCACCTACGCCCCGTCGCGGGCGACCTCGACGGGCCTCCACGAATTCGACGCCAAGCTCGAGGATCTTTCTCGCGCGCGCATCCGGGCGCAGATCTACGAGCTCAAGGCCTTCCAGGCGCGGCTTGTGGCCCTGGACCGCAACCGCCTCTCCTTCGACGAGGCCGTCGACGCGCAGTTGATCGACAACGGCATCAATGCCGCTCTCCTCGAGCTCACGGTGGTGCGGAGCTGGGAGCGCAATCCCATGGCGTACGCCGGGCTACCGGGGAACGCGCTGGACTCGCTGATGAAGCGGAACTTCGCTCCCCCCGCCGACCGGCTGCGCTCGATGATCGCCCGCCTTTCGCAGGTGCCCCAGATCTACGCGGCCGCGAAGCAGAACCTCTCCAATCCCGCCAAGGAGCTCACCGACGTCGCCGTGCGGATGGCGCGCGGCTCCGTCGGTTTCCTCGACGGCGCGGTCCGGCAGTGGGCACGGACCGCCGCGGGAGACGACGCGGCGCTCCTCGCGCAGTTCGAGCAGGTCCACGGGCCGGCCCTGACGGCCGCGCGCGATTTCGTCGAGTGGCTGCAGAAGGACCTCGCGCCGCGCTCGCACGGAAGCTACGCCATCGGGGCGGAGACCTTCCTCGCCAAGCTCCAGTACGAGGAGATGGTGACGATTCCCCTCCCGCAGCTGCTCGCGCGCGGCGAAGCGCAGCTCGCGAAGGACCACGCCGCCTTCCTGGAGGTGGCCCCGCAGATCGACCCCGCGCGCCCGGCGGCAGAGGTGATGAAGTCGATCTCCGACGAGCACCCCGCCGCGGAGGACCTGATCCCCGCGGTGGCGCGCTCGGTGGAAGCGGCGCGGAAGTTCGTGGTGGACAAGCAGATCGTGACCGTGCCTTCGGAGGTGCGGGTGAGGGTGGCGCCGACGCCGCCGTACGCGCGCTCGGGCAGCTTCGCCTCGATGGACACGCCGGGGCCCTACGAGAACAAGGCCACCGAGGCGTTCTACTACGTCACCCCCGTCGAGCCGGAATGGGACGCAAAGCACAAGGAGGAGCATCTGCGCCTCTACAACCCTTGGGTGGTGGGGATGATCAACGTGCACGAGGCCTATCCGGGGCACTACCTGCAGTTCCTCTACGCTCCGCGTTTCCCCACCAAGACGCGCAAGCTGGCGCGCTCGAGCTCCAACTCGGAGGGTTGGGCGCACTACGCCGAGCAGATGGCGGTGGACAACGGGTTCGGGGACGGGAACCCGAAGATGAGGCTCGCCCAGCTGCAGGAGGCGCTGCTGCGCGACTGCCGGTACGTGGTCGGCATCCAGCTGCACACGGCGGGATGGACGGTGGAGCAAGGCGCGAAGCTGTTCGAGGAGCAGGGATTCCAAGAGCCCGCCAACGCGTACGAAGAGGCGCGCCGCGGCGCGTACAACCCGACCTACCTCTACTACACGCTGGGAAAGCTCGAGATCCAGGACCTGGCGCGCGAGTACATGTCGCGCAAGAACGCGACGCTGCGACAGTTCCACGACGCGTTCGTGGCGCAAGGCGCGCTGCCGATCCCGCTGATCCGGAAGATCCTCCTCCGATAGTCGCCCTTCCGCGCGACGCCCTCGCGACGCACCTTGAACCGCGGGGTGATCGATGCGCGCCCGAGGGCTGTGCTGTGTGCTCGCATTGGCGTGCGCCGCGGGATGCGGAGGCCTCACCCGGCCCGGTGAGTCCGGCGCCCCCTCCACCAACCTTCCCATCGCCGCGCCTCAGATGTTGCTCGTGCCCGAGGCCGGGCGGCTCTACCACGGCGTCCTGCCGCGGGGGACCACGGAGCCGGACAGCGACGTCTCGCAAGCCAACCTGGATGGGTACGAGACAGCGGTCGGCCGCAAAGTCGCCTGGGTCTACTTCTCCACCGACTGGTTCCGCTCGCGCGGGTTCCCGGCCCACACCGCGAGTTGGGTGCGCACGCGCGGGGCCGTTCCCTTCATCCGGCTGATGATGCGCAGCCAGCCGCAACCGCTGGTGACGGATCCGACCTTCACGCTGGACCGGATCAATGCCGGCGAGTTCGACGGCGATCTCTCGGCGTGGGCGGACGCCGCGCGCCAGTTCGGAACGCCGCTGGTGGTCGAGTACGGCACCGAGGTCAACGGCGATTGGAATCCCTGGAGCGCCCCGTACAACGGCGGCCTCGACGTCGGACCGGAGAAGTTCAAGCAGGCCTACCGCCACGTCGTCTCGGTGATGCGCACCCGGGGCGCGACGAACATTACCTGGGCGCTGCACTACAACGCCCAGAACTATCCCGGGGACGATCCACGCAACGGGCCTGCGTCGTACTACCCCGGCGACGACGTCGTGGACTGGGTGGGCATCTCGGCCTACGGCTCGGAGCGGTCGAATGACGATCGCTGCCCCACCTTCCGCTCGCTCGTCGACGACATGGTTCCCCAGCTGCGCGCCGCGACCGCCGTCAAGCCGCTCTTCATCTTCGAGCTCGGCATCACCGACAACAACCCGCGCTGCGCGGCCGGCCCCTGGGTACAGGCCGCCCTCGGGGACCTGCTCGGTGGCCGCTGGCCGGACGTTAGAGGCTTCTCCTGGTGGAACGAACGCTGGTACAACGACGGCGCGCTCGGGAGCAACATGCTCGTGCAGGAGGCGCCCGCCATCGCGGCGGCGTTCTACGCCGCCCTGACCGGAGCCGCCGCGACCACCGTCGTGGACGCGCCCCTGCTCCGGAACGGAGCTCAGAGCCGATAGCCCGCTCCGATCGAGACGCGGACCGCGAACGAGGGGCCGAACGACGCCCCGGAGGCGGTCGAGCTTTCGCTGCTCAGGAGGTACGTGGACGCGGAGCCGAGGAGGAAGAGGTAGCTGCGCGCGCCGAGCTCGCGCGTGATCCCGACCGTCGGGGACAGCTGCAAGGCGCCGGAGGTGCGGTTCGGGGCGACTCCCTGGGTCCGGAACCGCTGCACCAGGAGCGAGCCGCCGACGGTGAGTCCGAGCTCGACCGAGATCACCTCGAGGTCCCGGACGTACGCGGCGGACAGCTCGAGATCGTACTGGTCCACGGTCGCCTCGATGCCGGGATTCGAGAACCCGCCGCGGCACCAGCCCAGGCGCGGCGTGAGCGTGAACGAGCGCATCGCCACGGCGATGCCCAGCGCGACGCCCGGGCACACTCCGGTCTCGCCGACCAGGGAACTGCGCACGCGCGCTTCCGCTTCGACCGAGGCCGCGGCGCTGGCGGCCCCGCCGCCCTTGCGCACGAGACGCGCGTACGCGGTGCGCTCGAAGCCCGACTCGTCCACGATCACCGTGCCGCCCGGCGGAGCCTCCACAGTCCCTTCCAGCAGCACGTCCGGCGCCCGCCCGCGAAGGAAGTAGCGGCCGGCCCGGATGGACAGCTTGCGCGCCCGATCGCGCGCGGCGACCTCGCCGATCACCGCTCCTTCCGGCGAATTTTGGAAGAGCAGCCAGGTCCGGCCCTCCGGGAGCTGGACGAAGGCGCGGCCGGGCGCGTTCGCGTCCAGGATGGCGAGCACCACGTCGCCCATGCCCCGCACGTCGTACTCGAACGTGGGGTGCTGGATGCCGGCCATCGAACGGCTGGACGCTCGCAGCGTCGCCTCGTAGGCGTAGCGGTAGGTCTCGTCGAGCGTGACGCGTCCGTCGCCGTTGGCGTCAGCCGCGCCGAGCAGCCCGGAGACAAGCGCGTGGGTGAAGAAGCTGCCCTTGATCTCGTCGGATTCCTGGCTGTCCTCGGACGCCGAGCTGGAGGTGAGGAACACCGCGCCCTCCCCGGCCACCCGCTCGCCGAGGTGGATGTCGAAGGGCGGAATCGGCGTTCCTCCCTTCACCCGGGTGAGCGCGCCCGAGCGGCAGGCGTCGAGGATGAGCAGGCGGAAGCTCGCGGCGGAGCCGCGCACCAGCTGCTCCAGCTCGCGCAGCTCGAGCGGCGTGGCCCCGAGGTGCAGCGCGCCGGCGTCCGCGTGGCCCGAGTAGTAGACGATCAGCATCGCCTGGCGCCCCGCGGCCCGCACGCGATCGTTCACGGCGATCAGCGTGCTCCGGACCGTGCCGGCGTCCTGCCCGCGCAGCAGCACGAGGTTCTCGGGACGCACGCCGCCCACCTCCTGCAGCATCGAGGACACGCGCACCGCGTCCGTCTCCGCGTAGCTGAGCGGGAGACCCGGGGGCTGGCCCAGGTCGTTGCCGACCACCACGGCGAAGCGCTCTACCTGCGCCGCGGCAGCGGCGGGCAAGAGCGCCAGCGCGAGCGCGATCAGCGCTTGACGAAGCTCCACCGCGTCACCTGGCAGCCTTCGGGAATGGTCGGACCCCCTTGCTCAAGCTGCAGGCGCAGCGGCTCGAGCTCGACCGCGGACGCGCAGAGCAGTCCGACGATACGCTCCTCGCCTACCGTCTCGTCCAACCGGGTCCCGAGCGGCAGCGGCACCTCGTCGCCGGCCTGCACCGGTTCGGCGCGGCCGCCGGCGGGAAAGTAGATGGAACCTCGCCCCATCGGGTCGAGGCTGAGGACGGCCACGTACGCGTTCACCGGGGCGGACACGGCAAAGCGGACGGCGTCTCCCGGGGCCACGGTCTCTCCCGGACCCGCACGCCGCACTTCGCCGCGATGGTCGACGTACATGCTGAGCGCGAACCCGGTCCCCTTCAGGCGGGTGGACGGCCGGACCACGAGCAAAAGGGAAGCGGCCGCGGCGAGCCCGACGGCGGCGGCCACTGCGGCGGGGAACAGCGTTCGTGAGCGCGGAGCGAGCGGCACCACGCGCAGCGGCGGGAGGCGTTCCTCGCTGGCGATGCGCAGCTCCTCCAGCACGGCGGTACAGCGCGCGCAGCCGGCGACGTGCACGCGCAGGCGCTCCGCCTCGCCCTCGGTCATCTCTCGCGCGAGGAACCGATCGAGTTGCAGGGCGGAGAAGCAGGCGTTCCAGGTGCGATCCGCAAGCGATGGGGTCATGCGCTCCGCTCCAGGCGCGCCAGCGACTGCTGGACGCGCTCCAAGAGGTAACCCACCTTCCGCCGCGAGCAGCCCAGCAGCGCGGCCACCTCGTCGTGGGTCATCCCGTCCATGTGGTGATAGACCGCGGCGGCGGCCACTTCGGCAGGCAGCCGGGACAGCACGCTGCGCAGCTCGGCCAGCGCCTCGCCCCGGCAGCCCGGCGCAGGCGCTGGCGCGATGCGGGCCTGCAGCAGTCGCGCTCCGGTGCGCTGGTGGCGCAGCAGGTTCAAGCAGAAATGCGTGGTGGCCTGGTAGAGCCAGCCCACCACCGACGCCGCATTGCGCAGGCTCTGCGGCGCGCGCAGCAAGGAGGCGAAGACTTCCTGGAGCGCCTCCTGCGCATCGGGCTCGCTGCCGAGGAGGGCCCGCGCCCGCCGCAACACGACGTGCCCGTGGGAGCGGTACAGACGCTCGATGGCGGCGCCGTCCAGGGTCATGGGCAGGGCCCGCCCGGCCCGACAAGCCCGACGGTGCCGAGCTCCAGCACCAGCTGCTCGCCCGGAGGTGCCAGCTGGAGCCGGTAGGGAGCGCTGCAGAAGGATCGGGCCGTTCCCGGTTTGGTGGTCCCGTCATCGGGGACGCCGCGCTGCGCGAGATCCGCGGCGCAGGCATCCAGCTGCTCGGGCGCGATGCACTGCGGGTTCAAGGCAGTCACCCTCATCAAGTGGAACCCCGCGGGCAGGGCCCCGGAGAGCCACCACTCCGTCAGCGATCCGGCCGGGACGTCCTGGGCGAGGTAGACGACCCAGTGGTGGGGATCGATCCCGTATGCTCCATTCTGGCTTGCTGGCCCTGCCGGCCCTGGAGAAGCCCCGAGCCCACCGACCGCACCAGCCGCGATTCCGTACGGCACGGCGCCGGCGTTCGCCCGCGCGAACGTGACCTCGCTGGGCGCGAGCGTTTTTCGGGCGGCTGCCGGAGGTGGCTGGTAGAGGTGGAGCGTGAAACTGGCGGGGAAGCCGGTCCGCACCGGGGCGCGGGTGGCCAGCTCCTGGTCGTCGGAGGACGGAGGTGGACCGCGCTGCCAGAGCATCGCGGCTTCGAGCGGCGCCGGCCCCGCGCTAGCGACGTAGCCGGGAAGCGTGATCAGCGGCTCGCCCAGATAGCTCGAGTCCGCCTGCGGGGCGCATGCGCAGGGCAGGACGGCGAGGGCAAACAGCAACTGTCGAGAAGACCGCACGTCAACCTCCGGACGAGGCTCGCTGCTGGATAGGACCGCAACCCACCGATTTCGGGCAAATGCCTGAGGAGTTTGCCCGAACCAAGGGACTGGCGTTCCTACCCAGCGATCACTTCGTCAGGAGCCTGTCGATGCGCCTCCAGACCTTGCCGGCCCTGCTCGCCCTCCTCGCCTGCGCAAAGCAGGATCCCGAAGGTCCCGCCCGAATCCAGACCCGGGTCTCGCTGGCCCGGGCCGCCACCTGCGATGCGCTGACCGAGAGCGTGCACGAGACTGCCGTCCGGCAGATGCGGGCGCAGATGGACGCATGGAAGTCCTCCGGACCACTCGTCGGGCTGCCCGCCTCGGCCGGGAATACCCCGGTGGCCGCCGCCGCACCGGCCAGCTACAGCACCACCAATACACAGGTGGCCGGAGTTGACGAAGCGGACTTCATGAAGAACGACGGGACGCGCATCTTCGTCCTCTCTGGCCGGACGCTCTTCGCGGCGACCAGCTGGCCGCCGCAGGATCTGTCGGTGGCGGGAAAGCTCGAGATCGAAGGCTGGCCCGGCACGATGTTCCTCGACGGCAACACCGCGGTGGTGTTCTCGACCGTCTGGACCGTGCCGAAGGGCGGCGGCATGGGTCCGGGAACGGGCACGGGCGCCGTTGGTGCGACCGCGGTGCCCTGCGCGAGCGAGGGCTACTACTACTGCGGTTGGCCCACGGCCAAGATCACCGTCGTGGACGTGACCGACCTGTCGAGCCCGAAAGCGGTGAACGAGATCTACTTGCCGGGGCAATCCACCGGTGCGCGCCGCATCGCCAGCTCGGTGCGGCTGGTGCTGAGCGATGCGATCCGTTGGCCCGAGGCGATGGTCTGGTGGCCCCGGTACGACCCGCAGCTCTACCAGGACCCGAACAAGTTCGCGGCGGCCATCGATGCTCTCGAGGACGCGAACGAAAAGATCATCCGCGCGACGCCGCTGCAGAGCTGGTTCCCGGAGGGGAAGCGCAAGCTCGCGAACGGCACGGAGATCGACGTGGGGTACAGCTGCGGCGACTTCTACGTCTCGAATGCGCCGGAGCGCTTGGGGCTGGTCACCATCGCGACGCTCGACCTGGCCCACCTGGACGCGGGCGTCTCGCGCGCCAGCATCGTGGGCGAGGCGGGGGTGCTCTATGCCAACGAGAAGCGCCTCTATCTCGCCAGCCAGCACTGGTGGTGGTGGCCGATGGCCGGGCAGCTCGACTGGACGTACGTGCACGGCTTCGACATCAGTGATCCGGCGGCGGCGCGCTACTTCGGCTCGGGCGGGGTGGAAGGACACGTCCCCGACCAGTTCGCGATGGACGAGCAGGACGGCTATCTGCGGGTGGCTTCGAACACGGTAAAGTATGTCGGAGACCCCGCCACACCGGCGTGGTTCCGCAGCGAGCTGGGCAGCCGGCTGAGCATCCTCGCGCCGCAGCCGGCCCCGGACGGAGAAGGGAGCACGCTCGCGCTGATCGGCGAGATCCCGGAGCTCGAGGCCGGCGAGCGGCTGTTCGCTACGCGCTTTTTGGGCGACCGCGGTTTCGCGGTCACCTTCCGGTACGTCGATCCGCTGGTCACCCTGGATTTGCGCGACCCCGCTCACCCGAAGAAGGTGGCGGAGCTGACCCTGCCCGGCTTCTCCGAATACCTGCAGCCGATCGACGACAACCACCTGCTCGCCATCGGCGTGGAGCTGCCGCTCAATCCCGATGGCCGTCCCGACGGCAGCAGGAGGTCGCTCGAGTTGTCGTTGTTCGACGTCAGCGATCTGGGGAGCCCGAAGCGGACCGCGCAGGTCCTGATCGGCACCGCCGCGGCCTACAGCGAGGCGCTCTGGGACCATCACGCCTTCAACTGGTACCGCCCGGACCCTGCGAAGCCAGGCTTGCTGGCGATCCCGTTCAGCGACTGGATCCAGCCTGCGCCTTCGCCGTGGTGGAGCGGGTTCGTGAGCGACGTGCGCCTGTTCTCGGTGGACCCGGCTAGCGGAATCGCGCCCCTTGGCTCGCTCGGGATGGGGGACGTGTACATCCAGCAGGGCAGCGGGAACTGGACCTGGTGGTACCGGCCCTGGGTGCAGCGCAGCGTGCTGGCGACGGACCAGGGTGGGACCACGTTCGCTTGCGCGGTGTCGGACGCGGGGGTGCGGGTCGCGGCGCTGCCGCGGCTGGACGCGCCGCTGGCGACGGCTCTGTTCACGAAAGGACCCTGAGGTCTGGGATCTCCCGGCGCGTCCCAGCTGATGTCGCGGCTTCAAGGCGGAACGAGAGGTCGGACCATGATCCAACGGGCCCTCACTGTCGCATTGGTCTGCGTCGCCTGTGGCGAGGCCCCCTCGAGCAGCGTTGCGCCGGAGGCGAGCACCAGCCCGCCGGTCGGCTTCGCTCCGAACGCGGGAACCTGGCTCTGGCCCTGCGGCGGCATGTCTACGGTGAGCCCTGACCAGTGCAGTGCGCTCGCGCGGCAGTACATCGACGCCGTCCGCGCAGCCCAGAGCTGCATGCCTGGGGACGCATGCGCCTGGCGCCGGCCGGTCGGAGGCTACGACACCTCCGGCCATGCGTTTCTGTGCAGCTGCACGGCGGCGGTGAATCCCACACGGGCCCAGGAGGTGGACCGGATGCTGGAGGCCTTCTACGTTGGCGGCTGCGCCGTCAGCTGCTGCCCATGCCCGTCTGGACCCCCATTGGATGACTCGGCTTCTTGCATCGATGGCAGGTGCCGCTGAAACCGGCGCCGCCGGATCGGCTGGTTCAACCGGTTGAACCAGTTTCGTTCACTTCTCAACTCGTGCCGGAACGAGTCCTCAGACCTCGACCGCCGGAAGGTTCGCGATCGACCGCTCCACGGCCTCCCGCGGGTACTCGAAGTCCTCCAGCTTGCCGGCGAGATACTGGTCGTAAGCGCCCAGATCGAAGTGTCCGTGCCCGGACAGGTTGAAGAGGATCACGCGGGACCTCCCTTCCGCGTCCGCCTTCTTCGCTTCCTCGATCGCCCCCTTGATGGCGTGGGAGCTTTCCGGCGCCGGGATGATCCCCTCCGACCTGGCGAACGTCACCGCCGCTTCGAAGCACGCGCGCTGCGGATACGCCACCGCCTCGATCACGCCTTCCTCCAGCAGCTTTGAGACCAGCGGCGCCGCGCCGTGGTAGCGCAGCCCGCCCGCGTGGATGCCCGGCGGCATGAAGTCGTGGCCGAGCGTGTGCATCTTGACCAGCGGCGTCATTCCCACCGTGTCTCCGTAGTCGTACGCGTACACGCCCTTGGTCAGCGACGGGCAGCTGGAGGGCTCCGCGGCCACCAGGCGCACGAACTTCCCGTTGAGCTTGTCGCGCGCGAACGGCAGGGCGATCCCGGAGAAGTTGCTGCCGCCGCCGTGGCAGGCGATCACCACGTCGGGGTACTCGCCGGCGAGCTTCATCTGCTCCTGCGCCTCCAGCCCGATCACCGTCTGGTGCATGCAGACGTGGTTGAGCACCGATCCGAGCGAGTACTTCGTGTCGTCGTGCGTCGCCGCATCCTCGACGGCCTCCGAGATGGCGATCCCGAGCGAGCCGTTGCTGGAGGGGTCCTTGGCGAGGATGCTCCGGCCGGCATTGGTCCGATCTGTCGGTGACGGGAACACCTCCGCGCCCCAGGTCCGCATCATCGAGCGCCGATAGGGCTTCTGCTCGTAGCTGATCCGCACCATGTAGACGGTGACCTTCAGCCCGAACAGCCCGGCCCCGAACGCGAGAGCGGCTTCCCCACTGTCCAGCGCCGGTCTCGGTGGCCAGCCGCTTCACTCCCTCTTTCGCGTTGTAGTACGCCTGCGCCACCGCCGTGTTCGGCTTGTGGCTGCCCGCCGGGGAGACGCCCTCGTACTTGTAATAGATGTGCGAGCCGGTCCGGATCGCGGCCTCCAGATTTCGCGCGCGGAACAGCGGAGAGGGGCGCCAGAGCGCGAGCGCGGCGCGGACCTCGTCGGGGATGGCGATCTCGCGCCGCGCGCTCATCTCCTGCTCGATGATGGCGTTGGGGAACAGCGGCGCGAGGTCCTGCGGAGTGACCGGCTTCTTCGTCCCCGGATGCAGCACGGGCGCCGGAGGCGTCTCGAGATCGGCGAGGATGTTGTACCAGTAGCGCGGGAATTGATCCTCGCGGAGCAGGTACTTCGTGGCCATGGGCGCCTCCTGCGATCGAGGCGCGACCATAGCGCGCCGCGGCGGAGGAGAGAACCGACCGGCTCAAGGCGCGAGCGTCCGGCGGGCGGCGTGCTGCACGTGCTGCGTGCGGGCCCGGAGCGGGCCTCCCTTCACCTCGCGCAGGGCCAGCGGCTCCGCGCCGATCGAGGCCAGCGCCGGAGCGACCGTGGAGAGCTCCGCCAGGGTGAGCGCGAGGGCGAGCAACCAGGCGAACAGGTAGAGCGCGGGACGGAACCAATACCTGAGCGTCATCATGACCGGGCCCCTTTCGGGAGTTGGGACTCATGAGTTTGCGCTCGCCGGTCGCGCCCGCAATGGCATCTGGGCGCCGGCCGCAGCTTGAGATCCGGAGCGGATCGGAGGATCCTTTGCGGATCATGGCAAAATCGGAGCTCGGGAGGCTCAGCTCCATCCAGCGGACGGCCCGGCTGATGTCCTCGCTCCTCTCGGGTCGGGAGCTGACGCGCGCGGAGATCACCGGCCTTCTCGGCGTGCGCGTCGCCGCGGTCGATCGCCAGCTCGAGGCGATCAGCCGTCACATCCCGCTCGTCCGGGAGAAGCGGCGGGGCCGGATGCACGTCCGCATCGATCGCTCGAAGGTCGTGGGCGGCGCGGAACGGACGCCCATCTCGACCATCATCGCCGCCTGCGTGGGAGCCAGCCTGGGGAAGCTGTTCGAAGGCACCACCTACGAGAAGGGGATGCACGACCTGGTGCACTACGTCAGCCGGGACGCGCTCCATCCCGAGCGGTTCCAGGATTCGCGACGGCAGTTCGTCTTCCTCGTGCGCGGCGGGGAGAAATCCCTGCCCGAGAAGGAGGAGGTGCTGGAAGAAGTGGTCGACGCGCTCCAGCGCCGCCGGGGGTTGCAGCTCAGGTACCGCGACTTCAAGGGATCCCGGCGGTCCGTCCGCATCGAGCCGCTCTCGCTGGCCGTCTACGATCATCAGCTCTACGTGATCGGGCGTCCTCACGGCCGCCAGGCCCACCCCTACCGCTTCTCGCGGATCGAGGCAGCCGATGCCGTGGGCGGGACCTTCCAGTATCCGGACAAGGACAGCTACGATCCGGAGCGCGTGTTCGCGGACAGCTTCGGGATCTTCGTGGACGAGGACTACCCGGTCCAGAACGTCGAGGTCAGCCTCGCGCCGCGCTGGACGGCCTTCGTCCGCAGCCACCGCTGGCACCGTTCGCAGGAATCGTTCGTGCGCGCGGGCCGGGTGCACGTGCGCCTGCGGGTCCGCCTCTGCCCCGAAGTGGTGGCGTGGATCCTCGGCTTCGGCCCCGACGCGCGAGTGGTCGGACCACCGGTGCTGAAGCGGCGCATCGCGCGCCTGGCGAGACAGATGGCGAAGACGCACGCGGCGGATGCCTGAGGATCGAAGGCGAGGCGTAGGCCTTTGGTCGGATCGCCGTCCCGCTGCGCGCGATCCACCATCGCCGTCTCCGGGAGACCCAAAATGCGCAAGATCAGGCGACGAACGGTGCTCGGCTGGGGTCTCGGTCTCGCTGCGGGCGCACTCGCGGAGGGACAGAAGCCCGAGCCCGTCTTCAAGCCCGAGAAGGACGCCGCGCTCCGGCTGCTGCGCTGGTCGGGCTTTGTGAAGTCGGACGAGGAGCTCTGGAACGCCAACACCAGGAAGTTCACCGAGGCCACCGGCGTCCCGGTCAGCGTCGAGTACATCACTTGGGAGGACGTGCGCCCGAAGGCCGCCCTGGCGGCCAACCTCGGTACCGGCCCGGACATCATCATGGGTTGGTATGACGACCCGCACATCTACCCGCAGAAGCTCGTCGACGTGACCGACGTCGCCGAGGAGCTCGGGAAGCGGTTCGGCGGCTGGTACGAGGTCGCCCGGACCTACGGGTACAGCGCCCGGATGAAGCACTGGATCGCGGTGCCCGTGGGCGGCACCGTCGAGTGCCTCACCTACCGGACGAGCTGGATGAAGGAGGCCGGATTCGACCGGTTCCCGACCACCCCCGCGGACCTGCTCAAGCTCGCCAAGGCGCTCAAGGCGAAGGGCCATCCGATGGGCTTCGCCCTCGGGCACGCGGTCGGCGACGGCAACAACTGGACCCACTGGGTCCTCTGGACCTTCGGGGGCAAGGCGGTCGAGAAGGACAGCCGGACCATCGCCATCGCGCAGAAGCCGAGCCTGGAGGCGATCGAGTACGTGCAGGAGCTGTACGCGCAGATGGCGCCGGGCGTCGGCTCCTGGCTCGATCCCAACAACAACCGGGCCTTCCTGGCCGGGGAGATCTCGCTGACCAACAACGGGATCAGCATCTACTACGCGGCGAAGAAGGACTTCCCGCAGATCGCCGAGGACATCAACCACTCGGCTTTTCCGATCGGGCCCGTGGGCCGCCCCACGGAGCTGGCGAACTTCAGCCAGGCCTTCATCTTCAAGCACTCGCGCTTTCCCAACGCGGCCAAGGAGTACATCCGCTTCATGCTCTCGCCCGATCAGGCCGGGCCCTGGGTCGACGCGATGAACGGATACGTCACGCCGGCGCTGCAGCAGTACCGGGAGCTGCCGGTGTGGACGAAGGACCCGAAGGCGACTCCGTTCCGCGACGGCATCGCGCGCATGCAGCACAACGGGTACGCCGGAGAGCCGGGGCAGCCGGCCGCGGCCGCGTTGGCCGAGTTCATCGTGCTCGACATGTTCGCGGACGCGACCGTGAACGGAATGACCGCGAAGGACGCAGCAGGCCGGGCCGAGAGCCGGCTCCGCCGTATCTACCGCTCGCCCTGACCGCCCTTGGCGGCAGGGTCCTAGAGCGCCGATCGGTTTGAAAGCGCCCGCGGATCGATCACTTAGGATCGGGGGATCGACACGACAGCCAAGGGCGTGATCCTCTGCCGGCGGAAGCGACGGCTTCCGGGGAGAGGCGATGG
>Ga0137397_10000856_pt1 | contig 21027 bp, 24 predicted proteins | sample czorhiz116metaG_FD_106658 | JGI IMG/M metagenome (GOLD analysis project Ga0137397, IMG submission 106658) | Vadose zone soil microbial communities from Angelo Coast Range Reserve, California, USA - czorhiz1.16 metaG | ecosystem: Environmental > Terrestrial > Soil > Vadose zone | place: USA... | reverse complement strand
TCTGAGGCAGGCCTTCGGCGCCGCGGAGAAGTACCCGCCCATGAAACGCCCGGACGGGACCATCATGCATGTCGAGATGAGAGTGGGAGACTCGGTGATCATGATGGGAGAGGCGACCAGCGAATACCGCCCGATGCCGGCTTGTCTCTACGTCTATGTGGAGGACGTGGACAGCACCTACCAGCGAGCCCTTCGGGCGGGTGCCACGTCCGTCGTCGACCCCAGGGACCAGTTCTACGGGGACCGGAGCGCCGGGGTCCGGGACTCGGCGGGCAACGTCTGGTGGATCGCGACCCACAAGGAGGACGTTCCGGACGCCGAGCTACAGCGAAGATTTCGGGCATCCTATTCACAGGCTAGCGGCGTCTAAGGCAAAATGCCCGGTTTTCGGGCCTCCGTGCCCCTGGTAGGGGATTCACTTACGGTTGTCAGGGAGTTCGGAACCCCTTGTCGGGGCAGGGGTAAGTTTTGGGGCGACCAAGCCGATTCATTATCTATAATCTGCTTGGCAGCCGGCAACGACCGGGGGGCGCGAACCCGGCATTTCATCCTGGAGACCCCATCATGAGACGTGCAAGGAGTTCCCGCTTCCTCGTGCCCTGCCTCACCGGCGCGATCCTGGCCCTCGCGTCGTTCCCCAACCTGTCGCTGGCCGCCACGCTGACCGTAGGGCCAGGCAAGATGTTTTCGATGGTCCGCGCCGCAGCCGCGGCGGCGCAAGACGGCGATCTGGTCCTCATCGACGCCGGGACGTACCTGGACGACGTCTGCATCTGGAACGCCAGCAATCTCACCGTGCGCGGCGTGGGCGGCGGAAGGGCGTACATCAAGGCCACGAACGGCACAACCTACGGACAAAAGGGCAACTGGGTCATCGCCGGAAACAATTTCACGGCCGAGGACATCGAGTTCTCGGGCGGATACTCGGTCGACCAGAACGGCGCGGGAATGCGGTTCGACATTTCGGGCGACATCACCATCCGGAACTGCTACTTCCATGACAACCAGGACGGCATCCTGGGTGGGTGCAACAACCTCCTCATCGAGAGCAGCATCTTCGAACACAACGGTTACGGGGACGGGCAGTCGCACAACCTGTACGTCTGGGGCAACACGTTCACGCTGCGCTACAGCTATTCGCATCGTGCCAGTGTCGGCCACGAAGTGAAGTCCCGGTTCCAGAACAACTACATCCTCTATAACCGCATCATGGACGAATCCGATGGAACCGCAAGCTACTCCATCGACATTCCGGACTGCGGCCGCTCGTACATCATCGGGAACGTGATCGAGCAGGGTCCCAACTCGCAGAATTCGACCATCATCGCGTACGGAGCCGAGAGCAGCCAGAACGGGAATCAGGATCTCTACCTGATCAACAACACGCTGGTCAACGACGCGGGAAGCGGGAATTTCCTCTCTCTGCGCTCCGGCACGACCGCCAAGGTGATGAACAACATCTTCTACGGCCCGGGCACCAATTGGTCGGGAGGAACGGTCAACGCGAGCAATAACTACTTCGAGGGCTCGCGCGGAAACGGAGCGAGGTTCGTGAGCCCCTCGACCTACGATTACCACCCTACCTCGGCCTCCCCGGCATCGATCGTGGACGCGGGGGGTCTGCCTGGGCTGTCGGCGACCGGATACAACCTCCTGCCCACGATGCAGTACGTCTACGACGCGCAGGGAACTCCGCGGTCAGCACTGGGGACGCTGGACGTGGGCGCGTTCGAATACGGCAGCGGATCCGGCGGGCCGGATGGCAACCCTCCCTCGGCCGTCCAGGACCTGCGAGGCCGCTGAAGGAAGTGGGTCGCGAAACTCGACCCGAGAACCAACCCGGCAATAAGCCAGCTCGGATCCTCCCGGCTGCTTCTCCTCGTCGGATTTCTCTTTCTCGTTCCGATTCTCCTCTATTACCGGATTCGCTCCCAGGCGACAGGCGAGAAGCTGGACCGGCGCCAGGAAGGGCTCTTCGTGCTCCTCACGCTCCGGCCCGTGGGATTGGCGTTCCTGGCCGGCCTCGTCGTCTATCTGATCGATCCCGCGAAGCTGTGGTGGGCCCACATGCCGCTTCCCGACAAGCTGCGAGTGCTCGGAGTGGGCGTGGGATTCCTGGGCGGCCTCCTCCTGGTCTGGACGCTGCGAGCTCTCGGCAAGAACCTCACCGATACGGTCGCGACTCGCCGCGCCCACACCCTGGTCATCCGCGGGCCGTATCGCTGGGTGCGACATCCGTTCTATGATGCCGTGGCGCTTCTCATCCTCGCCGTGTTCCTGATCGCGTCGAACGCGTATTTTCTCGTTACGGGGGTTGCGACGCTGGCGCTGATCTGGGTGCGGACACGCAAAGAGGAGGAGCTGCTCCTGGCGCGATTCGGAAACCAGTACCGGGCGTACATGATCCGGACCGGTCGTTTCTTCCCGCGCCCCTGACGGCTGGAGTTTGCTCGAGGCAGGAAACCCATGAAGGACGAGAAGGACAAGCCGCTTCGCGCGCAGCTGAAGAAGCTCCTCGGCTGGAAGGACGCTCACGCCGGCTTCGACGCCGCCGTGGAGGGCGTGGGGCCCCCGCATCAGGGAACGGCTCCGCCGGGGCTTCCGTTCTCGCCCTGGCAGCTCCTCGAGCATCTGCGCATCTGCCAGTCCGACATCCTCGACTTCTGCCGGAACCCTGCATACAAAGAGCGCGTGTGGCCCAAGGACTACTGGCCCTCCTCGCCCAAGCCCCCCACCCCGTCCGCTTGGGAGGAGAGCGTCGCCGCGTTTCGCCGTGACCGCGCGGCATTGCAAGAGCTGGCGGAGGATGACTCGCTCGATCTCTTCGCCCGCATTCCGCATGGCTCGGGACAGACCTATCTTCGCGAGATCCTGCTCGTGGCCGACCACAACGCCTATCACGTGGGGCAGCTGGTCCTGGTGCGCCGCGGGCTGGGCATCTGGCCGGATCGCTAGACCGCCTGGCTGGACAAGACCCTCTCGCATCGCTGACAATCCCAGGCATGGAAGAATCCCTGGATCCCAAAGACTGGAACGAGATGCGCCGGCTCGGCCACCGCATGGTGGACGACGTCATGGAGTACCTGGAACGGGTACGCGAACGGCCCGTGTGGCAGCCGGTCCCGGACGAGACGAAAGCGGCGCTCCGGGCTCCGCTCCCGATGGAGCCTCAGGGCCCCGCGGCCACGTACGAGGATTTCCGGCGCGACGTCTTCCCGAACGGAATGGGGAACATCCATCCGCGCTTCTGGGGCTGGGTCATCGGCACCGGGACTCCCTTCGGCGCGCTCGCGGACCTGCTCGCCTCCACGATGAATCCGAACATCGGGGGAGGGGACCAGGGTCCGAATTACGTCGAGCTTCAGACGTTGAGCTGGCTCAAGGAGATGCTCGGCTACCCCTCCGACTCGAGCGGCCTCCTGGTCACCGGGGGCTCGATGGCGAACTTCGTGGGGCTCGCGGTCGCGAGGAACGCCAAGGCCGAGATCGACGTCGCGCAGGAGGGCGTCGCCGCGGCTCCAAGGCGAATGACGCTCTATGCCTCGACCGAGACGCACAACTCGGTGCGGAAGGCGGTCTCGCTCCTGGGGCTGGGAAGGTCCGCGCTCCGTGAGATCCCGGTGGACGACGCGTTCCGGATCGACGTCAAAGCGCTTCGCCGCTTCATCGCGGAGGACCGGAAGGCGGGATTTCATCCCTTCTGCGTTGTCGGGAACGCCGGCACCGTGAACACGGCGGCCTTCGACGCGCTCCCGGTGCTGGCGGATCTCTGTGAGGCGGAGAACCTCTGGTTTCACGTGGACGGCGCGTTCGGAGCGCTGGCCGCGCTCTCCCCGCGCTTGAGGGGGCTGGTGCGCGCCATGGACCGCGCCGATTCGCTGGCGTTCGATCTCCACAAATGGATGTACATGCCCTACGACGTGGGCTGCGCGCTGGTGCGCTGGCCCGACCAGCACCGAGCCACGTTCGTCTCGCCGGCGGATTACCTGGCACATCTGACGCGCGGCCTCCCGGCCGGTCCGATCTGGTTCAGCGAATACGGCGTGCAGCTCTCGCGCGGGTTCCGCGCGCTCAAGGTATGGATGTCGATCAAGGAGCACGGCGTCTCGAAGTACGCGCGCCTCGTGGAGCAGAATTGCGAGCAGGCGGCCTATCTGAAATCGCTCGTGGAGGCGGATCCGGAGCTGGAGCTCATGGCGCCCGTCTCCCTCAACATCGTTTGTTTTCGTTTTGCGCCCCGCGGTATGGAGCCCACGCGGCTGGACGGGATGAACGAGGAGATTCTGTTCGCGTTACAGGAAAGCGGCACGGCGGTTCCCAGCTCGACCGTCCTGGATGGGAGATTCGCGCTGCGCGTTTGCATCTGCAATCACCGGACCCGCCGCGACGATCTCGAGCTTCTCGTTCGCGAGGTGCTGCAGCGCGGCCGTGCCCTCGCCGCGGAGCCGGCGATTCGCGAGCCGGATCGATCCGGAGGCCGTTCATGAGAGTGCTGAGTTCGTTCGTGGCGGCCGCGCTTCTGGCGCTTCTCGTTGGCGGCTGTTCCTCCACGGCTCCGAGCGGCCGCAAGGAGCTGATGCGCGACGCGATCGACGTGCCCACCCATTTTCTGGTCCTGACGCCCGGCGGCGCCGCCGTCGAGCCGATTCCGGGAAGCTGCAAGAATCCGCTCATCGACCCCCGCGACCAGGCCAAGATCATCCTGGTACGGACCGCCGAGGGCCGCGGCTATTACCGTGTTCCCCAGGGACGCTACGGCGTGGGGAGCGGGGAGCTCCTCCTCGTGGAGTGCGGAACCGGGCGCGCCATGGGGATCGTGAAGCGCTGAACGGGAGACCCGGAAGCGTAACGGAAAAAAGAAGAGGCGGGGAAGAGCCCCCGCCTCCATCATACGATTCAGGGTTGCTTGGCCTCGAGGCCAGGCTCAGTACGAGGAGTAGGCGCTCAGATTCACCTTCACCGTGCCCGTGGCCTGCGTGTACTGCCATCCGCCCGTATTGTCCACACCGGGCGTCGTTTTCACGGCGTTGGACCTCATCACCACGTCCTTCGGGACGTTTCCGTCCGCGAAGATCGTCCCATCGATGACGGGGAAGGTCGGCGAGCCGCTCATCGCGCTCCGTGCGTACTGGATCGCGACCGCGGAGCGTATCGATCCCACCTGGCCCTTGAGCGTGGCCACGCGAGCCTGCTCCTGCATGTCTTCATACTTCGGAATGGCGACGGCGGCGAGAATGCCCAGGATCACGATGACGATCACGAGCTCGATCAGCGTGAACCCGCGATCGGTGCGGTGGAGCTTCATGGCCTAGTACCCCCTGAATCGATGTGCTGTTCGTGCAGGAGCGTGCGCTCCATGCTGAATGGACATCGGGAAAGATCGGCTGCGTGGACGGGCTGCTTGAGCGATTTTTGAGGTTCTCGGCATGGCGTCCCTGACGTAGATTTCGGAGATGACACCCTTCCAGCGCGACGACTACGTGCTTCGACAGGTAGAGGCCATTGCCGCCATGATCGCCCGGATGATGGGGCTTCGGCTGGAAGGGGAGGTCGAGAAGGCCAGGGCGGAGCTGGAGGAGGCCTACACGCAGCTGCTGGGCCCGCAGGCCGGCCTCATCCGGCGCGTCGACGTCCCCACGGCCATGCGCCTCGTCGGGTCCTCGGAGCGGCTGTCGGTCTATGCCCAGCTGCTCGAGGAAGAAGCGGCCCAGGAACCGGATGAAGCTCGAGGCGCTTCCTTGCTCATTCGCGCCGCCGAGGTGCGGGATCGTCTCATACAGAAGGAGCCGAAGTGAGCACCCCCAGCCTCAAGGACACCTTTCTCGCTCAGGTCGTCGATCTCCTTCGCGAAACGTTCGAGGGAGGGCTGCCCGGCCAGGGAACCCAGTACCTCGACCACAGCTCCGGGATTCGAAGCACGCTCCAGAGTCTCACCGCGGAGGAAGCTTCGCGGCGCCTCGAGGGACATCCCAGCATCGCCGCGCACGTGCGGCACATGAACTTCCACCTGCGCGTGACGAGCGAGTGGATCCTGGGCGATCACAGCCGGCGCGACTGGGTTCAGAGCTTCGAGCCGCAGACGGTGAACGCAAAGGAGTGGGAGCAGCTGCAGCAAGATCTCGAGGCTTCCCGCCGGGAGCTGGTGCGGGTGATCGAGTCGCTCACGCCTGAGAAGTTCGCCGAAGAGGGGGGAGCCATCGGCGCGATCACCCATCTGGCCTACCATCTCGGCGCCATTCGCCAGATGATGCACCGCGTGCGGTGAAGCCAAAGCACGCCCTGGGAGGAAAAGCATGAGGTTCCTCGTCGCCATCTCGCTCGGTCTCGCCGCGGGGATCTTCCTCTATCCGGCGGCGCTGGGCCTGACCGATTCCATGCCCGCCGCGGCTGCGATCGCGGTCCTGGGAGCCGTGGGATTCGGCTTCTGGATGCACCGGCGCCCGATCGTGGCGCTCGACGAAACGGCCGCTCCTCGCGCGCTCAAGATCGTGTCGGGGGTATCGGCCGTTCTCGCGCTCGTCGTGCTCGCGCGGCTCGCCGTCTTCATGGTGGCGCCCTCCCATCCCGAGTATTCCTCGGTGCCCGCCAGCCAGTGGGAGGTTCGCCACTCCTGCGTCTCCGCCTACTTCGTCGCGGCCAGGGCGGCCAAGTCGGCCTCGAACATCTACTCCGATTCGTTGTACACGAGCCCTGACGACGATCCGACGAAGGTTCGGAAGGCGCTGATGATCGGGCCATTCAACATCGACGTGTACGAGTACCCGCCGCCGTTCCTGCTCCTCCCTCGCGCGCTTCGCCTGGTCGCTCCGGAGTTCCTACATTTCCGGATGCTCTGGTTCGGGATCTACAACGGAGTCCTCCTGCTCGCGATCCTCCTGGTGGCGCGGATGCTCGGACCGGCCGCGGGTACGCGCGCAATCTTGTTGTCGCCCCTGATCTGGTTGGCGTTTCCGTCCATGAGCGGCCTGCAGAAGGGGAACGCTCAGGTCATGATCATCGCGGCATCCGTGCTCGCCATGCTCCTGTTCGAGCGTCGCCGATGGGCCGCGGGTGGTGCGCTTCTGGCGTTCGCCACCGCGAGCAAGCTCTATCCCGGTCTCCTCCTCGTGTACCTGGTGGCTCAGCGCCGGTGGCGGGCGGTTGCCTGGACGGCCGGGGCCGCGGTGGCTCTCGTCGCGCTGAGCATTCTGGATCTGGGGTGGACCCAGTACCGGGCCTTCCTCGTGCATTTGCCGGGCTTGATGGGGGGCGAGGCGTTCCCCGCGTTCCGGAACCCGGCCGCGATGGCGATCAACTACTCGGTCCCCGGCCTCGTGTTCAAGCTGAAGCTCTTCGGTGTGCCCGGGATGACCTTCGCCGCCTCGAAGATCGTCGGGTGGCTCTACACGCTGGTGGCCCTGTGGGTCGTGGTCCTCGCCGGCCTCCGAAAGGTCCGGAGCGAAGAGAAGCCCCTCGTGTGGATCGCGATCCTCATTCTCGCGACCCTGCGCAGTCCCTTTCTTCCTCAGGGCTACGGAGCGGTACCGGCGATCTGGCTGCTCACGCTCGTTGCGGCCGTTCACGCGCCCAGCACCAAGACCCTGTTCGTCACCTTGCTGGGATGGGCAGCCCTGAACATCATCTGGCCTCTCGACTGGCCGGTGGATCCGAGACTTCTCGCGATTGCGAATCTGATCCCGCAAACGCTTACAATCGGTGTCGCGGTGCTCGTCCTCAAGCGCGTCTTGGTTCCGCAACCGGAGAGCACGCCGCCCGCGTTCGTCGATGCGGCCCCGAGACCTGTCGGGAGCCGCGGAGCCTGAAACCTGAACCGAGGAGATCGAATCCGATGGCTGGATACGTCGATGTCTACGCGGTGCCGATTCCGAAGAAGAATGTGGCCAAGTACAAGCGAATCGCCCAGCGCTGGGGAAAGATCATGCGCGATTACGGGATCCTCGAGTACCGCGAGTTCGTCGAGGCCGACCCCAAGAGCATTTTCGGGAAACCCTTCCGGCTCAAGCGGGGAGAAGTCATGATCACCGCGGTCGTGGGCTTCAAGTCCAAGGGCCAGCGCGATCGCGCGAACAAGAAAGCCTTCAAGGATCCCAGGATGCAGGCGATGATGAAGGAGCCGATGCTCTTCGACATGAAGCGGATGGTCATGGGCGGATTCAAGACGATCGTCAAAGGGTGATCGACTCCCGCGAAATCCGCGGCCCGGCCCAGTACGCGGCGTTCGCGGGCATGTGCCTCATCTGGGGCACCACGTTTCTCGCGATCCGGATCGGCTCGGAGGCGGTTGCCCCGCTCTGGGGCGCCACTCTCCGGCTGATCCTCGCGACCCTCCTGAACGTGGGCGTCGCGGTGATCACGCGTGCCTCCTGGCCGCGTGGCGCGGCCCTTCGCGGAATCGCTCTCTTTGGATTTCTCAATCTGGGCCTGAATTTCGCCCTGCTCTACTGGGGAGAGCTGACCGTTCCGAGCGGCATCGCGGCGGTCTTCTACGCGACGATTCCGCTCACGACGGCGCTCTTCGCCTGGATGCTCGGCGTCCAAGCGATCGAGCGATCGAGAATGATCGCGGCCGCCGTGGGGCTTGGGGGCGTGGTTCTCATCTTTTCGGGGGAGCTTCGATGGGGCGCCCCCCCGATCGCCCTGCTCGCCGTGTTCACAGGCGCGACCCTTGCCTCACTCGCCGGCGTGGTCTTGAAGAAAGCGCCGCCACACTCGACCTTCGTCGTGAACGCCATTGGCTGCGCGATCGGCACCTGCGTGTGCTTCGCGGCGAGTCTTCTGCTTGGGGAGCCTCACGTGATCCCGCGCACCGGCGCGGCGTGGTGGCCCATCGTCTATCTGGCCATCGCGGGAAATCTCGGAGCGTATGTCCTCTATGCCTGGCTCATGACGCAGTGGAACGTCACGACCCTGAGCGTCGGCGCGCTCATCATCCCGGTGATCGCCGTCAGCGTGGGCGCGCTGGTGCGGCAGGAATCACCCGCTCCGGAAACGTACGCCGGCGCGGCACTCGTGCTCCTCGGTGTGGCGATGTCGCTGTTCTGGGGGCGAGGGCGGCCGGCGCTCAGGATTCGATGAGCTTCGCGACGCGCTCGATCGTTTCCCACCAGCGCGTCGTCGCCTTGACGCCGAGCGCCTTCTCCACGACCAGACTTGGAAACACGAACCCTCCGACGGGTCGACGCCAGAGGCCAAGCGCGAAGGCTCCCTCCACGCGATCGAAGCGGACGCTCCACGATCTGCCGGCGGGTATCGTGATCGGAAGCTGAGCGAGCGTCTTGGGCTTGCCGCAGAGCACCGCGACCCAGCCTCGTTGTTTCTTGGTGAACTTGGCTCCGGAGAAGGGCTTCCTCTCGACGAGTGCCTGGATCTCGCCGGCGGGGACCACGGCGATCTCGGGCTCGAAGTGCAGCTGGGCAAGGATCTCGCGCCGGATCGAAGATGCAGAGGCTCTGGCGCGAACGAGAAACGTCCCCGCGGCCCCGACGTTCACGACGTCGAGGTGAGAGAGCGCGAGAGCGAGCTGGGCAGGGCGGAACACATTCTTCCCGCCTACGTTTCCCGCACGCAAGAAGACGACATGAGCCATCGTGTGCTTATCGGCGCGCCGTCAGTCCCAGGAAGGTGGCGTGGCTAGGGAACCCACCTCGCGATGCCGTTGCAATTGTTTCCCTCGCTCCTCGGGAACCACCCGCCCGCGATCAGCCACCCGTCGTGCATGGCGAGCGCTTGCACCATGCCATGGAGATCCTGCATGGGGACCCAGGCGCTCCCATCCCAGCGGCGGACACAGCCGGGGAAGTGGCCACCCGCCACCAAGGTGTCACCGTATTCCGCGAACGCCTGCACGTACTCGTAGGAGAACTGGCCCAGACCATGGCCAAGGGAGTCCCACTGGGCGCCGTTCCAGGTCGCCACGTGACGGGCAGGTGTCGCGCCCGCCGTGGCGAAGGCCCCGCCGGCTACGAGCGCGCTGCCGTGCAGGCCCAAGGCAAAGACAGGTCCATCCATGCCTCCCCCTACTGCGGACCAGTAGGCCCCATTCCAAGCCGCGACGTACGGCGAAAGGGAGCCGTCCGCCTTGAGAAAGTCTCCGCCGGCGATCAACTGCCCGTTGTAGATGGCGAGTGCCTGCACCGTGTTGTCCACTCCCGCCCCGAGCGGATGCCACGACGTGCCGTCCCACCGCGCGATATTCCGCGCGGCAACGCCTCCCGCGAGATCGAAATAGCCCCCTGCGATCAGGTCGCCGTTGTAGACCGCGAGCGCATGAACGCTGCGATCGAAGCCCGAGCCGAGCGGAATCCACTTCGTGCCGTCCCACTCGGCCACGTATCGGAGCGTGTCTCCGTTGACGTGGGGGAAGGACCCGCCCACGATGAGGTTCCCGTTCCGGACCGTGAGTGCCTCGACGCTCGAGCCCAAGACGGGCCCCATTCGTGTCCAGGAGGTCCCGTTCCAATAGGCCAGCTGGGTGAGGGGAGCGCCGTTCACGTCGAAGAAGTCCCCTCCCGCGACCAGCTTCCCGTTCCAGCTCGTGAGCGCTTCCACGCCGACGTAGCCTTGCGAGAGACCGAGGTCCTGCCAGGTTCGGGGGGTGCCCGGGGAGAGGGGCGCCGGGATCGCGGGGGTAAAGGTTGCTTTCTTGTCGCACCCCAGTGCGATGAGGAGGATGATCGGGGCCAAAGCCACGAGAACGGAGCGATGCGGATTCACCGGCGACCTCCGTGCTTGAGGAATGCGTGCGCGACAAAAGAAGCTACCCCTGTCCCGATCATCGAGTTCCAGGATGAAGGAGGAAAGGCCATGGCCAAGGTGCTCCTGGTGCTGTACGACGATCCCGTTGCGGGCTACCCCAAATCGTACCCCCGTTCCGACGTCCCTGACATCGAGCGGTACCCCGGCGGTCAATCCGTCCCCACGCCGAAACGGATCGATTTCAAGCCCGGCTCCCTGCTCGGTAGCGTTACAGGAGAGCTGGGGCTGCGCCAGTTCATCGAATCGCTGGGGCACACGTTGATTGTCACCGCCGACAAGGACGGTCCAAATTCCGCGTTCGAGCGGGAGCTTCCGGACGCCGAAGTGGTGATCTCCCAGCCGTTCTGGCCTGCCTACCTGACCGAGGACCGGATCGGCAAGGCGAAGAAGCTCAAGCTTGCGATCACGGCCGGAATTGGGTCGGATCACGTCGACCTCCAGGCCGCGATGGATCGCGGGCTCACGGTCACCGAGGTCACGTACTGCAACAGCATCAGCGTGTCCGAGCACATCGTGATGATGGTTCTTGCCCTGGTGCGCAACTACATCCCGTCCTATCAGTGGGTCGTGAACGGTGGCTGGAACATCGCGGACTGCGTGTCGCGCTCCTATGACCTGGAGGGCATGTCGGTCGGAACGGTCGGCGCCGGACGAATCGGGACCGCGGCGCTGCGCAGGCTCAAGGCCTTCGACGTGGACCTGCACTATACGGATCGGCACCGGCTGCCCGCCGAGGTCGAGCGGGAGCTGGGCCTGACCTACCATCCCGACGCCGAGTCGCTCGTGCGTGTCTGCGACGTCGTGACGATCAACACGCCGCTTCATCCCGAGACGGAGCATCTCTTCGATGACGCGATGATCTCGAAGATGAAGCGCGGCGCGTATCTGGTGAACACGGCCCGCGGCAAGATCTGCGACCGGGACGCGGTGGCTCGCGCGTTGAAGAGCGGGCAGCTCGCGGGGTACGCGGGGGATGTCTGGTTCCCGCAGCCCGCGCCCAAGGATCACCCCTGGCGCTCGATGCCCAATCACGGAATGACGCCCCACGTGTCCGGCACCAGCCTCTCGGCCCAGGCGCGCTACGCGGCGGGCGTCCGCGAAATTCTGGAATGCTGGTTCGAGAAGCGCCCGATTCGCGAGGAGTACCTGATCGTGTCCGGCGGGGAGCTGGCGGGCGCGGGCGCGCATTCGTACAGCGCGGGGAACGTCACGGCGGGATCGGACGAGGCGGCTCGCTACAAGAGATAGCAAGAAGGGGGGAGGTCACTCACCGGCTCGTTCCGGGGCGCGGAAACTGGGTCAACATCCAGAAGGCGACTCCGATCCGGGATCGAGCTACGCGCGCCAAGGATCGCGGTACTGTGAGCTCCTCCGCTGCTGGAACCGGGTACAGCCTCCAGACGCTGGCCGGTGGTCGGCGGCGACGTCGATGGGCGATGTCGCCGCCCAACCCCTCCGGTGCTGGCCTCCCCACATGCTTCAACAGTCAGTACCGGCGGAGGACCCGAAAAGTTGGCGGGGGACTACAAGGTTTTCAGAAACGCGAGCAGCGCGGCCCGCTTCTTTGGGGGTAGGGCTCGGAAGCGATCGCGCGCCCCGGTTCCCTCGCCCCCATGCAGCTCGATCGCCTGCTCGAGCGAGTCGGCGCGGCCGTCGTGCAGGAAGTGGTGCGCGAGGCGCAAGCCGATGAGCGGCTCCGTCCGGAACTCGGACGGCTCCGCGCGGCCCAGGCAGATGTCCGCCAGATCCGGACCCATGTCGTGGAGGAGAAGGTCGGTGTAGGCGAAAAACCGTTTCCGATCGAGGGCACGCACGGAATTTCTTCCCGTACGAAGCGTCGGGAAATGGCACGAAGCGCATCCGATGCGATCGAAGAGATGACGGCCCGCTCCGGCGGCCCCGGTCTGCCGCAGGGGCGAAGGCGGGGCAAGGAAGCGCACGAAGTCGTTCGCGAGATCCAGCGCCCGCTGGTCGATCTCGGGCTCGGGGACCGGATCGACTCCCGCGGGAATCGAGTTCCCGCCGATCGATTCCTCGGTGGGCACGGCCGGATTCGTGATGCCCATCTCGATGGTGAACGCACCCGCGTTGAATTCGTCAAGCGCCGGCACGAACGCTTTCCGCCCGAACCGTCCAATGCGCCCGTCCACGAACCGGTTCACGCGGCCGGAGATCCCGTCGTGGTTCTTGTCGTCGGGGTCCTGGTAGGAGGCGATGTCCGAGTCCGGCACGGCATCGAGCATGCCGCGTCCGAAGATCGCCAGGGAGCTTCGGAGGCCGCGCGCGGTGGCGTCCTTGGGCAGAGGCTCCTTGTCGATTCCCAACGCCGCCTTGAGCGCGGGCGTCGCATTTTGCTGGATGACGGGGCCGCCCTCGCCCGCGAGGGGATCGCAGATTCCGTCGAGGTGGAATGCCGTGGCGTGCACCTCGATTTCATCGCCACTTCCACCCGACACGGGATCTTCGTGGCACTCCCGGCAGGCGGCGGAATTGAAGAGCGGACCCAATCCGGTTTCGGGCGTGAAGACACTATCGAAGACCGCCCGGCCACGGCGGAATCGATCGAGCTGCGCCGGGGTCAGGCCCGAGATCGGATCGCCGGGGTGCGTGGGCCTGGCGCAACCGCTCGCGGCGAGGACGAGCAGAAGGAAGAGGCGCACCGAAGCTCTCATCGCGCACCGACCTTGTCGATGCGATCCGCGACGAGCTGTTTGCCGGACCAATGGCACTGCACGCGCACGATGTCGCCGCGCTTCAGCGTGCTCAGCGGAGCACCGGCAGGCGCGAGCCGCGCGGTTGTTGGAGCCGCGACGTGAACGATCCGCAGCGCCATGCCGACGCCGGTCACGAGATCGAGCGATCCGCTCTTCGGCTGGATCGCGTGGATCGTGCCCTGAACCGAGGGATGGGCGGGTTGGTCCTGCACCGCCGCGGCGAGGAGTGTCGATGCCAGAACGAGGAGAAGGGTTGTGCCTGCGATCCGTTTCATGAGAGGCCTCCCATGATGATCTGACCCTTACTGCATGCTACCCGAGACCTCGCCTCGAAGGTCCCCGAAAATGTTCGCGAAGAGCCCCCGTGTGGCCGAAAGGAAAGAGGTCCGCAAGGCTTCACCGTAACGGTTAGGGCCGCTCTTCGTTTCCGATGTCACATCCGGCTTGACGTGTTTGTTCCTAGGGGGAAATGGCGGAGGAGTGGACTGTCCCCCAAGGAGGATGGAACATCCATGAAACGGTTTCGGGGCTCCGTTCTCGGTGTCGTCCTTGGCCTCGGTCTGGCGCTGGCGGCAGCCCCCAAGCCCGCGCTCGCGCAGCCGGATTCGCTCCCCCGGCATTTGAGAGACCGGGAAGCCGGGATCCCGACCTCGATGCTGGGCACGTATGTTCACCGGCATCAGCTTCTTGTACTCCCGTTCTACGAGCATGTTTCGGATCGAAATCAGGAGTACAACACTGCCATCCTGGGATTCGGATTGAACGAGGATTTTCGCGGGAAGTTCCGCTCGTCCTCCGAGGCGATCTTCATCGCCTACGGCCTGAGCGACAAGGTCGCATTGGAATTCGAAAGCGCCCACATGCGGGCGTCCCTGGAAAAATCGCCCGCCGATCCTACGGCCACCCCGTCCAGGATCGAAGAGTCGGGACTTTCGGACCTCGAAGGACAGCTCCGGATTCGTCTCGCCGACGAGCGCGGGCGGCGCCCCGAGATTTTCGGCTTCGTCGAAGTGACCGCGCCCACGCAGAAGAAGAAGCTCCTGATCGGACGCAAGGACTGGGACGCCAGGCCGGGCATCGGTTTCATCCGCGGCTTCACGTGGGGAACCATGACGATCTGGTCCACGTTCGAGTACAACCGGGAGAAGTCGGCGATCCAGGAGGCGGCACACGTGGATATCGGGGAGACCAGCATCGAATATCTGAGGCGCTTGTCCCGGTCCTGGCGGTTCAGCCTCGCGTTCGAAGGTGGAGAGGGTGGCGCGCCGGACGAGTGGGAGCTGCGCCCGGCGCTACAGGGCCGCCTCGCGGACGGGATCTTCTTGAAGCTGATCAACTCGGTCGGCGTATCTTCCAAGGCTCCGGACTGGACGCCCCAGATTGGATTGATGTTCTCGCTTCCCCCGCGCTGATTACGACGATGGGGTGCGATATGGTGCGGGAGACAGGACTTGAACCTGCACGAGCTTGCGCCCACTGGACCCTGAACCCAGCGCGTCTGCCAGTTTCGCCACTCCCGCACATTTCTTCGGCAGAGCCCGTTAACCTACACTAGGATCAGCCGGCGTTCAACCCGGTTGCCCCCCAAATCCGCGCGGCGTTTCGGCTTGGCGTGCCTTGCTTTAGCGCTCCCGCCGTGGTAAACACGAAGACTCATCCAGGGAGGAATCATGCCGCGGCCGACGTCCAAGCCGGGCGCTGCTAAGGCTCAAGATGGCAAAGAAGAGCGCCAGGTCATCACCACCAACCGCAAGGCCCGCCACGAGTACACCATCATCGAGACCTTCGAGGCGGGGATCGAGCTGCGCGGCACGGAGGTGAAGTCCCTCCGCGATTCCAAGGCGCAGCTCACCGACGCCTACGCCACGGTGGAATCCGGGCAAATCTACCTGCGCAACGCCCATATCTCGATCTACGACCCCGCCAGCTACGCGAACCATGAGCCCACGCGCACGCGCCGGCTGCTCATGCACAAGGCGCAAATCCGGAAGCTGGAGGTCCAGCTGAACCAGTCGGGCCTCACCATGGTGCCGCTCTCGCTCTATTTCCTGCACGGCAAGGTGAAGGTGGAGCTGGCGGTCGTGAAGGGGAGGAAGAACTTCGACAAGCGCGACAAGCTGGACGAGCGGCGCGCCCGGAAGGAAATCCGGGGCATCATGCGTGGGGAGCGGCCGGAGTGAGGCGCGCTGCGTTCTGCGTGGTCGCGCTCCTGACCCTCGCCGTCACCGCGGCGTTCGCCGTGCAGGGCGCGCCGCCGATCGACGTGCTCTACCCGGATCCTCAGCCCCCCGAGCGCATCCGCCCGATCATGCTCGAGGGCACCCGTTACATTTCGACGAACGACATCGCGCGGATCTTCCGCGCCACCAAGTACTGGCGGCCCGAGCTGCGGAAGCTCTCCCTTCGCCTCGGCGACCACACGATCCGATTCACCGTCGATGCGCCCATCGTCCTCATCGATGAGGTCGCGCAGAACCTGATCGACTCGCCGCGCCTGATTCAGGGCCAGGTCTACGTCCCCGAATCGGTGCTTCGCGGTCTCATGGACTGGGGATTCGTCCAGAGCGCGACCTGGGACGAGCCGTCGCGCTCCATCCGATTCCGCTCTCAGGTCCACACGGTTCGGCAGGCCCAGCTCTGGGTTCGCGGGCGCGTGACCGAGGTTTCGGCGACGCTTCTGAAAACCCTATCGCCCCGCCTCATCTACGCGACGCCGAACGAGCTCCGGCTTCTCTTCGAGGAGGGAACGCTCGATTCAGCGCGCGCCTTCTCCGGGGGCACCGTCCAGAGCGGCACGATCCAGGAGACGACGGACGGCGTGGAGATCCGTCTCGTCCTGACGCCGGGAGCCCAGGGATACTCGCTTTCGGTCAGCTCCAATCGCCTGAAGCTCGCGGTCACGGACGACAAGGATCTGGTGCAGCAGGGAATTTTCTCCAAGCTCGAGCCGATCTCGCTGGGCGGGGCGGACGGAAAGCTCCGCACGATCGTGATCGACCCGGGGCACGGCGGCAAGGATCTGGGCGCGGCTCTTCCGGGCGGCGGAGCCGAGAAGGACGCCGCGCTCGATCTGGCGCGCGCACTCCGGAGCGCGCTGCAAGACATGGTGGGCGCGCGGGTGATCCTGACGCGGGACAGCGATGCGGACCTCTCCGTCTCGCGCCGCTCGGAGATCGCGAACGAGTTGGGCGCGGATCTCTTCCTCAGCATCCACTTCGACGCGGACGGGCTGATCCGCGAGGGCGGGTTCCGCATCTACGCTCTCTCGGCGACACCGGCCCCGGACGCCGCGGACCGGCTCCCGCTCACCCTCGGCGGCGAGAGCGGGTCCGAGATGCATCCCTGGGACTCGGCTCAGACCCAGTCGACGGGTACGAGCATCGCGCTGGGGCAAACGATCGCCGACGCGCTGGCTCGGAACTTTCCGCAGACCAAGGTCGCGTTTCGCACGGGCCGGATCAGTGTGCTCGAGCCGGTGGCCGCGCCCGCGGTGATGCTCGAGTGCGGACCGGCACCTCGAGGCGCCCAGGCCATGAGTCTTCAGGGCTACACGATTCGCGAGATCGCCAAGATCGTCGCGCAATCCATCCAGGAGATGGCCCGCGGAGGGCACGCGTGAACCGGCTTCAGCGTCGCTGGGCCATCGGGATCGGCGGCAGCCTCGCCATCGTGATCGCCTTCTTCTACATCGGCCGCATGCGAACGCACAGTGACAATCAGGCGCCGCGCCTGGTCCCGCTCGCCTCGGAGCTCGAGGGAACCCGCGGGGTCTACCTCTACTTCGGCACGCCCGGGTCGGACACCCTTTCCCCGGAATACCGCGACGTCGTGGTGAAGGATCGGCCCCAGGAGCAGGTCCGTTCCATCTACCGCGAGCTGCTCGCGGGGCCCTCGAAGGAGCACACGGCGCTCTTCCCCGAGGGAACGGAGCTTCTCGAGGCATACTGGACCGACAAGGGAACCCTGTATCTCGACTGGAATCGCACGCTCACGCAGGGATTTCGCGGCGGAAGCGCGCGCGAGCACGCGTTGATTGCATCCATCGTCCGCACCGCGGGGGAGAACCTGCCCGGCGTCGAGCGCGTGATGATCCTGGTGGAGGGGGAACCGGCCGCGACGATCGGCGGGCACTTCGACGTGCTCTCGCCGTTACAGGTGAGCGAATGGCGATGACGCGAGATCGGAAGCACACGCTGGGGGTATTCGACTCGGGGATCGGGGGGCTCACGGTGGTGCGCCACCTGCGCCGGCTTCTGCCCGCGTGGGACATCGTGTATTTCGGAGACACCGCGCGCGTTCCCTACGGAACCAAATCGGACGCCACGGTCCGGCGTTTCGCCGGCGAGGCTGCCCGGTTTCTCACGCAGTTCGGCGTCAGCCACCTCGTTGTGGCGTGCAATACCGTCTCGGCCGTGGCGCTCCGCGCGCTCGAGCGGAATTTCCGCGGGCTTCCCGTGGACGGCGTGATCCAGCCCGGGGCGGAAGCCGCCGTTAGGGCGACGCGCTCCGGCAGGATCGGCGTGATCGGCACGCGCGCGACCATCGCGAGCGGCGCCTACGAGCACGCGATCTCCATCGCGGCACGCCACGCCGGCACGCCCACGCGCGTGTTCACGAATCCCTGTCCGCTCCTCGTGCCGCTCGCGGAGGAGGGGCTGGTGGGAGGCCGAGCCGCGCGCGAGGTGCTGCGCGATTACCTGGGACCGCTTCGCGCGCGCAAGATCGACACGCTGATCCTGGGATGCACGCACTACCCGCCCTTCAAGCCCGCGATCCGCTCGATCCTCGGGCGCCGCGTCACCCTCATCGATTCCGGAGAGGTGACCGCGCGCGGCCTGGCCCGCGAGCTTCGCCAGAACCCTGGCCCGCGAGGCCGGGGATCGCTCCGATGCTACGTGTCCGATATTCCGCGGCAATTCGAGGCGATCGGCCGCCGGTTTCTGGGCTCCAAGGTGGGAAAGGTCTGGCTGGTTCCGCAGGACGACCTTCCCTGGTTCCAGCGTCCGCCCATCGAGGGAATTCCATGACCAAGGCGGCGGTGACGAAGGTGGCGAAGCGCGTGGACGGCCGGCGCCCCACGGAGCTCCGGCCCGTCACGATCAAGCGGGGCTACCTCAAGAACGCGGAGGGCTCGGCGCTGATCCAGATGGGGGGAACGACGGTTCTCTGCGCGGCGACCGTGGAGGAGCGCGTGCCGCCATTCTTGCGCAACACCGGACGGGGCTGGGTGACCGCCGAATACAGCATGCTTCCGCGCTCCTCGGCCGACCGCATCCAGCGCGAGGTGAATCGAGGGCACCCCGGGGGCCGCACGCACGAGATCCAGCGGCTGATCGGGCGCTCGCTTCGCGCGGTCACGAATCTCACGGCGCTGGGGGAGCGGCAGATCCTGATCGACTGCGACGTGATCGAGGCGGACGGCGGGACGCGCACCGCGTCCATCACGGGCGCGTACGTCGCGCTCGTCGACGCGATCCGGTGGCTCGCCAAGAAGACGCCGTTCGCGGCATCTCCATTGCGCGACTTCGTCGCCGCGGTCTCGGTGGGCATCGTGGACGGCGTTCCGTGTCTCGACCTCAACTACCCGGAGGACTCGAAGGCTCAGGTGGACATGAATCTCGTCCTGACCGGCGCGGGCCGGATCGTGGAGATCCAGGGGACCGCGGAGGGGGAAGCTTTCAGCGAGCGCGAGATGGCCGCCATGATGACGCTGGGGAAATCTGGGGTGCGCAAGCTCATCCAGACGCAGCGCAAGGTACTCGGGCTGAAAAAGCTTCCCAAAGCTTGGACCTGATCGTCCTCGCGACATCGAACGAAGGAAAGGCCCGAGAGCTCTCGAATCTGCTTCACGGATTGGCCCGCCGCTTGGAATTCCTCCGCGCGCATCCGGAGATAGAGCTTCCTCCCGAAACCGGATCCACCTACCGCGAAAACGCGCTCGCGAAGGCGCGCTCGGTGCACGACGCACTTCGTGTTCCCGCGCTGGGAGATGATTCCGGTCTGGAAGTGGACGCGCTGCAGGGTGCGCCGGGACTTCACTCGGCGCGCTACGCGGGCCCGAACGCGACCGACCGCGCGAATGTCGATCGTCTGCTGCTTGCGCTGAAAGGCACTCCACCGCATGAACGGAGCGCGCGATTCCGCTGCGTGCTCGCGCTCGTCGGCGCCTCCGACACGCCGCTCGTGGTCGAGGGAATCTGCGAGGGAAAGATCCTCGGCGAGCCTCGGGGCGCCGCCGGCTTCGGCTACGACCCCGTCTTCGTCCCAAAAGGGGAAACGCTTACGTTCGCGGAACTTACGAGCGAGAGGAAGGCTCTCCTGGGCCACCGGGGGCGCGCCGCACTGGCCCTCCGAAAAATCCTCGATACAGGGCATTGACTGCGTAGGAGTACGGAGCGTAGGTTTCCGATCATGTCCGGTGCCCCCGCTCGAAATCCCACCCGCGTGCTCGTGATCGAGGACAATCGAGATTCCGGTCTTGCGATGGAGATGATGCTGGAGCTCAGCGGTCACGTGGTGAAGGTCGCCTGCACCGGGAACGAAGGAATGACGCTCGCCCATGAATTCCACCCCGACGTGGTGCTCTGCGATATCGGGTTGGAAGACGGAATGGATGGATACGCCGTGGCTCGTGCGCTCCGCTCCGATCCGGAATGCGCCAGCAGCTATCTCGTCGCGGTGACCGGCTACGGGCGTGAGGAGGATGTCCGCCGATCCAGGGAGGCGGGCTTCGACGTGCATCTCACGAAGCCGATCGACCCCGGGGCGCTGGACACGATGCTCCGCGATATTGCCGCCCGCCTGCACGCCGCGCAGGCGTGAGTAGGGGTGCCCGCCCCCGTTCGTGGGCGGGCGCCTCGGCGGCAGTGCCTCAGCGGGTGAAGCTGGGGTGGATGACGGGGATCGAACCCGCAACCACTGGAGCCACAGTCCAGTGCTCTACCATTGAGCTACATCCACCGCACATGGTCAGGCAGGTTGGTGCGCGCCTGGAGGGAATCGAACCCCCGACCGACGGATTAGAAATCCGTTGCTCTATCCAACTGAGCTACAGGCGCTCCATGGTCGGGTAACAACTTGGGGCTTCACCTCCTAGAGCGCACGAAGCATACTCTAGCCCATCCGCGACCCTTCGACCATAACCTTCCCCCGCACGGCGGCGTGAGCCTGTGAGCCACTCCCGTTCCCGCTCACGGCCTTCCCGCCGCGAGCCCGCGGGCCGCAAGGGAATCTCCACCGCGCCCGTCTCCTTTATCACGCTGGCACTCATCTTCGCGATGCCCGTGTTCTTCATCCCCTGGGGATTCGCCGAGGAATTCGAATTCACGAAGGTGATGCTTCTCGTCACCGGGGCCCTGGTGCTCGCCGCCTGGTGGATCGCCGGCGAGAGCTCGCGGATCGCATCGTCGGGCTTCATCCCCTGGCTTCGCGTACTCCCGCGGCGCGTGGCCGGCGCGATCCGGCGCGACCCGCTGGGAGGCGCGGTCGCGCTGATGCTCCTCTCGGCAACCGTGTCCACGATCACTTCGATTCGCCCCGCGCTGAGCCTCTTCGGCGC
>Ga0137397_10000853_pt1 | contig 21062 bp, 17 predicted proteins | sample czorhiz116metaG_FD_106658 | JGI IMG/M metagenome (GOLD analysis project Ga0137397, IMG submission 106658) | Vadose zone soil microbial communities from Angelo Coast Range Reserve, California, USA - czorhiz1.16 metaG | ecosystem: Environmental > Terrestrial > Soil > Vadose zone | place: USA... | reverse complement strand
GGCGTTGTCGACAGCTCGCGGAGAGCCCAGTGATCCAAATAGACGGTCGGTGAGGAATCGCGCTGGGTAGCAATCAGGCGCCCGCCGTTATCGATATCGTCAACATCTAAAACCGCTACGGAGCTGGTCGAAGCCAGTCTACGGTTCCAATAGTGGCCTTCAGCGTTTCGGCATCCGTCGCTGGGTAGATGAATCCCAGAAAGCCCGCCTCACGAGTGGTGTCGTCCATCACCTCGCGTGCGTCGAAGCCGCCGTAGAAAACGAGGGCATGAGGCTCTGAATTGAGGGCCGGAATCAGTTCACAGGTGACCAGCAGGACATGCTCGGCGTGTTCGTTCGGGCTCGCCAGAAGGACCGCGTTCCGAATATGCCCTTCCGGATCCAGTCGGAACAATAGGGCCGATGTTCGGTGTCGGCGCTGGAAACCTCAGAGCGGAAGCCAGGGACCACCGGCCAACGATCTTCATCGCATCGCGGTCGGCAGACGTCGGGAGCTCAAACGTCAGGACTGTTCGCTTCGACGATACCGCCGAGTCCTTCGCATTGGTGGCTGCATCGAACGCTTCGAGGCCCTGGAATAACGCCGAGAAGATGTGTCCCTTGGCCGGTCAAGCGCAATCGACTGCCGCTCGATCGTGGTCCGAACCTTGCCGTCCTGGGAAAAATGCGCGCGCCCGTCGCGATGGTGCGCGTACTTGACCAGATGCGACGCGATCTTCCCTCCGACCTGAAAATTCACGTCAGACGTTCTCTGTCCATTTCCTGGAATCTTTGCGGCTGCAAGAATTCCCGTGCGGTGTCTGAAGTACGGAAAGTTGACAAACAGGCTGCCGTCGCGTCCGAAAATGATTTGAACGACCTTGTTCCGTCTTTCGCCGCGCTTCACTGTCAAGATGATTCGTTCGGAGCGGAACGCGGTCACATTCGCTGCTTGGTACTCACCGACTCCGGACTGCCTCACACAATGATCGCACGGCGACGTCGCTCGCGTGACGTGGCGGCGACAGGATGCCTCCTATCGGGCGTGGTGCCGGTGTTGGGGGGCCTCAGCATATGCGCTTGGCCGTTCGGCACCGCGTGAAGATGGCGGCCGTCGTACCAAGGATGGGGTCTAACAACCGTGAAACGTTCTCGGGGAAGTTCCTGATGTGGACTCACGTGAAAACGACAACGCGCGCAGCAGCAGGTCCGCGGGTTATCTTGGCTAATCGGCGATGCTGAAGCTCATTGGTCTCATCGCGACGGTTGCCGCTGGTTTCGGATTGGGCCGAGCAACGTTCAAGGTTCATGTTCGAATGGCGATTCTCACCGCATTCCTTGCGGCGGTCGTCCAGGCCAGTCTCAAGATTGCGCTTCCGCATGGCGCGATTGAGCAGTTCGCGCAGTCACAGCTGTACTCCGCCTCGGGACAGTTCGTCTTGATGGCGCTCGCCATTATCGAAACGACTGGCCTGCTGTTTCCGGTGGCGTTGATGCCTTGGGCCGGCGCCTCGACCAGGGCGTGGGCGACGCTGTATGTGCTGGGAGCAGCCGTCCTTGCGGCCGCGACGTATTACTTTCCATTCGACGTCGTAATCGTCAATGGCGAAGTGATCGGGCCGAAGCACGCGCCCTATGAGCTCGGTCTCGTGTTCTGTCTGCCGTTCGGTGCCCTCGGTTATCTGGTCGGGTATTTGAAGCGGCGACAGCGCGCCAGGCCACGAGCGGCATGAGATCGATGAATCCCGCGCGGCAGCCGTCACCTAGATCGCAGGCGGAGACGCGCTGGAGCAGCTCCAAAACGCTGTAACCATTTGGTGATCTGGTTCCAACTGGCTCCGGTCTGGTCCATAACCCCTCACCCGCAACAACTGAGCTGGTCCCCGCGAGCGAGCGAGTTCGCTCTCGTACGCGTCAACAACGTGCGGTCGGGAATCGCGCGATAGGCCCTCCTACTTGTTGATGTCCTCGTGGTTCTTCAGCCGCCTGACCAGATCCGCGTGCTGCCCACGCAGCGCGTCGGGCGAAGCCGACGCCGCCAGGGTCATCTCGCGAACCGCCGTATCGAAGTCTCCCTTCACGACCGCGAGGCGCGCCGCCTCGATGTGACCGGCCCAGCTGCTGGGGTCTTTCCGCATGTTCTCTCGGAACAATTCGATCGCCTCGTCCTGACGCCCCTGCGCCTGCAGTGCCCGCGCGAAGGCGTGAATCTGCGGCTGACTGCCGAGCGCGAGCGCCTTCTTCCGCGCCGCCGACGCCTCGTCACCGCGGCCGAGCATCGTCAGCGCCTGCGACAGGGTCATCTCGTTCTCGAACCGCTCTTCGATCGCGATCGACTGTTCCGCGTCCTTCACCGCCTCGTTCGCGTCGAGGTGCGCCGCGAGCAGGTAATGTGCCGCTTCCATCCACGGCTGCCACTCGAACTGCGCGCGCCCGCGCAGCTGGTTGCGCAGGCTGCGAGCGCCGATCGCCGGCGTGTCGACGCGGATGGTGAACGGCACCGCGCGCTGCTCCCACCGCATGGCGACGACGACGGCATCGGCCGTCGGGTTGTCGAAATCGTAGGTGAGCGCTTCCTGGTTGGCAATCGTCCGAGGTGTCACCTCGAAGCGCAGCGCGTCCTCGGCCGGGTCGTACGTGAAGCTGCCCCACGACGTCGCGCTCTTCGACAGGATCACGGTCCAGGCGCCCTCACGCGGGATCATGTGCAGCCCGTACACGCCCTTCGACACCGGATGCCCCTCGACCGTCACGTCGTCGCTGAACTCGATCGTCGAGTTCTCGTTCGCGCCGGCTCGCCACACCTCGCCGTACGCTTGAAGGCCCCCGAAGATCTTGCGTCCGGCGACAAGCGGCCGGTGGTAGTCGATCGTGATGTCGACAAGGCCGATGCGCTGCAGGACGCGGGCGTGTTGGCTGGCCCGGGGCAGGTTCAGGATCGCCGACTGCGCGCGCGATTCGACCGCACCGCGAGCGCGCAGGCGACGAGCACGGTTCCGACGCCGAGGCATCTGCGCATGGATCGACCTCCGTCACCAACGAATGAGTCCGCCGGGATCGTCAACGAGCACGAAGTCGTATTTGTCGAGCATCGGCAGCAACACCTGTTCGAGCTCGCCTTTCCAGAGCGCGCCCTCGTAGAACTTCGCCTTCATCGGCTCGCGCGACACGAGGTCGGGAAACCCGCGCATGAAAAAGAACGTGTCGGCATCTTCGATCGACAGGAACGGTCCCAGGATCGGCATGCCGATCTCGGCGTGCGCCGGCATCGACCGCTTGCGAAAGATCTCGAGAAACTCCGCTCGCTTGCCCGGCTTGGTCTTGTACGTGCGCATTTCGACCACCATCGATCGGACGGTATGCCAAAGGACTTCCCCAGTCACGGGCCAGTTCTGAGAAGAGCACTGGTCCAGATGGACTACGATAAATGCGCTGATTGTGGCAGTTAGATAGTCCATGGCCCGCTGGCAGCTCATCGTCGACCTCGACCGATCGGCGTCGCTGACGATTCCGCGGCAGCTGGCGCAGACGCTGACCGCCGACATCGTCCGCGGCCGCCTTCGCCCGGGGCAGCGTCTGCCGGGATCGCGGACGCTCGCCCGTGCGCTCGGCGTGCATCGGCAGACCGTCGTATCGGCGATCGACGAGTTGATCGCCGAAGGGTGGCTGGTGAGCAGGCCGGCCGCGGGCGTGTTCGTGGCCGACGGGCTCGCCGATCCGTCAGCCGCTCCGTTGAAGCGTCGCGTGAATGCGCACCCGCGCCCGCCGGCACGCTTCGCGGTGCCCGTCGCGCTGCCGCCGGCGCCCGAGCTGCCGCGCACGATTCCGCCGCGCGCGATTCTGATGTCCGGCACGCGGCCCGACGTGCGCCTCGTGCCCGCCGATCTCATTGGCCGGGCGTATCGGCGCGCGCTCAAGGTCAACGGATCCGATCTGCTCTCGTACACGCATCCGGCCGGCTTGCAGCGGCTGCGCGATGGCCTGGCGACGATGCTCTCGGCGACGCGCGGCCTCGCCGTCGACGCCGACGGCCTCATCGTGACCCGCGGCAGTCAGATGGCCCTGGCGTTGACGGCGCGCGCGCTCGTACTCCCCGGCGATGTCGTCGCCGTGGAGCATCCAGGCTATCGGCCGGCGTGGGAGGCCTTCCGGCTCGCCGGCGCCGAGGTCGTTCCAGTGCCGGTCGACGAACACGGCCTCGACATCCGTGCGCTGCGCCGGCTGGTCTCCAGGCGCGAGATTCGCGCGGTGTACGTCACGCCTCACCATCAGTTTCCGACCACGGTGACGCTCGCGGCGCCGCGGCGCATGGAGCTCCTGCGTCTCGCCGCCCAGCGCCGATTCGCCATCGTCGAGGACGATTACGATCACGAGTTCCACTACAGCGGCCGACCGGTGCTGCCGATGGCGAGTTTCGACGCCGAGGGCGTCGTCATCTATATCGGCACGCTCTCCAAGGTGCTCGCGCCGGGGCTTCGGCTCGGGTTCGTGGCCGCCGCGCGCGACTTCGTCGAGCGGCTGGTCGCCTATCGGTCGTTCATCGATCTGCAGGGCGATTCAGTGCTCGAGTGCGCCGTTGCGGACCTGCTCGACGAAGGGCTGCTGCAACGGCACGTGCGCAAGGTGGTGCGCATCTACCGGGCGCGGCTGCATGCGTTGACGACGGCGCTACGCCGGCAGCTCGGCGGCTTCGTCACGTTCCGCCCGCCGTCGGGCGGCACGGCGATCTGGGTCACGACGCGCGACGCGCGCACGATGTCGGCTTGGAACGCCGCCGCGGCGCGACTCGGCGTGATCTTCGATGCCGGCGGAGCGTTCACGCTCAACGGTCAGCCCGCACGCGGCGCGCGTCTGGGCTTCGCCTGCCTCACCGAGGAGGAAATCGCGACCGCGTCACGGCGGCTCACCGCAGCGGCTCCTCATGGCGCCGCACGTCGAGCGAAAGAAAGCCCTCCGAAGTCTCCGACGCGATCGTGAAGGTGCTAGGATCCGCGCATGGCGGAGACCACGTGGAGCGTCGATCGATCGACGGCCGTCGCCACTCGCACGGACGCGCCGCGTCACGCTGCGCTGGTACGGGTGACGCACTGGCTGACGACGATTTGCTTCTTCGCCCTGCTCGTCAGCGGACTCGAGATCGTCGTCTCGCACCCACGCTTCTACTGGGGCGAGACCGGCAACGTCCTGACGCCGGCGCTGTTCTCGTTCCCGATTCCCTCGTCCCGCGCAACCGTCTCGACCGGGTACGGCTACGTGCTGCCAGACCAGAACGGCTGGAGCCGCTATCTCCACTTCGAGGCGGCGTGGGTTCTGGTGCTGACCGGCGTGCTGTATGTCATCTGGGGCGTGTTGAGCGGACATTTCCGCAAGGACCTGCTGCCGGATGCGAGCGATCGTCCGGTGCAGGCGTTTTCCCGCGCCCTCGCGCGGCACCTCCGATTCGCGCGGCCAGTCGCCGCGGACGCGTGGTCGTACAATCTCGTTCAGCGGCTCGCCTACATCCTGGTGATCTTCGTGCTGTTCCCACTCGTCATCTGGACCGGCCTGGCGATGTCGCCGGCGTTCGTATCGGCGGTGCCGTCCACGGTCACGATACTCGGCGGCCGGCAGTCCGCGCGCACGCTGCATTTTCTGGTGTCGGTGTCGCTCGTGGCGTTCCTGCTGGTCCACGTCGCGATGGTCTGGTTCGCAGGATTCGGAACTCGCGTCATGGCGATGATCACGGGAACGTCCGCGCCCACGAGAGGGCCTGAATGAGCGCAATCTCACGGCGCAAAATGATCACACGCGGGCTCGCGGCCGCCGCGGGGCTGTCGGGACTCGCCGTCGCCGAGCGCATCGCCGATCGATACGGGCTGGTCCCGCCCGACCACGGCGGCATCTACGGACCCGGCGAGACGCTGACGTATGCCGCGCAGCGCCTCCTCACCCGACATTCGCTCGCGCGCGAATTCAGCCGCAGCCAGATCTCGAATCCGCCGTTCGCCAACGAGACCGCACCGCCGAGCGATCACTTCAAGCGCCTTCAGGCAGACGGCTTCAAGGACTGGCGGCTCTCCATCGAAGGCCTCGTCACGCAGCCGGCGTTGCTGTCGCTGGACGACGTCAGGCGGTTTCCAGTGCGCCGGCAGATCACCGAAATCGCGTGCGAAGAAGGCTGGTCGTACGTCGCGGAGTGGGTCGGGACGCCGCTCGTCGACGTCCTGCGCGCCGCCGGCATCATGCCGCAGGCGCGTTACGTCGTGTACTTTTCGATCGAAGCATCCTGGTGGGAGAGCGTCGACATGGCCGATGCGCTGCATCCGCAGACGCTGCTCGCCTACGCGATGAACGGCGCCGACCTCCCGGTCGCGTTCGGCGGCCCGCTGCGGCTGCGGGTTCCGCGGCAACTCGGCTACAAGAGCGTCAAGTACATCAACCGCCTCGCCGTGACCGACAGCCTCGAGCGGTTCGGCAAGGGATTGGGCTCTGCATCTCCGGAAGGCGGCTACGCCTGGTACGCCGGCATTTGATCGTTGCCCCCCTTCCTGCAATTGGCGAATTGGTGAATTGGTGAATTGGTGAATTGGTGACTTGGTAAGGCTGGGCTACCTTACACGGGATTGCGGCGCCGAGAAAGGATGACACGCATGCGCCAAGCTCTTTCTGTTGCGATCACGATCCACATGTTGTGCGCCGCCGCGTACGCACAGACGTCGGATGGCGGATTCGACAAAGCGCTGTCGCCGTCGCTGGCCGCGACCGCGAAGGCAATGCACGCGACGATTCGGCGCGACATCGCCGAGTCGGCCGAGACGATGCCCGACGAGGACTTCGGCTTCAAGCCGACGCCGGACGTCCGGAGCTTCGCGCAGCTGGTTGGCCACGTGATCAATGCGAATGTTCTCTTCTGCTCGCAGGCGAAGGGCGCGGCGATGCCGACGACCACGAATTTCGAGCGAGTGGCGGACAAGGCGGCGCTGATCAAGGGGCTTACCGACGCGCTCGCTTATTGCGATGCCGTTTACGAGTCGACGACCGACGCCGATTTCAATCAGGCGGTCACCCTGAGCGGTTTCCCTGGCATGAACCCGAAGACAACGACGACTCGCGGCGCGGTGCTCATGTTCAACACCACGCACAACAACGAGCACTACGGCAACATCGTCGTATACCTGCGACTCAAGGGGAAGGTTCCGCCGTCGACAGCACGCGCGCAGGCGCCCAAGAGACAGTGACGAGCGCCGGCAGCTGTCATGGTGACCGGTTTCCCTTCGATAATCAGCGATAATTGGCGGCAACACGTCGGCCTTTGAGGGGTGTCGCCGAAGCCGCGTCACGAGGTCATATGACCGCCTGCCTTTGCCGTCGACCGCCGGGCATGCAGCGACGGCGAGGCCAATGTGTCCACTCCGAACATCTGCTCGGCGCAGATTGCGAATCGGGTGTCGTCGGGTTCGGCGTAGAGTGAGACCCACTGCTCGGTCGTTGAACGATCGCGGGCCGCAGCCCATCCATGAGACACATCGCCGGCGTGATCATCGGTCTCGCATTCTGCGCACCGCTCCTGATGCAAACCGCGCCGGGTGCGGGACAGTACGGCATCGCCTACGCCAGCTTTGCGCCGCTGAACGCCGAGGTGTTCGTCGCCGACGCCGACGGCAGCAACGCGACGCCCCTCTCGCCGAATCCAGGCTGGGATGCGAACGCGTCGTTCTCGATGGATGGCGAATGGGTCGTCTTCACATCGAATCGCCAGGGCTCGGCGGATATCTTTCGGGTGCATCCCGACGGGCGCGGGCTCGAGAGACTCACCGACGATCCGGCCTTCGACGACCAGGCGACGTTGTCTCCCGATGGGCGGCAACTGGCCTTCGTGTCCACACGCACGGGCCACGCCGAGATCTGGTTGCTGGATCTCAGGACGAAGGCGCTGAAAAATCTGACGGGAAGATCCGGCGGCAGCTTCCGGCCCGCCTGGTCACCGGACGGCACGCGGATCGCGTTCTCGTCCGACCGTGCGTCGCCGCATCCCGTGCGGCCGGGCTCGTTCGAGTCGATCCAGTCGACTGAGATCTACATGATGCACGCAGATGGCACCGGCGCCCGCCAGGTCACGCGCACGGGAGCGTTCGCCGGCAGTCCCAGTTTTTCACCGGACGGCAAGCAACTCGTGTGCTATCAGGCCGACCTGAGTGCCGTGATCGACATATCCGATCCCAGGCGATTGCGCGCGGCGACGAAGATCATCCGTATCGATCTGACCACGCTCCAGGACAAGGTGCTCGCCGAAGGCGCGGGAGAAAAGTGGTCGCCGCGATGGCTCGCATCCGGGCAGGTCGGGTATGCGAGCGGCGGCCCCGAGGGCGGGCTGGAATTCGTGGGCGGCACGCCGGGCGCGCGCGGATCGTTCGAAAGTCCTTCGTGGTCGCCTGACGGCCTCAAGGTGGTCTTTCATCGGGAGACCGCAACGGAATGGCCACCGGCACGCGAAGAGCACAGCCGCGATCCAGCGTTTCGCCTCTTCCGCAGCGGCATCTTCCCGTCTTACAGTCCCGACGGGACGATACTGATCAGCGGCACCGGTACTCGGGCCCTCGCGCACAACGGCATTCTCTCGATGCGGGCGGATGGCACGAACCGCCGCATCATCTTCGACGACCCGGAGAAGAGTTCGGTCGCCGCCGTCTTCTCGCCGAAGGGCGACCGCATCGCGTTCGGATTGGGAAGCTTTTTCGGGGGCATGATCGGCCGCCCGGCGACGGTCTCGAACATCGCCCTCGTGAATGCCGACGGCTCGGGTCTGCAATTGCTGACCACCGGCGACGTGAACGACGGGTTTCCCAGCTGGTCGCCGGATGCACGACGGCTCGTGTTCCGCACCGCGAGCGCGCTTGGCAAAGGCCTGCGGATTCTGGATCTCACGACAGGGCAGACGACGGTGCTGACCGACGGCAGCTACATCGACAACTTCCCGTCCTGGTCGCCGGATGGTTCGACGATCGCCTTCACGCGCAACATGCAGGGCAACTACGACATCTTCACGATCCGCCCGGACGGAAGCGGGCTGCGGCGTCTCACGACGGATGCCGGCAACGACGCGCATTCCACCTGGTCTCCGGACGGACAGTGGATCGCGTTCGCCAGCGGGCAGGGGGGGTTCAAGGACGAGATGCCGCTGCATGCAGTGAATCCTCAGTCCTACGGCGAGATCTGTGTGATACGTCGCGACGGTTCCGACGTACGCTGCCTCACCGACAACCCATTCGAAGATGCGACGCCGTCGTGGCTGCCTCGGCGTTAGAATCGGGCGGCTGACGCCGGCTCTGGTTCGACGGAACTGGGTGTCAGTGTCGGGAGGAGGCGTCGATGCGAAGGTTCGTACTGGCGGCGCTGGCCACAGCAGCCGTTGCGCCCTCGTCCGGGATCGCCCAGTCGACCAGAGTTGACGTATCGCTGGGCGACGTGTCGATCAACAAGGTGCCGCAGTTGGTCGCAGCGGACCAGGGCCTCTACGCGAAATATGGCCTCGACGTGCATCAGACCATCTCGGCCGGCGCCGCGCGCGCGGCCGCCGCGTCAGGAGTGGTCGTGCCCGAAGCCTACGTGAACCGGGACGCCAGCGTCGCGGCGCCGATCGAAGTCGGCGGCGGCTCGCCGATGATCCACGGTTTCGTCGCCAATGCCCGGGGCACCGAGCGAGTCATCGTCCTGACCCAGGAAGCCATGGCCGTGGATCACGTCATCGCCAAGCCCGGGATCGCCGGCATTCAGGATCTGAAGTTCAAGCGAATCGGCTTTTCCGGCGTCGGTTCGGTGACGCACTTCAGCGCCCTCAGCCTCGCCAGACAGCTCGGGTGGAGTCCCGACCGGGAGATCACACTGGTTCCCGGTTCCGCTAACCTCGATGCGCTCAAGCAGGACAAGGTCGATGCGATTCTGGCGAGCGCCATGGTGATCGCACTGGCTCCGCAGGCGGGCTTCAAGGATATCGGCGATCTGACGCGCTACAGGATGCCGATGCCGGGCTCCGGCATCATGGTGGACAAGGCGTATCTGGCCGCGCATCGGGACACGGTGCTGCGCTTTCTGAAGGCCGACATCGAAGCGACGGCGCTGATGCAAAGGGACAGGCGGGTGTTCAATGCGGCACTGGCCAAATGGTTCAACATTACGGACCCCAAGACCCAGGACGGCATGTTCGTCCACGTGAACAAGTTCGAGAAGAAGCCGTATCCCTCCGTTGACGGCATCAAGCAGGTGTTCGCGCTCTACGACTCGCCGGAGATGAGAAGGCACAGGCCGCGGGAATTCTACGACTCCAGCCTCGTGGCGGAATTGGACAAGAGCGGCTTCCTGGACAATCCGAAGTAAATAGGAGACCGTCGCGATGAGAACTTGGCGACGAGCGGCACTGCCACTGCTTTTCTTCCCGGCGCTTCTCGCGGCCCAGGCGCCGGGCACCGTCGATTCCCGGGTTTTCTATTACCCGAAGCCTCGGGCGCGCACTGCATGGGAACCGCCGATGAAGCCGGTCACGCGGCTGGCTGACGTCAAGGCCAAACACCGCGGCGAGCCAGGCTGGCGCGCGCTGGTCATCCGCGATGAAAACACTCGCGCCTTCCTCGTCCAGGAGCCGGCGGGTACTACACACGCACGCAAACTGTACCCGGACTCGCCAGCCTGGTGGGCCGTGCTCGAAGGCCGAATCCGGTTCGAAGTCGAAAAGGCCGATCGCACCTTCGATGTGTTCGAAGCGACCAAAGGCTCTTATGTTTTCGTGTCCGAGCGGATGCTGCACTCGTTTGCGGTTGTTGGGACCGTGCCGGCGATCACCTTCGAGGTGACGTTGGCGTCGGCGACGCCGGTGTACCCCGAGCGACCCGCCACGGCGCCGGCGGGTGTCGAGTACATTCCGGTTCGGTTGAGCACGGGCCCGAACCCGCTCGACGTACCCGATCCGAACGGGAGACCGTGGCCAATCCATGTGAACGTCTACGATCTCGCCACGCAGAATGACGCGAAGAAACACTGGACGCAGGAAGCCATCCGCAAGAACCGGGCGCGAGGCAACTTGATCTGCGGACATGCAGGATCCGATCAGCCCGTGGGGCCGAACAACCGCGGGCACTTCCACTCGGACTTCGCGGAGTTCTGGGTGGTCATGCTCGGGGAACTGCGCTGGACGTTCGAGGGAGACGAGCCGGGCTCGATCGTCGCGGTCCAGGGGGACATCGTCTACGCGCCGCCGAAGACATGGCACGCGCCGCAATTCTGGGGCAAGGCGGGGCTGAACTGTCGTCTGACCAGCAGCACCTATCCGTCGGCGAATCATTTCTACGATCCGGCGCCGGCTCAGACGCCTTCGACGCGGCCGGTGCCGCCAACACGCGACCCGAACACGCCCGGATATGTTCAGGCGAAGGAGTTGCCTGACGCCGCCGTTCCGCCGGCCGACGCCGACGGGAACTTCGTCATCGGACCGACGCACAACGCCGCGCCTGAGCTGACGGCACTGGAAGGGGTGCCGCAAGGCACGGTCTACACCTTTACCATGAGCTCGGCGGACAGCAAGATCTATCCGGGCATTGCGCGGGAGACCGGGACCTTTGGAACCGTCGATCCCACCGATCCCGCTAAGCTCGTGGTCACCACCAGCCATCCGGCGCCTTACACGCGCCGGCTCGCAGTGTACGTTCCCAAGCAATACGTTCCCGGTACCGCCGCGCCATTCATCGTCGGCGCCGACGGGCCCGATCCATCGCTGTTCACAGCGCTCGACAATCTGATCGCGCAGAAACGCGTGCCGGTGATGATCGCGATATCGATCGGCAACGGCAGCGGCGACGCACAAGGCAGCCAGCGTGGCCTCGAGTACGACACGATGTCCGGACGTTACGCGGAATTCGTGGAGATGGAAGTGCTGCCGCTCGTCGAGAAGCAATACAACGTCAAGCTGACGAAGGATCCCGAGGGGCGGGCGACGATGGGCGGGAGCTCCGGTGGATCGGCGGCGTTGATCATGGCCTGGTATCACCCCGAGCTGTACCATCGAGTGCTGACGTATTCAGGCACGTACGTGAATCAGCAGTGGCCGCCGAGCGCGGAGACGCCGCACGGTGCGTGGGAATTCCACGAACACCTCATCCCGAATAGTCCGCCCAAGCCCATTCGCATCTGGATGGAAGTCGGAGATCGAGATCTGCACAATCCGAACGTGATGCGCGACAACATGCACGACTGGGTGGTCGCGAACGAGAACATGGCCAAGGTCCTCGCGGCCAGGGGTTATCACTATCAGTTCGTCTTTGCCCGCAATGCCGGCCACACCGATCGCACGGTGAAACAGCAGACGCTGCCTGCAGCCCTGGAGTGGCTGTGGAAAGGCTACCAATCCTCGAGCAGAGCGGTTCCGGAGAAGCCTTGAACGAGTGCGTCCACCTGCTTCAACCGTGCGTTGCTCGAGCTGTGCGAAGGGGCGTTCGAATTCCAGGACAACGACACGCACCAGATCACCGGCCGCCAAAGACTGTTCCCGAGCGGCGTGCGCACGAGCGGAACCATGCTCGCCGGGAAGCGTGTGCAGCGCTGATGGGAAGGGGGCTCGTGCTCGGCGCGGCGATGATGTTGTGCCTTTCCACGCCGGTGCGCGCCCAGGAAGAACCACCAGTCGCCAAAGGAAACCGCACGAGGGGTTTGGTGGGTGGATGGGGTCACAGTTGGCGACCCATCTTCGGTCAAACTACCAGCGAGATTACGTTCGGGGCGTTCCATCCGCGGATGGGATGGTTCATCACGGACCGCCTGGAGCTTTATGGGGAAGCCACGCTCTTTGTGTATGACCGGCCACGCACCGCCGTCACCGCGGGGTTGGGCGGGCTTTCCGGCCGGTACTACCTGAAAACGAACGGCGGCTGGCTGGCGTATGTCCACGCGGGATCTGGCCTGCTCTGGACCTCACTCGATGTCCCCGAAATTGATCGGATCTTCAACTTCCAACTGTTCATGGGCGTTGGCTGGCGTCAGAACAGGGCGGCTGGCCCCTGTCTGGTCTTCGAGTTCCGCAACCATCACATCTCAAACGCCGGGACCGCTGGCGAGAATCGCGGTATCAATGCCGCGACGTTTCTCACAGGCGTCGAATGGGTCCTGCGACCATGATCGTACGGAGCATCATTGCCCAGTCCACCTGCCAGGACAACCGCCATCGCTCGGCGGGAGATTCGACATTCAGGCGAGGCAAGCCCGCGGCGACTCTCGCTCGAGCTATCGCCGCCAGGCCAAGCCTCACGCGGGAACGTGATCGCCCGTCAATGTCGACTTTGTGCAGTTCTGTATTCAGCACGGGGTGTGATCCGTCGGCTTGACACAGCACCAACGGGCCGCGCAGTTGACGATGGTCGCGCAACGCCATCGCCAGGCGAATGGTCAATGGCACGTGGTCAGTTGATGTGCCGCGTGAAAACGTATGAACCGTAATGCAGCTCAACCTGCGTTTGCAGCCGGCGGCGGCTGATGCGATCATGAGCAGCCGCGGCTGAAACGCAGAACGTTGGTGTCATGCGTCGATCTATGAAGCGGATCATTTGCCTCACGTTTGCCTTCATGATGTTGCCCAGCCCTCAATCCCTGGCGCAGCACTCTTCTGGTGATGACACGGTTCGGGTGGTCCTGCCTCGCGGTGTTGAGACCGGCAGTTGTCACCTCCGATACTTTCTCGTCGGGCCGTTCGGCGGGTACGGTGGATTCGCCCGGCCGAGGCTCGATGCATCCGAGTTCGAGATCGAGACAGTCCACGAGGGCGAGGCTGTCGATAGACTGCAGGTCATTCTTTACTGTTCGGGCTATCAAATCGAGACTATGGCCTTCGACTCTCTGCCTGACTTGCCCGGCCGCACTATTCAAGTACATCCAAGGCCTCTCGGCACGGTCCGCTTTCGCGGCGTCGTGCGAGGATTGACCTTGCAGCAGGTACAAGTGCTCTACGTGGACGTGGACTACACGCCTTGGTGGATCTGTGAATTTTTTCGATTGCCGGACTGCGGCCTCGGCGCGTGGAGGGTCGCGTCTGTCGAGTTGGACACAGAGGGGAAATTCTCCGCCAGCCTTCCAAATTTCGCTCGGGACGCTGTTGTCGGGTCGTTCAAGCATCCCGGCGAGCTTGCCTTTCGGATTCGCGATCAGAAGACGGGCAATCCTCTGTTTGACTTGAAGGCGGTAGGGGGCAACTCGCCCATACTGGGCAGGGTTCCTGTGGCCGATAGCTACCCTGGCGAGCAAATGTTTGATGCCGAATTGCCAAAATAGTGAAGCAAGAAACGCCACCTAAGTCGCAAGACGCTGACGGTTGGAGTGCTTTTGAGAAGGGAGCCTGAAGATGATGGCGCACCGACGATGGCTGCCGATAGCGGCGCTATTTGTATTCGTGGCTCCGGCATAGCGGGCAGGGCTTGGCGCTCACTCCAGCACAGGCGGGCGCCTTCATGGGAACCTGGGTGTTCACGATGACGGAATAATCCTTCAGCTCAACTCGAATCATTTCAGTGGCGCCGATCATTCCAGATTCCAAGCAGATCAAGAGCTTCCGCACAGAGGCAGCGTTCGAAAGATGGATGCGCGCGAACCACGCGCGCGCGACAGAGCTGTGGCTGAGGATCTACAAGAAAGGCTCCGGTGTGCCCACGATTACCAACGCACAAGCGCTCGACGTGGCGCTGTGTTGGGGATGGATTGACGGCATCCGGAAGGCGTTCGACGAACGTTCGTTCCTGCAGCGCTACACGCCGCGCCGGGCGAGGAGCGTCTGGAGTCAAATCAACCGCGGGCACGTCGCGCGGCTGACGGCCGTCGGCCGCATGACCCCGCACGGTCAGCGGCAGGTCGATGCTGCAAAAGCTGATGGCCGTTGGGACGCCGCCTACGCCCCGATCCGCAGCGCCACGAAAGAGACCATCCCCGACGACCTTCGCGCCGCCATCGAGGCGAGCCCGCGGGCGCGCAAAACGTTCCGGACGCTCGGGCGGCAGAACCTCTTTGCGCTGGCATTTCGCACGAACAACATGAAGACGCCGGCTGGACGCGCGACGAAAATCGCGGCGCTTGTCGCGACGTTGGAGCGCGGCGAGACCATCGTTCCTCAACGGCGGCGCTGATGACGCGGCGCCGCAACTCCAGCCGTTGATTCTAAACGGTTGACATTCCGAGCCCTCCTGCCTTCCGCGGCTCTCACGCTTCGTGTTCCGCCTGTTCGACGGTTCGTGCTCTCCCTGGACGAATTGATCCGTGCAGGCTGTTTGGCAGTGACAGCGGCTAAAGCGCCCAGTCACATCGCGGGGTGTCGCGATTAGAGTTGACGCAGCGCCGTTCCGGCCGTTCGCGTGCATGCCGCCCTCCGCGTCGAACGCCTTTGGTCGTCCAGCTGTGTCGGCACGGCGTCCGAGAATGCCCGCAGGATGGGCCGCGTCGTTCGTCGCCCGCCTGGACCTGCGCGCGCGACTCTGGATTACACTTCCGCCATGCTGGTCGACCTTCTTCACCTGTCGCGAACCCTTCGCCGTTCACCGGCCAGCGCGGTTGCCGCGGTCTTGACGCTGTCGCTTACGCTCGGCGCCGGCGCTTCCATCTTCGCAGTCGTAGATGCCGTACTGCTCACGCCGCCACCCTTCGCGAATCCAGATGCGCTCGTCATCGTTGGCGAGACGCCGATCGATGCGCTCACGGCGGCTCCACGAGCGGTGAGCTATGCGACGTTCGAGGCGTGGCGCGAGCGTGCTGAATCGCTGGCCGCGGTCGAAGCGTTTGATGGGACAAACCTGACGCTCACAGAGCTCGGAGCGGCTGAGCGGGTGAGCGCGAGCAATGTGACGCCTGGATTTCTGACGCTCCTTGGCGTCACACCCGCGCGTGGTCGCGCGTTTGATCTCGACGATGTCGGGCGGCCGGTCGCCATTATCAGCCATGCCTTCTGGCGCGCAAAGCTCGCAGTTGATCCAGGCGTCATCGGTCGCCAGGTCGTTCTCGGAGGTCAGGGGCACACGATCGTTGGCGTCCTGCCGGAACAATTTTTCTTTGCGCTGAACGCGAGTGATCTATGGCGGCCGTTTCCAGTGACGCCTGCCCAGGCGGCGCGCACAGGGTACCGGGTGCTGGCCGTTGCTCGCCTCGCGCGTAATGTCTCCCCGGCCTACCTTGGCGCTGCCCTGGACGACGTCAGTCGTACATCTTCCCCGCCGGCACGAGTCGTCGCGACGGGCGTAGCCACGGCGATAGCAGGCGGCGCGACGAGAACACTTGCCCTTCTCGCAGCAGCTGCGGCGCTCGCGATGCTCATCGCCTTCACCAATCTGGCGGGACTCCTGATCGTGCGATCGATCGATCGCCGGCGCGAGCTGGCGGTCAGGAGCGCGCTCGGCGCGCGCCGTTCCGAGATTGCCAGGCAGTTGCTGCTGGAGGCCGCGGCGCTCGTCGCCATGGGAATCCTTGGCGGCGTGCTGCTCGCGTTGTGGATGACGCCAGCCGTAGGCCGTCTGGCATTGGAGCAATTCGGCGATCTGGCGGGCCGTGACGTGACTGTCAGCTGGCGGGTGATCGGCGTCGTCTCGATCGTCGCGTCGGCCTGTGCGTGGATCTGTGGATTGCTGCCGGACCTCGTCACGGCACGGCTGAGTGTTGTCGACGTGCTGCGCCGCGGCGCCACACCGCCGCCGCGTGAGCGTCTCTTGCGGCGCGCGTTTGTCACGGGCGAAGTCGCGCTGGCGTTCGTGCTGCTGACGTCCGTGATGCTCGTGGGCCGGAGCCTGCGCAGTGTGCTCAACGTGAACCCGGGGTTCGACGCTCGCGGCGTGTTGACGTTGAGCGTTTCGGTGCCGGCGGCTCGCTACACCACGCTCGACCGAGTGGTGTCGTTCTATTCGGCGCTTCAGAGCGCCCTGGAGGAACGCCTGGGTCCCCACACGATTGCAATCGTCGACGAACTTCCGTTGACCGGGGACCGAGGACGCAGTCTCGTGAGCGTACGGCCGACGGATGTCGGACGCGAAGCCGTGGTGCGCGAGGCGGGTACAGCCTACTTTGATGTGATGCGCATACCCATTGTCGCCGGCCGGTCGTTCGACCGGCGCGACAACCCGTCAGCCCCGCAACGCGTTGTGGTGAGCGAGTGGGTAGCGAAACGGCTGTTCGCATTCGAGCAGCCGATCGGCCGTCAAGTCTGGCTGGCGGCAGCAGCGCAATTCGCAGAAATCGTTGGCGTAGCCGGCGACGTCAAGCACCGCGCGCTCGATGAAGACCCTTCTCCAACCGTGTATCTTTCTGCCTGGCAGTCGCCCTCACGCTCCAGGCATGTCGTCGTCCGCAGCGCACGACCGGACGCGGATGTGATCGCCGCCGTGCGCGAAGAAGTTGCGCGGCTCGACCGCGACCTGCCGGTGTACAGCAGGCGATCGATGCGGGACGTGGTGGCTGCCTCGCCAGGGGTTCCCGCAAGGCGCGTGCTGACCGCAGCGTTTCTGGGATTCGCGCTGCTTGCGGTCGTGCTCGGCGGGATTGGACTATTCGGTGTCGTCGCGCATGATGTCGCATGCCGTCGTCGGGAGCTTGGGATTCGCATTGCACTGGGTGCCGATCCGAGGCGGATCATGAGCGCAACCCTCGGTCAGGGTGCGTTGATGGTCGGATTCGGCCTGGCGGCGGGAAGCGTGCTGTCGATCTGGGCGGCGCGCGCGCTCAGCGGTGTGATAGTTGCCACCGATCATTTTGATGCCCTGAGCATGGGCGTGGCTGCAGCGGTGCTCATGGTTGCTGGCGCCGGCGCTGTCCTTCCAGCCGCGTGGCGCGCGGCGCGCACCGACCCTCTGATCGCCCTTCGAAGCGAATGAAGTCAGCCCGTGCAGCCCCGATGAGGTCCGATTCGCAATTCTTGACCAGCCAGACGACCGCGCGTTGGTGATTGCCCTTTATCGGCTGACTCTCGAGCATTTGAACAGCGGGTCCGCTTTGCGGCAGCCTGCCTGTCGACACGATCGTGTCCGGTGCTCGGAGAATACGGGTGGGGCTGATAATGTTCGAGGAAATGTGGCAGGACCTGCGGTTGGCTTGGCGGGGGTTGCGCCGTGCGAAGGCGTTCACCGCCGCGGCGGTGCTTAGCCTGGCGACCGGTATCGCGGGCATTTCTTTGACATTCGCGCTCGTGAACGGGGTGTTGCTGCGCCCGCTCCCCGTCCGCGACCAGGATCGCTACGGTAAGCGAATCGACTCACTGAAACGCGGGTAGCGTAAGCGAGACCACAGCACCCGAGTAGCGACGCGATGCGAAAGCGAGTCTGCCGAACGGAACACTTCCTGTGTTCCCGCGATGCCTACACCGGCGGTTCCGTCGGCGCGAACATCAGGGGGCGGACATCATGCCGACGATGAACGTGTCGTCGATGCGCGACACCGAAGTACTCATCGTCGGCGCAGGACCGACGGGCCTGGTGTTGGCCCTCTGGCTGGCGCGGCTGGGCGTGCGCGTGCGAATCGTCGACAAGACCGCGGAGCCGGGCACGACATCGCGCGCGCTTGCCGTGCAGGCACGCACACTCGAGTTGTACCGCCAGCTCGGCCTCGCTGACGCCGTCGTCGAACGGGGACGGAAGATGGTGGCCGCGAATCTCTGGGCGGCGGGGAACAAGGTGGCACGCGTCTCGTTCGGCGACATGGGCGAAGGTCTCAGCCCGTTCCCGTACGCGTTGATTTTTTCGCAGGATGAGCACGAGCGTCTGCTGATCGAGCGTCTCGTCGAGACCGGAGTCGATGTCGAGCGGCAGACGGAGCTCGCCGGCTTCGACGATGCAGACGGTCGTGTGCGGGCTCGCCTGAAACGGCCGGATGGCATGGTCGAACCCTGCGAGGCGGCGTACATCGCGGGGTGCGACGGCGCGCATTCCACCGTGCGCGAGGCGCTGAGGATCGGTTTTCCGGGCGGAACGTACTCGCACCTGTTCTACGTCGCCGACGTGGACGCGGGCGGCGCGACGATGAACGGCGAGCTCCACGCGGCTCTGGACGCGACCGATTTTCTCATCGTCTTCCCGTTGAAGCAGGAAGGGCGCGCCCGGCTCATCGGCACGGTGCGCACGGACGCCGAAGACCAGCACGAGAACTTGTCGTGGAACGACGTGAGCCGCCGCGTGATCGAGTGGATGCGCATCGACGTCAAGCGTGTGAACTGGTTTTCGACCTACCGCGTCCACCATCGTGTCGCCGACCGCTTCCGCGCGGGCCGCGCGTTCGTGCTCGGCGACGCCGCGCACATCCATAGCCCCGTGGGCGGGCAAGGTATGAACACGGGCATCGGCGATGCCGTCAACCTCGCCTGGAAGCTCGCCGCCGTCGTGCACGGCCGTTCCCACGCGTCGCTTCTCGACAGCTACGAGCCGGAGCGCATCGCCTTCGCTCGGCGCCTCGTCGCGACAACCGATCGCGCCTTCACGGGCGTGACAAGCGACGGCGCGATCGCCCGGCGCGTGCGGCTGGACATCGTGCCGCTGTTGATTCCGCCGCTCTTCGAGCTGGCGGCGGTGCGGCGCTTCATGTTCCGCACGATCTCACAGACCAGGGTGCATTACCGTGGCAGCAGCCTGAGCGAGGGGCGCGCGGGGGCGGTCCATGGTGGCGACCGTTTGCCATGGGTGAAGGGAGAAGCGAAGAACGTCGATGCGGACAACTTCAAGCCGTTGACGTCTCTGGACTGGCAGGTCCACGTCTACGGCGACGCCGCGCCCGAGCTCCGGGGAGAGTGTGATGGGCGACGATTGGCGCTGCACGTCTTTCCGTGGCGTCCGGAGATCGGTCGGACTGGCCTGCGGCGCAATGCCGTCCATCTCGTACGCCCTGACGGCTACGTCGGCCTGGCAGATCCAGAGGGCCGCGCCACCGCGATCGCCTCCTATCTCGACGCGCGCAAGCTCACCCCGACCAGGTAGAAGCGCAGGAAGCAGTGGTGGACAATCGACAGCCGCCGTCCCAGACGTGCCGCACGTTCTCGGCGGAGCACCTCGGACAGGTGCGGGCCGCAGACTCTTCATCGTGCCGACCGCGACGTGCCGCCTCTTGTTCGTAATTCGCCGTTGCCTCGAGTCTCGTGTGTCCGAGCCAACGGCGCCCAAAAATAGGGGACGTGACCTTGCTTGACGAACCGCGATTGTTGCCTACATTGTGGCTCGCTGCGCGCGCCGGACGTGGGCAAGCCGGCTTCGGTGGTCCGGGAATGCGAGGCGGATTGGTCAGCGATGCGTGGCGCGTCTTCGAAAGAAGATACGTTGCGATGTCGCCGGCACGAGATGCATGCGGATTCCCGGGAAGAAGAGCACGGACGCTTTCGAGCAGTAAGACGTCGAGTGTGATTGTCGGTAAAGATGCGCGAGCGTTTTTGCCGGCAAGAACGCAAAGCGGCTCACTGAACGAGAACGGGAGGCTCTTCGGACGGAAGACGTGCAAACGTCTCCGACCAGCAGGCGGGCGACTCCACGTCTGGAGCGCGTCGGCGTGTACAGTCACCGCCACTCGGACCAACCTTCGCTCGCCTGCTTCGTGAGCGCCCTCCAGTCGGCAAGCGTCGATCACGCTGCTCGAACAGGCAGGTAGTCCTGCTCGCTCGAGCCTCGAGCCTCGAGACGATCTGAGATGTAGAATCGCGCGGACATGAGTGCCGTCGCGCCGGTTCCCGGTCCCGGTTCTTCACGAACGCCGCGTCTGTACTACGGATGGATCGTGCTCCTCGTCGCCGCCGCCGCGATGGTCGGAACGCTGCCGGGACGAACGCAGGGCCTCGGCTTGATCACCGAGCCGCTGCTCGCGGACCTGCGGATCAGCCGAGTCCGCTATGCGGAACTGAACTTCTGGGCCACCATCCTCGGCTCGGCTGGCGCGATCGGCGTCGGGCAGCTCATCGACCGTCTGGGAAGCCGGATCGTCCTGACTCTCGTGACGCTGGCACTCTCGTTCGTCGTGTGCGCGATGAGCCAGACCTCATCGTTGGCAGCCCTTGCGCTCTGGATCACCCTCACGCGTGGCCTCGGACAAAGTGCATTGTCCGTGGTTAGCATCGCCCTGGTCGGGCACTG
>Ga0137397_10000851_pt1 | contig 21091 bp, 17 predicted proteins | sample czorhiz116metaG_FD_106658 | JGI IMG/M metagenome (GOLD analysis project Ga0137397, IMG submission 106658) | Vadose zone soil microbial communities from Angelo Coast Range Reserve, California, USA - czorhiz1.16 metaG | ecosystem: Environmental > Terrestrial > Soil > Vadose zone | place: USA... | reverse complement strand
GAGGATGGGAATAGCGTCGTCTTTGGCTCGCCTTTGAGCAGCCTTTTGTGAATTAGATTGACTTGCACTCTTTGGGCTTGCAGTTATTCGATGGGTCGTACATATACGTTACATGATTGTAATCAAAATGGTCATTAGATATCGCTTCCGGATCGTGGTGATCGTGACGGTGATGTGCGAGTCTGTCAACGATGTCATGAGCTCTTTGCACTTGCACTGTCTCCCACATAAGCTGTCCCATTGCGACTGCGAGGACTAAAGTGATGCGTGGATAATGCGCAGTTCAGGACAATCCGGAAAATCAGGCACGAGCTTTCCGCTGCAGGTAGAATGTCAACTGACACGAGGAATATGTAGAGCAGTTTCTCTGGCAGCTGCAGCAGGCCAAAATTAAAATTTGAGCCGACATTGTTGAGCCCAGGATGAATGGCTTCCCGGCCCGGATACGCCCCGGGTTTGGTCAGGGCTGCTTACATAAATATTTTGTAATTTTACATAATTTTTTCTATGAGTTATCCGCAGAAAACTCAAAATGTCTGGTTCGCATGAACCATTTAGTTTAAATATTTTGCGATATAATCAGAGCTTGCCTGAGCAGTTGTCTATTAATAATAATAATTTATGATCACTACTAAGTCCACTTAGCGGTCAGTATATTGGATATGTGCGTGGACTCCAATTGAAGTCGGTTTATCTGTGTTTGCTGCGTTTGGGGGTCTCTACTCGCCGCCATCTCCTCTGTCATTCAACCATTCCCCAAGAACTCATATTTCTGCGCACAGCCGACGTGAGAACTAACTACTTATTCTTGTATGGGGACAATATTGATATCCTCTCCAGACTAACTACCCCCCCCTTGTTGCTTCAGCTTACAGGCGTAAATGTTTAGAAGAAAGAGAAAAAATCCACCGCCGCTACGTTGGCTGCCGACAACGCCGGGGGGATTGCTTGACTCGCCGGAAGTTTCCTCAGGCCCAGAGTCGGATCCGTTTTTATCATCCATAGAGTCGTTGGCAGAATCGCTGCATTACTCGCTGCCGAAATTGCCGCCGAAATCGGGGGGATCATCATCACCACCATTACTGTACCCTCAGGCGATTGCATGTCATGTCAAAACTTCTGGTGGGATGCCCAAGAATGCTACATACGAGAAGCGAGCCATGGCCAAGTTCGAGGCAGGAGCCCAGACGCGAGCACGAGATACGGGGGCGTGCAGCGAGGACAAAGAGGCAAGCAAGAAAGAGGATATGTGTCGTCTTGAGAAGGCACGGCAGTTTTTAGAGGAGGCCGAGCGACTCGAGGCACACGCACGTGTAACAGAAGCTTCCATCAAGATACGCGACGCAGCTGTCCAGAAGAAGGAAGCTGAGGTCAATCTCAAAAATTTAGAAATCAAGAGATGCGAGGCGGACGTGCATAGGTGGGAGGACGAAGTTACCCGCAGGGAAGGAGATGCGAGAAAGAAGGAGGAGGATGTACGACATCTCGAGGAGAAGGCGCAAGAGTCTGGAGGCTGCTCAGCGGATTGAGACGGGCGCACGCCAAGCGGAAGCCTCTGCCAAGATGCGCGAGTCTGCCGCACTGAAGAGGGAAGCCGAGGCCACACGTAGGGAAGCTAAAGCCAAGATTCGTGAGGGAGAAGCCCAGATACGTGAGGCCGAGGTCCTGGCGCGGGAAGCTGAAGTCCTGGCGCGAGAAACGGAGGTTCAGCACAAGGAGGAAGCGCGTCACGGAGATGACGAGGCACGTCGTCTCGTGGAGAATGCACGACAGTCTTCGGAGGAGACTGGGGGCCTTGATGTGGGCGCGCGTCAGGCCACAGCTCCTGCCAAGATGCTTGAAGTAGTTGTTCGGTAGGAGGAAGCCGAGACCATGCGTCGCCTCGAGGAGAAGGGGAGATCCCTCCAGATTCGTGAAGCAGAGATCCAGAGGATGCTCCAGGCAGTGGATGAGAGAAGAGAGGCCTTGAATCTCCGAGAAGACAGTCTCCAACAAAAATTGGCTGCTATGGAAGAACGGGAGGAGCATCTGTATCGGATAGAAATAGGACGAACGCAGGCGGCGACCGTCAAGGGCCCGGGGCAGCGCAACGGTACTCATCGGGAGGCTGACTTACTTTCACTAGCCTCGACGATAGGAAATAGTTCCATGCATGCCAATGAGAGGCTTTCCTCCAAGAGCACATCGAGATTGAAAGAAGATTCGGAGCATTACAATAACGAAGGATAGCATTGACGTTTCTCGTGTTTCTTGTACTTATACTTACGACATCGGGCCATTTGTAAAGTAGTATCAGTCCCTTTTGTGCTACGGCTGTATTGGTAGTGTAGAAAACACAGAGGATTGTGACCTTGACGAAGCTTGGCCTTTCATGGACCCGTCCGCTAAGTCGAAGTTACACTTGGTGTGATTGGCGGAACTTACAATTTCGTACCACGTTTCTGTTGGCGGATGCCATCCGCAGGACTGATGGCGCGAACTCCAATAACACGGCCAGATTTTTATCTACGCCAGTAAACTACATACAATACAGTTTTGAAGTGGCCAGTTGTGGCGCACAGGTTGTGTCTAGGTCAGAAAAGACAAAGAGACTGTGAGTGGGAGCGTCTACTCCGTGAGTTGAGGTTCAGACTTATAACGCGGGATCCAGCCGTGAAAGGATCTGCGCTGCGTGAGTTTGAGTGAGGGTAGGGAAGGCGGGTCAGTGATCACTAGGACCACGAACCCGCAAGAGAGAAGGGGCGGGGCGAGGAGGGCCCGGGCGAAAGATGAGGCGAGAACTACAAGAGGAGCAGCAGCATGACCTTCAACCGTGACGGCAAGAACTTCGGAGGTGCCTAGACAAAACGAGACAAGAGGAAGAGAAAGAACGTGGAACCAGGAGAGAGGTAACGGCCCCGGGCCGCACGGTAGTCACGTACTCTAGAGTGGTCGGGCGAGAGGGGGGAATGTGGGCACACGTTGCCTGTCTTTCGACAAGGCAGCAGTGGGGGTTTTATAGGGCACGAGGTATCTACTTACAGTGTACGCTAAGTCCGATCCAATGCAGAGGGAGAGGGATCGAGAGAATGAGAGCGCGAGGAAGATCCTGCTGGCGACAGGAGAACGGCGTTGGCAAAAGCGAATGTATGGACTCTAGACATTTAACGGTGGGCGCGAGATAATGGGGGTGAGGGGGAACAAGTAATGATCGAAGGCTAAAGGTCTAAAATAAATCCGGTAAGTTAGAGAATGAAAATAATCGCGAAATGGAGAGGGGGCCGAATTGAGAGGGGCCGCGTGCAACGAGCACGACGTCGGCATGCGGGTTTCTGGGGAGAGACGGACTTGTGGCATCAGCCGACGAGCCTCGGCGCGGTCGAGGGGTTTGGACGTGGAGGAGGAGCGGCGTTGTTGGACGAGGTAGGTGCTGTGCCCGTTCCAGGCCCAGCGTACCTACCCGTGGCCTCACAGAGTCCAGTCCTGTAACGACTCGGATCCGTTCGATCATAATCTCGATTATCAAACCATTCTAGTGGTTGGTGTCGTCATATGGGGCTTTCGGGGTGACTCAGAGACTTCGCATTGATGTATCGTTGGCTAATTTTGGAGAATCTCGCCGCCACGCATGGCGAAAGGAAGCTTGGAAGCGGGACACGAACCAGGGATGTACTGCAGCATGGACCTCTGTGACATACTGTAATGAGCTCTTATGAGTTAGGCTTCCACACACGTAGCAGCGCCAGTATACAATTGGAGAACAACGCGCTTCTTTGGGGGAGGGTACGTGGTCGGACCGACAAAGCCATTCTCATTTAATCCATCGATAATCAAGATAATCCTACCCAACGTACTTCTTCTAAACCAGACGTGGACATGGTGCGTGAAGAAAGCGTGAAAGGGGTGGGTTAAAGGGATGGACAAAACACGCGCAATCCCGCAATCGACAGGTACCAGTACCTCGGGGTGGCGACGTGTAACGCCTTTATGTTCAGATTTGGTGAAAAGGGCTCCTCCCTAAAGTATGAACAAGAGATCGTGACCAAGAGCCCGATGCAACGTGTCCAGTGCAGAGGGAAATAAGGTCGCCAGAAGAATGTTCCATGATAATTACAGTGTCGGCGCCTAATGCACGTGCGGTGGCAAAAAGCATTGCAATTTTTTTCGATAGACTGGAGACAATGGGACGTCCTTTGGAGTATGTGGGAAGTGTGCAGGTGGATCGAGGTTTGGGTTATGGAGACGAGGCCTGGTCTCCACGTAAAGGAAAGAGCAAAGGGCCAAAGACGAGCATAATTTGCTGCCCGATCGGGGTTACGGAGATTGATAGAGCCGTGGGAAAAAGAGACGGGCAGATGCCGGGCCCGGGGGACGGCTGAAAGATTAAGGTCCGGGCCACCCAGCGCGATGACCAGCGGGCCTCTCCCCCCTCAGCTTGTCGCTCGTCTCGAGCCCGTCAAAACATCGTCCAGAACAACGACTCGTTCACACGTCTTCGTAGCGTGGCCCAGAGCACCCCACAACACCATCGCCGGTCTATTACGGCTGCGCGCATTCCGCAGGTCTGGCCCCATCTCGCTTCTCGCCGCATGGGCTTGCCATGAGGCTGATCACCCCTAACAAACAGATACCGTAAGACAGCTGTGGTCTCTGCTTGTCACCATCCCCTCCATACGGTGTGCTCCCAACCCTCCTGGGTCCCCGTACTTCCGTGCACAATTGTGAGCCGTACCATCATCTGTCCCATACCTGCATGTGGTGCCGCTATTAACGAGCACAGCTTTCCCAGATTGTTATCGACATCGCCCTAGGCGCTTCATTGGCGCAACCTAAATGCTATCGGCAGCGCCAACACCGCCACCACCACCACCACCTGTTCGCACGGACACTCGTCTCGTTGAGCCCGATGAACAATGGAAGGCTGACCTGCGAAAACGTATTGAACATGGCCTCCGCCACATGGTCGAGGGTGCTCAGTTAACACGCGAAGCCATCCTCAACTCTCGGCCTTCCGAAAGCAGTCGTGAACGTGCCCTACGCGAGTACGATGAGAGCATGAATACCATTAAAATGTTGGCCCAAGATGAGTTCAATCGCGAGTTGCGCAGGGAGATGTCCGAACGTAAATGGGCTCTCGATGTCGTCGACTCAAACTCGCCAGACGTTGCCCGGCAGCAGCAGTGGATCCTCGATAACATCCGCAAAGCTGATGAACAAAACACATCTATCGCTTCTGGCGATGCCCCCCAAAATACCGATGGGGTGCTCTCCACCAGTCTTCAGCAGCAGGGCGATAGCGAGCGAGGCACCGATGGAAGTTCCGAAGGTGGATACGGAAGTGCCGGGCTGGAGGATGACGCGGGCGAATCAGACCCATCGAGGGAGAGCGAAGAGGAGGGAGAAGAGGAGGAAGAGGAGGAGGAAGAAGAGGAGGGGGGAGGAGACATCCAACCTCGGCAATCACGTCCACCGTCACGTCCGAACGCTCCTTTTACTCAGCCCCTTCACTCAAGATCCCCCGTCTCTCGAAGAAATGCCCCCTCGCGCCAGAGACGGCCATCAAATCTCCAATCTACGGAAAATCTTGAGGACGAAGATGGGGTTGACTCGCTCGGGCATCATCACCCCGCTCGCCGACGCGAGAGCCAGCCATATTCCCCTGGTGCACCTCGCCGCCAGAGTTCCGGCTCCCAGGCGCCGGTATGGCGCCCCATCCCCCGCGCCCCGGAGCCTTCTGGTATAACCCGTACCTTTGCCCATGCCAATGGGCAGATATATAGCGCGAGCCCCGTCCAGTTTCCGCGTCGGGGTAGTGTTAACAGTACTGGTTCCAACAGCAGCAGCGCGGGTCTTCATCGTGCGGGATCTCTCAACTCCGATCAACATCGCAGCAGCAGCAGCATTGCTCCCCAGAGCGGCACAGAACGCCCTTTAACGCAGGCTCGCGATCGCGTCGCGTCAAATATTGGTCCCCGCGAGCGACAAATGTCTGCCTCGGCCAGCCCACATGACAGGCCTAGTCCCCCGAATTTTCCGACAGCGCAGCCGCGAGCAATCCCTGGAGCACGACCCCCTCCGCTCGAGGATGCTGTACGCTTCCCAACGTCTGCAAGTCCGAGCTCGCGGGCTATCTTTGGTCTGCAACGTTCGCCTGAGGATATGAGGCAGGGCATCGCGATCCCACGTGGACCGACGACTCCCGAGGAGGGTCCACGAGGGACTTCGTGGGGCTCTCTTCACTCACGTCGTTCTCTCGGCGACTTCAGTGCCCACCGTCGGTACAACAGCAAGGGTGATACGCGGCTGCCCCCTGTAGACGGAGACCTCTCTGACGCATCAGATGACGTTGTCGGTCAGCTCGATGACCGACAGAGTATACGCAGCATGCGAAGCGTACGTAGTATGCGGAGCATGGAGCTGGAACAAATGGTCATGTGGTGGGAAGCAGAGGCACGCCGCAAGGAGGAGGAGGCGAACCGCAAGGAGGAGGAAGCAAGCAAGAAGGAGGATGAGGCGCGTCGTCTCGAGGAGAAGGCACGACAGTCGTTGGATGAGGCTAAGCGCCTTGAGGCGGGGGCACGTCAAGCGGAAGCTTCTGCCAAGATGCGTGAGGCGGCCGCTCAGAAGAAGGAAGCTGAGGTCAAGCTCAAAGAGGCCGAGACCAAGAAACGTGAGGCCGAAGCTCAGAAGCGAGAGGCTGATGCGCAACGCAAGGAGGAGCAAGCGCGACATAGGGAGCATGAAGCCCGGCGGAAGGAAGAGCAAGCACATTGGAAGGAGGAAGAAGCCCGACGGAAAGAGGAAGAAGCACGCAAACGAGAGGAGGAGGTTCGGCGGAAGGAGGATGATGCACGCAAACGGGAGGATGACGCCAGAAGAAGGGAGGAGGACGCGCGGCAGCGAGAAATACTGGCCCGACAGAAGGAAGAGGACGCACGTCGCTTCGAGGAAGAGGCACGGAAGAAGGAGGAGGAGGCCAAGAAGAAAGAGGATGAAGCGAAACGAAGGAAGGAGGAGGCCAGACGTATCGAAGAGGATTACGAACGCAAGAAGCGGGAGATCGAGCGAAAGGAGGCCGAACTGAAGAGAAGGGAGGTCGAGCTCTTGCGCAAAGAACAGGCACAAGAGGAAGCGGCACGCCAAGTCAAGGAGATGACCCGAATTGAAGCCGAGGAGACTACCCCACTCGACTCCGAAGAGGTTGATCTCGAAGCCGAAGAGGCAGCCAAGGCAGACGCTTCTAATCGCACCGCCGAGGATTCCACTCATCAGGTCCAGGAGGCCGAAACTGCTGCACCCGAACAAGAGAAGCAGACAAAGGCGAAGGGCCGAAAGGGATCCAAAGCCCAAAAGCGGAAAGAGAAGGCAATCGAGGAGCAACGCCAGAAGGAGCAGGAGCAGGAGCAGGAGCAGGAACACCTTGGGGAACAGCGGCGCCTGGAAGAGCAGAATCGCGAGGAAGAAAGGCTCCGGCAGGAGCGAGAGGAACAGATCCGTCTCGACGAAGAGCTGAGTCGACAAGAACAAGCCCGCCTCGATCGCGAAGCCCTCCTCGAACAAGGGCGTCTTCATCTCGAGGCTCAGGAAAGAGAGACCAATCGAGTCCGGGAGGAGCAACTGCGCGAGGCTCGAGAAAGAGAGGCCTATCGAATCCGAGAGGAGCAATTGCGCGAGGCTCGAGAAAGAGAGGCCAATCGAATCCGAGAGGAGCAACTGCGCGCTGCTGAGGAGGCACAGTACAAGCACCTCGAAGAGCAGCGGCGCAAGGCCGCCGAGCAAGGCCGCCAACGCGATGAGCTCCGGCATCCGCAGCAACATCAGCAGGACGAGAGTCTCAAACAGCGCGCCAAAGACGTGCAACAACGGGAGTTCGAACGACGGGAGGCACAGTACTACCAACGTACGGTGGAACGCGAGCGTCAGAATAGCATGGGCGCACCGATCGACTCGTGGAACGCGCATCGAGCCGGTTCCACAACTGGCTCCGTCGGCGATCGTAGCAGCGCGTCTTCTACCTTCAGTTCTTCCGCCGGCTCGACGTGGTCAAGTCGTCCGACCTCGACGAGTTCTCATACAACCAGTTCTTCCTTCGCGTCATCACCATCCTCTATACCCCACTCCTCCACACCGAGGCCATCGCCGACGACTGCCAGACCAGGCGCTCCAGGGACGTCTCCCTATGCGCCCAAGTTTGACGAAGCAGAGTGGGCACGGAGAGCGGAAGAGCGCGCCAGACAACAGCAGGAGCAGTTCAAGCGGGAACAGGAGCGGCTGGAGAACGAGCGACAGACCAAGAGTGCGAAGGTGCTCTCCCGAGAAGAGCTCATCAGACTGTACGATAACCACGAAAACAAGTGGAGGCAGCTCAAAGACAGCGACAACCTTGGTTGGAACAGCTTCGCGTGGCCCGTGTTCAGGCGTCCGTTCGAGCCAGAGGAGATGACGACCCACGCAATCAGCGCATACATAATGTCCAAGTATGCTCCCGGTGCCGACACGAAGACTCCCAAGGATCGAATCAAAGATCATCTGAAGCGTTGGCATCCTGACAAGTTTGAGACTCGAATTCTTCCGAGAGTCGCGGAAGAAGAACGCGAGAAGGTGAAGACTGGCGCGGGAGTTGTGGTGCGGGGGTTAAACGAGCTTTTGAACAAAAACTATGAGGATTAACTGGAGTGAGTACACCAAAACCGCGCATATATGGGACATGGACGATAACTTTTTCCGCAGCTATATGCACAATCTCTCGGCAAACAACTAACTGTACTATGATACCCTCACTCATCATGCATCTGTACGACTATCAATTCTCTGTTAACAATATTACCATTCGTTGGTTTGTGGCAACTTGAATGGTTTGAATGTCATATGTTATGCGACTGATCACGGGTTTGAGACGAACAGCGCGCTATTTTGCTCTATCGAAGTGCAATTGTTTCACGGCTCACAAGCCGTCCGATGAATGATGCGTAAACCATGTTCCAAAAAAAAAAAACAAGATAGCGCTGGAGAACGGGTCGAACGTCGAAGTCGAAAAAAGTCGCGTAACAGCGGATCCGTTGAATGAAAGCGCAAGCGCACAACGCCGTACTCTGTCCAAAATTAGGTGTGTTTGAAACCCAGCGAGCCAACAAGCGTCCCCATTTTCTTTCTTTTTCGACGAATTTCGCGTACGGCGGCGTCTCCAGTTGCCCCAATGTTTTTTTTTAGCTGATTCCTCTTTTTTATTTTCGCCCCCGTGGTCCACGGCATCAAATTTTCGTTTGCTCATTGCCAGAGGGAGCTACAAAACTGAGGTCACACTAGTACAGTAACTTTCGGTGCTCCAAGGACTTAGGCCCTTAATCAAGAAAGCGGATCGTTCCTAGGGTGAGGATTACGATTGGTCTAACATTGGTAATTTATCAAGGGCGGGTTCGCACCCCTTCGATTATCTCATACGACGGCGACCCATTATGGGTCGCCGTTTTATATTCATCGGAGGGTTTCGGGTGCGATTGCGTACGAAAAATCGCCGCCACTTTCCTGACGGACGGTCACGACCGCACTGACAGCAACCGTCATGAGTTACGATCATTTTTTCTGGGCGGGATGTCAACACCCCCCCATCCCTCACGATCAAAAGTTCTGTTCTGGAAGTGCCACATTTTAATTTGTATACTTATCCTCTCTTGGTTGTGGCGTCCAACCTTGCCAGAGCGGGGCGAGAGTGAGTCCGCGTCGGCTCAAGCCTCACTGAAAGTCAGTCACGAGTATTAATTTTGAAGGCGGCCATTTGTCTCGGCGGCACCGTCTCGACTTCGGCTTCGGCGCCTCAGTTCAAGCAGTTGGAAAGAAACACGTCCTTGCCGACGCGACCTCAACAAGCTCAGAAAAGCTTCGGTATTTACCAAAAAAAACAAAAAAGTGAAATAGTCACTGAAACGTCGTCGATGCAATCATCCTCTTTAGTCTTTGCGCGTTTCCCACCTTTTTTTGTTGCATGCAACTTTCAGGGTACTATTCCCATCTCGTCTCATTTGAGTATGTACACATTTTCTACTGAACCCGATCAAATAAAACTGGATTCACTCCCCTCGCGCCCTTAGACTAGTGGCTGTGGCTTTGCAGCGAAATCCACGCTCGTTATCATCATCTGTCCACAGGTCCCCTGGCCCCTCCAGGGCATTCCCGCGGGACTGTGGGAATTTCCACGTCCCTGCGCTGATCCGTCTATGGGCGTAATCGGCGGTCATCGAACGGGGACCGTAGGTCGTGGTCGAAGGTGATAAGAGAGCGTTTTTGAGGCACTGGCGAACGCGACAGGTGATCGACCCAGGGAGTGACGCCGCCTCGGATTCGGTACGTACAAATGCTGTGATCGTGTGTACTATGTATAACCTCCGCCTTGGTCGGGCTGGGCCCTTTTAACGGGGTACGCTGCGTTCCACGGCGATCCAAACTGCACAGACGTACGTGGAGACCATCACAAACACAACCCATTGACGGGCTTGCGCGCCACACACGGAAGAAAATTACAGGGGTCCTAACTTTACTGTAATTATGCACCCGCACTGCGTTTCTGACGCATCATTTACCTCCTCTCAATGACCTGCCAGCGCTTGCGTAAATTTTGTCGGTCACTCTCCCTCACCGACCTTTCTTGGCGCTTGAATTTGTCGAATTTGGTTCCGTCCTTTGACGCGGGTCAGTCGGTCACCGTACACGTGCACCGAATCTGAGTGCCTGGCTGGCATCCCCCTTTTTGCTCGACACACGACGCATACAGTGCACAAGCTCGGAGCGGCTCGTGCCTTTCTGGACGACGAGTCGCAGGTCATGCCTTGTATTGTATCCATACATACAGACTTGCCTCCATGATCGCGTGCAAAAACAATTGGGCGGATCACTATGGGAGCCGACAACAGGCGAGCCCGGAAATATGCGGCGCCATCCTCCAAATAGTACTTGTACCCCTCTACGGTCAAAAGGGGGTGGTCCACTAGATCCCGTGATCAGTACGATGCAATCACCCGCTAGTGGCTCACGCACGGATCGCTCAATGAACGCCGGTGGGGATGCACACACCCCCCAACGCGCAGACGCGCGTGGTTGCCGGAAGTACCCAACATGGTATCTCGAAACCAATATCTTATTCCTAATACAATTACACGTTCTGCAGCCCTGCGAGCGAGCGGGGCGCGCACTGACGCGCGCCTCTTAGTTGGTACCCGTTGTGGATGAACGCCGGATGATATGAGGGGTTGGAGAAGTGGGGGGTTCAGTTGGTGATTGATTCGCGTTTCTCACAGAGAGCTCCATTAGCCTCCACGTACTCTCGTGATGGGGCCCCAAAGTACAAATGATACCTCCAGCGATACGAGAGTTTCCCGGCCTTTTTTAATCCGCGTTTGTACGTCCGTCCGCGATTACGCTCACGCTCAGCATCGTGCTCGTCGTCATTGGTTCTGGGTCACTCGCTCAACGAAAAGTCGAGCTTCTTTCCCCACTCGCACGCATGCCCGAATCCTCGGAGGTTTTTTTTTCCTCCGCCCATGGGCCGATGTGACTGGCCATCACGAAAATCCTCCCACATATCGACAACGGGTTGGACAAGCCAGCGCACTATGCACATGTCACTGGGTAGAAGTTAAGTGGTGGCACTGCCCCCGCACCCCTTCACACGTACGTCGACGACGTCCCTCTTGCTTCCCAGACTCGAAGGATAGAGCGCCTTGCGATCCACGGAGCTTCGAATGCGCAGGGTATGTCATGGCCGCGTGCGATATTTCGCACAGGTAAAAATGCGATTGGCGTGATTGGCTGACTGGTTTACCAAAGGGCAGCCCAAAAGGTTCTGGTGGCTGAGAAGCTGAGAAGCGCGTTGGCGACTGATGGTCCGTGCGCACCACGAAATTGCCCTTGGGCCCCAGTTTGTTGCGCCGCACAACTCGAGCGCGGGCGGGCGGTGGAGATTGATAGGTTTTTTAATCCAGGGTGAATACTGATGTGTCGAGCAGCCTAGAAACCCTGCGTATCTCCGAATGTGATAACTTTAAACACACAATAACAATGAATAATACTTTTCAAAGGAGTAAGAAGTGGCGATCATTAAAATTGGCACTCGCGGGCCGGCTTCCTGTCTTGCTGCCTCGACCACTCTTACTGCAGAATTTCACTTACCCTACAAGTGCTCACCCTGTATGATAGACAAAGGTAAGGGTGGTACGACTGTTCTCAAAATCTATTCTAGGAAAAAGCGTAAGCAGCACATCTCGAGGGAATTTGGAAGTTGTGAACATAAAAATGATGGTGGGGAGAACTCATATGGACGGGCAACTCGCCTACAGTCCACAAGGGGTGAGAAAATACCATCGACTTCTAAAGAGAGCGGTGCGATCGAAAGCCTCTCTCACGACTCTCAACAAACGACTTCAGATAACGGTAGTGTGCGTCGACAAAAAACCCCGACGCGGTAACGTACCTTAATCATAGCCACCAAGAACCGCATCCACTTGGCTTCGACGGGCTTCTACGACATCGGTGAGAAATGCCGCGGCGATGTGAGACATGGCTCGAGGCACTTGTCTACCCCTGGTTGATCGACGACTCGGATCTCGGATTGTAGTTCCAGCGTTGCAGCAGTATGGGCAAGGCAACCCATGACCTCGCCACATGCAATGACGGTTCCAGCATGGATCGGGAATGTGGCGTCGTGCACGCCGGGCAATGCTCGTATGCATGCTAGAGTGTATGTACAAGCCTATCACTTCCTTACTCGGAAGAATGAATAAACGTGCCGCGGAAACACCCAAGCAAGAGGCCTCTGAGCCCTGCTCTGGATGCAGAGGGAGAAGTGTGGGGGTTCTCGACGACGTTCCATGTACACCGGATTCAAGATCTAACTCGCGATCTGCGCAATCTGCGTGCAGCCGGATCAGTGAAGGCGCGATGATCGCGATGATGAGGGAGAAGATGTGGGTCCGCACATGCTGGAGGCTGACATCAAACGCATGTGAAAAAAAAGACGGGCTTGCAAAGGCGAAGCGGGCGAGCAAGGGAGCAGATGTAGAGGCTGCAATCGGCGGGCAAGAGAATGACCCAGAACGAACAGGAATCCGCCAACCGACGGAATAGAATGGAATCCTACGGGGTAGAAAACTGCGGAAGCCGTGCAGGCTGGTGCACCGGAGCGCTCGCGATGTCCCCCGGAGCGTATGTCAGTACTCACCCATCCATCGAAGGCGCACCTGCCGGGCAAAGGTCATGGAACGGTGGTCCACGGGACCTTCTCCGCTCGTCTCGTTTCTTCTTGAAAGCATTTGGGTCCCGTGATATTGACATGGCATGAGTCCTGTCACTACTCTGTCGTACGCATGCAACTGATTCGCCAGGGGGGCCAAAGGTCATGGACAACCACGCTGAAGGGCATCGTCGATGGTTTCTTGGTAGAAGGCACAGCATTCTCGTCAGGTACAACTGCCACCATCGCGATGGATCACACGGGCCAGTCTGATGAAGAACGCACTTGGCAGGAATCAAGTCACGTACTGTTGCAGGAGCGAGACATGCATGCTGGAGCATCGTGGACGGGTTCGACATGTTTGGGAGGACTTGTAGTACGTAGCTTCCTCCAGGAAGGTGAGAAGGTTGGAAAGGTACCTTCTCGTTATAGCACAAGCATGGGAGTGTGCAGAGAGCTCTTGGGTGACGTCAGCTAGAACGTGGTCCAATTGCTCAATGTACATGCCAAGTGAGCTCGGAGGATGCCGCACCGGCAGTCGCACTTAGGCGGAGATGATATCAGCTCTCCGAAGACGAAGCGGGAAGAAGCGCAAAGAGTTGGGGAGAGGTCGGTACAACGTGGAAGTAATCGTTGAGGAAGTTCTCATAAGCGGGTAGCTTCATACCTAGAGAGGGAATCATGCGCCCTCAAATGGATGTGGTGGGGAGTGGGAGGTAAGCATGCGGCGATAACGTAGGATATGCCAAGAACGGTAGGCGATATGGGCGTGAATCGCAATCGCTGGAGTGCTAAACCTTACTGGTCGTCGCTGTCGAACGGCTTGTTACTACGGTGGATCCCTATTCTCTGCGAGACTGGGCTGCATAGCAAAGAGAAACGAAAGAAAAGAAAAAGAAAGTTGGGGCAATTGAAGTCACACTTTGCGTGGAAGTTACAAAGTAAGCTGTGGCGGAAACGATAAGGTTCGGAAGCGGTGCGGGGGTAAGAGAACTTATTTATCTCGTCACAACAGGCGGCTACAATAAAGTGCCTAGTAGTCGCTCGCGAGCACGGGGAATGATTTTACTCATTCGCTAAGCGTAGGATTAAGCGTACTGTATGTGTTAGCAAAGAGGAATCTCATGAGGTTGGTAGACTGGGACCCATAGACCTAGGACGGAGAAGGGGGACTGGTCCCAGTCTAAGGCGCCAAATAGCCGGGCCAGGTACGTTCTTGGAGAAAGAGATATGGCGTAAGAGTGAAGAGTGTACACGAGCTATGGAAGAAGAATATGCTCGGAAGAATGAGACGACATCATATATCATAGTAAGGGTCGACGCCCGTGACGGTGATTGGGACAGGCTCAGGAGGGAGCGAGAGACGCCTGGACCACGTTGCAGACCTGAAGAATGGCGGAAGGCGGAGATTGGCTCAAAGAAGGGCACTGTTTACGTCTGAGGTGATTATTAAGCAATATGTAACAAAATGTGGTTATAACTCGCGTGGACAAGAGCTCAAAAACTCGCTCTCACCCTTCCGCTCCCTCGTTTCGACCCGACTCTGCGCCCCCCCATGGCTTCTTTGACCACGTTTCCGCTCATGGACGCGTCACGAGACTCGCGTATTCACGACTGGATTGCTGAACAGTATTCTTTCGCCCTTTCCGAATTCCAGGACGACGACTGTCTATGGCGCGATGACCCTCCGTCTCTTCGCGAGTCAAAACTGCTCCCGGACGACTTTGATCTCATTGCTCCCCCGCCTCCCCCTCCTCGGCGTGATACCGACAGTGATCGTGACTCGCGGTCCACTCATTCCTATGAACCGCCTTTGCTCCCCTCTCCTCTCCCGTTGACCGATGCGCAGTCGCCGCACCCAGCACCACAGGGCAGTGCCAACGTCGAAGACGCGCTTGACGGTCTCATTCGCGAGATGAACTCGTGGCGTTTCGCGCCTGCTAATCGTTCCGCTCTTACTCTCACACTTTCCGACCGCAACAAGGTATGTCTGGCACCGCTCACCGCATTCTGTGCCTTGTTTCACGCACGGCACCCAGGCACTCCCCGTACCGCCATCCTTACCTCCGACTCCCTCCTTGGAGGACTTCCCCTCACCACCGCCGACTGCTCCATCATCGCCCACGTCTTCCACTTTTCCCGTTACCCCCAGGTCTTCTTTCCGCCCCCTCCATCGGCGCTCGAAGGTTCTCGATCAATGCCGCCCTACCCTTGAGACTGACTCGGAGCCCACACTCGCTTCTTCTGCATCGTATGCATCCTTACGTTCTCGCGGGAGTCGCTATCCCTCAATCTCCACCACGCTCTCTACCGCCGACTCGTCTTATACGCCTTCTGTCCGGCATGCGATATACATCTCCGCTCCAAAGATATCCCCGCCGCCATCTCCTACTACACCAACCCCCACAGAGCGTACACCACCTGTTCAGGGTGTATCTGCAACTCCTTCGCCCGACCCTACCACCTCTGTCTCCTCAACATATAAACTTCTTAAGGTGTATCCTTCAGGGTTGGCCACAGCCGAGGCGTCTCGATGGAGTGTTGCGTCGACGTCGCTTCCATCCCACCGTTCGTCTACCCCAACGCCGAATTCTATGCCGATTCTCCCCACATTTGTCCGTCCCTCAATGAAGCCCAAGCGTGAGCTACCGTCCATTCGCACCCGACTTCTCAGCACTTTTGGACTTGGGCCACGTAGTTCAGCACCATCATCTCCTACTAAGCCAACCGCTTTTCCGTCTAATTCACGTCGCACGTCGCATCGTACGTCGTGGACTAGCGCAACGACGCGTCGTCGCCGGGTTGAGAGCAACGTTAATCTAAGCACTTCAAGGGGTGAAAAGCGGCTTGTAGTGACTGGCCTCGATGAAGGCAATCTGGACGCAGAACTTGCTGTGAAACGTTGGTGCGAGGTGAGAACGAATAGTAAAGTTACAAAATAATTGCTAACTTTGGTTTCACCAGTCATTTGGCGAGCTCCGTCGTATCTCCCGCAAAGATGGAGCTCTTCATGTATCATGGAAGAAAGCGTCTGTAGCGGATACCGTAAGTTTTGATTTTTTTTTTCATTAATTTTGCAATCGTTGTTCGTTGCTTCTGTTGACAAGCGGACTTAGGTATGCCGACTTGAGGCGCGCGTATTCATCAAGGGCGTCGGGAGCGTTGGACTTTCTTGGGTCACTGAACCAAGGCTCTTCTAAACTCGGAAGCAGCATCGTGACACGACTTCTTGAGTCTTGCAATCAAAATCGATCAAAATCTAATCCAAAAGTGCACCTAATTCACGTCATAAATCGAATCGAACCAAATCGCATCGAACCGGTCCGCCAGTCTAGTTCCTCCCGCGCTACTGCACCCGTCTTTTGATTTTCTTTCCTTCCTCGGCTGGTTTCCGAGGCCTCGCGATCCTTTCTGCATTTCTATTCATTCTTCAAACTTGTCGCTCGTTTTTCCCCTTCCAATCCACTCTGAGCCCTCATTGCAACCAGCCCACCGAACGCAATCAACTCTTGTACCACACCACAACAGCTGTATCCGGATGCAGCTCCCCCCTGGAACACCGTGCACCTCTTGTACCATTGCCTAGAACAACCCGTTCTGTATCAATTTACTTCATGGCACCCTGCACTGCATGTCCCCGTCCTGTGTACAACGTCTACATTCCTCTGTCTACGCTCACGTTCCTTCCATGTCATTCATTTATTTCTCAATCCCCTGTCAAGGTTGCTGACCTGCGCAGTCATCCATCACTCGCCATCTGCCCCAATCTCACTACATCTCACCGCGGTCGCTCCTTCATGTCATCCGCATATCCATCATCGACACAACACGCATACAGTCACTCTACACAAACTCCTCGGACCCGATTCCGTCTCTTTCTCGTTCTGTCACCATCTCTGTTGCCTAGAACTCCGCATCCCTTCAAGTTGTCCGTCTCATATCCACCCTCCAGCCTCATGCCGCATCAAACTCATCATACACATTTCCTTCACCCGCATACCGTACATAGTAGCAAAACCTAGATCTGCACTCCAAAAGCGCCCGCGGTTCACCGCGGAGCGCACATCACTACATCTCTTAGACCCCTTCCCTACTTGCTTCGTTGGTCCGCGTTCGCCTTTGTCGTTGTCCTTTATTGTTCCCTGGGATCTGAGCGTCGGGAATGGGTGAAAATGAAGTGAACCATTGCTGTTTATTATTGTAATTATTGTATATTTACAGTGTTTAGGGGAGAAATGGAAAGGAAAAGAAGTTAAACCGTCCACAATCTACACCTTGCACACTTCCCATTACGCTTGTGCGATCATTTCCGTGTTCTTCCTGATATGCAGTCTCGATCACGAAGCTAGTCTCCTGCGCTCTCGTCATCACTTGGGGCAATTGTGAAGTCCAGAGAAGAGACGCAAGACACCGCCGACTGCACTCTCTAACATTAACATTTCAGTTCAGGCGGGCGGCGTCAAAAAGCCAAAGCCCCTGGCGGAACAAACAAAGACAAACAAGACTTGTTGAAGGGATCGTCGTCCCAAACAAACAACATTACCTAAATAGCCCCTCAATTTGGTAATCCGAGCTCATCGGGGCATGGCATACGCCCTGCCCACGCCCACGCCCACTGGCACGCCTGCACGCACGCACCTCCCCTTCTCCGGGCGTCACGTAGCTGCGAGGGGAAAACCCTAAAAGGAGAGACCCTGCCGAATTGTCACTCTCTCGCTCGCCCTCACCACATGTCGGACCACGGTGGCAGTAGTTAGTCGTAAGTAACACGATTGCAATCGTCCTTCGATGTGTGATATTCCCAGCGATGCTTGTGGGCGTGTACACGCACCCGATGCAGTGGCGATCGAAGACACGGAAGATGAGCGGATCGGAATGAAGCTAATAAGCCGTAGGGATGGTATATGAGCCTCTGTAGGGTTCTCTCCGTGCTGCAAGTGATCGCGAGGACACAGCTTGGGCAATATACGCGGAGCGGGGAGGTGGTTGAGGGCATGGGACGCAGCCACTAGTCGCCACAGCATTTATTGTACCGGTTATTCGCCAAGGAAGGAGCATCAAAAAAACGACCAAATTTCTGGCGTTGTCTCATCTATCCCCCCCCCCTCCCCCTATGGTCTGGTTTACGTGTGGTGGAGAGGGCAGTGCTGCAGGTGGTGAGCGCGCAGCCCCTGGGTAACGACCTAGCTGTGCAAATGCAAATGCAAATGCAAATGCAAGGGGCCCAGTGCGACGCCGTGCGGTTTGCGAGACACTAGTCGGAGTTGAACCCAAGCCTTTCCAAAAGGGAGAGATAACACGGGACGAGTTGCGGTTGAACGCCGACACGCTTTCTGGGGTGTCGTGTCCTGGCAGCAGCAGCGCAACCTGTAAGCAAGAAGGGGCGCCACTGTGGGGGAAGGGGGCGTAAGGCGTGCTAGTAGCGAAAACGAGGCGTCGGAAAGAGGAAACAACGAGTGATGTGTGATCACCACGCAGGGCAACGTGTCCAAAAAAGCCGATGTGACTTGTTTGCACTCTCGTAAGGAACCGCCCAGGATGATGCCATCGCTTTTTCGAAGGAAAAAAAAAAAAAAAGCCTGGATCGCACCGATTTGGATTGCCTCGAGGAGGGTGGATGTCGGTGCCGCCTCGCAATCCCACGGTCCAGGCAGGGATATATCTCCGCGCTGTCCCAGCGTAGCCGCACCGGGGCTCGGGGATCCAGGGCCAGGCCATGGCATTGCGGAACCCTCAAAGTTAACCAGCAGGGGGCGTGGCTGCCTTGACCTGCCCCGGAAGACAGCAGTTAAATACGCCATCAAGGCCGGAATTGTTTCGAACTCGCTCTTTCCCATCTCCCTTCCCACCCAACCACACTCCCTCGACCTACCTTTGCCTTTCCTTCCCCACCCCCAAAATGCTCGCCGTATTCGCCTTGACATCTTCCGGCGACGAACCCTCGACTCCTCGGAGCGACGGAGCGCAGCCGTGGAACAAAGTCCGCGCGTGGTTCTCACGCGAGCGGGGCCGTGCTGGGAAGATACTGCAGCTGGCCCTCCTCGGCGCTGCGAGAGCGGCATCGTCGGCATCGACGAACGTGGTAAACCCAATGCCACAAAGAGCTGCGACGGGAAACGCCGCATGGGAAAACCCGCCGGAGATGGAATCACGACTACGCGAAACGCAGCTCACGATGTTAGACTGGGTCAACACCCGACGGGCTGAGGAGTATCAGAAGATCGTGGACGGCGCTCTTCCCCCTATTCCATCTGAGACGGAGACGGGAAGCAGACCGCACGTTGTAAAGGTGTGTGGAGATTCCCAGCACGGCGACTAGATGAAATGCTAACGCCTTTTTCCCCAGAGAAAGCCTGTGCCATCATTGGGTAACTTCCATGATGAAGGTTCACTCGAGTCTCATCCTCATCTAGTCAAATCTGGTGAGTCGTCGATCCAAAGGGGTTTCCAATAACCACAAAAAGAGCTAACGAGTCCCAACTAGCTGGTCTCCAGGACGAGGACAGCCATGACATACCGTACACGTGGCACGGGACATTCCCAGGTTCGCCACACGACTTCCCAGACGGCGTCAGCGATCAGGAGGAGGACAGCGACCAGGACTCTTATGATCAAGATACGGACTATATGCAAGGCGACAGCGACAGCGACGACTACACACGGGATCGAGGGCAGGTGGTAGCCGAGATGTGCAGCAGATGGGGGTGGACGTTGCAGGACGTGCTGGAGGCGCTGGAACAGCCGGGCCTAGAAGGGAGACGTAAATGCTCGCGGGAGAAGGGCGTCTTACGTGCATGATAGCCTCACGCCGTCGGTTACGCCGGACGTGTTTGACGGCGATGTCCTCGCCATGCCGTGCATAGCGGAAAATCGACTGGTTCTCGCGATCAGTGCCCATGATAACTTATTTATTTATTCGGCCTGGGACCAAACTTACTTACCCATCACTATCACGACCTCCTACTGACCACCACGTAATTCATGAATCATGATGCATGCCTTGGGCTCTTTTCCCGCATTCTGGGGCGTTAAATTAGCGAATGCGTGGATTTGCGACAAAAAAACATATCATATCGCTTCCTTCCAATGGATCCCTCCGCCTTTGGCAGGGGACATCAGGCCTGCACCGAATGTATTGCGTGAATCAATTGGTCCAGGGCGTCCGATTGCGGGAGTTGAATGTTGTCTGCGGTTCTCTCATTTCCGCTGTAAAACTCGGGAGTCAGAAGAATGGATCGATACTCGGCAGCTTTTTGAGGACTTTTCTTAGTTGTCACCTTGCTGATCCAGGCAGGCGACAAGACATTCGGGAGAGGGGTAACCAGAGATCCCCGAACGAACAAGAGAGCCACCGGCGGGCTTGGCAGATCCAGAAGAGTGGTGCAAGGTCTTAGTGCCGATTGGAAAAAACCCAAACCCAGCCTGCATGTCGTGCGGTCGCCTGTAGTCTGTGCACTACAGTAAGCCTGTCAACGACCAGACCACCCGCGGCACTTCACGGCTAAACAACACCCGATCAGCCTCCAGCACGAGTTGGCTGCTCTGTCCATGATCATGCCACAGGGAGTCCGTTGTTACATGGTCTAGACCACACTCTCCTGAATCGTGAGGAAGCCTGAGGAAGGCATCAGCAAATACGACAAAAGTCACCCCAGGCATTTGCCAAGTTTGCTGTTTTTTGTTGTTTTGTAGTTGATCGTTTCTGATCGAACCCAGACTTTAAAACTAGACCGGCCTCACGTTTGTCGCCATCTTGACCAGAGTAATCGCGCTCGAGTATTTCAAAACAGTGCCCAATCGGCCAGCGTGTCCAGATGAAACCGTTTGCGGGTTGCGGATCACAACCGCGCAGGCGGTCAATCCCAATTATCGGTAAAGCTCTTCTCTAGT
>Ga0137397_10000850_pt1 | contig 21094 bp, 9 predicted proteins | sample czorhiz116metaG_FD_106658 | JGI IMG/M metagenome (GOLD analysis project Ga0137397, IMG submission 106658) | Vadose zone soil microbial communities from Angelo Coast Range Reserve, California, USA - czorhiz1.16 metaG | ecosystem: Environmental > Terrestrial > Soil > Vadose zone | place: USA... | reverse complement strand
TGCCTCATCGGCCCATTTGTTGCTATTCGGTCGTGGACCATCACTTTGACTCGGCGTTGGACCTTTGAGACGCCTGGAATGGAGGCGACGGGTGCCTCGTGATTTCGCCTGTGAGCGCATCGCGGAGTTCGATGCCGTTTTCTTTGAGCGTTCCCCCGGTTGCGCGATGCATGTCGACCAGCGCCTTGGCATATGTCACGGACGAGGTAATCTGGGCCTGGCGAGCCGCAGCGAGGTCCCGCTGGCGCAAGATCACGTTGTAAGTTGTGGTCACTCCCGACTCGAGCCTCGCTCGCTCTCCTTCCAGCACGCGATTCGCAAGCTTCACCGCCTCATTGGCGGCTTCGACCTGCGCCTTTCCTTGCCTCAGGCTGACCATCGCCTCGCGCACTTCCAGCTCGACCTGCTGCTTCAGCCGTTGTGCGCCTACTTCAAGCTGCTGTTGTTCGAGACGCGCACGCAAATTGTCGGCCTGTGCAGCCCGATTTCGAAGTGGAATCACCATGCTCAGGCCGCTGGCATATTCCGGGTATTGTGCCGAGAAACCCTGGTACAGCGACTTACCGGCTCCTGCTGTTGATGTCGAGTTGTCGCCGGCGAGTCCCGCTCCCGCGTAGAGGCTGAAGACGTGGACACTCGGCAGAAGAGCGTCGCGTGTGAAACGTGCACTGATGTCCTGGTTGGCGAGGTCTTGCTGCGTGATGCGCAATTCAGGCCGTTCCTCGAGAGCAGCCGCAAGCGCCGTCTTCAGTTCCGGCACGTCTCTTTGGTTTGGCTCGGGCAAATCGTCGGTTGTCTCGAGAGTGGCGGCATCCAGGTCGGGATCAATTCGCTTGCTCAATAACTTCTTGAACTGAGCTTGCTGAAGCTGAAAGTCGGTTTGCGCAACAATCAGGTCGCGTTGGGCTGCCGCAACAGCGGATCCGGTAGATGCCAGTTCGATTGCAGCTACCGTCCCTACCTCCAGCTTGCCCTTTGTGTCGTCGTCCAAACGTTGAGCAACTTCCAATGTCCGCTCCGCCGCGAGGATGGCTTCGTTCGCCGCCGCGAGATTCCAGTACGCATTCTCCACTTGAACGACTGTAGCTGTAACCTGCGCACGCAAGAGTTCGTCTGACGTCCGCATGTTGTTCGCAGCTACCATGATGAATCGCTTATTCGGCAGAACCCCGCGTCCGCTCAGCAGCGGCTGATTGATGCCCACGGTGAAACGGCTAATGACGGCAGGATTAAAGAGCAGGAACTGCTGTGTAGAGCTTTGCCGGATGCCATTCAAGTTGTACGTAAAGCTCGTTCCCGTCGGAAACAGTTGCGTATAACTGCTGCTGAATGCAGTTGAGGTCGTGTTCACCCGCGGCACGCCGGCCACCTGCAATGTGTTCAGAGGCGACGACGTGCGGTCCAAACTGAAGTTTATCGTGACTGATGGATCAAAGGTGCCCACCTGTGGGATCTGTACAGCTCCACCGCCGCCGCTAATGCCTCCCGCGCTGCCGACGCCGCCCGCACCCTGGAACTGATTGACGCCGACACCCAGAGCACCCTGGCTTAAACCACTCGGCACGAGCGCTCCGGAGATTCCGCGCGCCGCTTGTCCGGAACTTGCGCGCAGAACGTCTGCTTCGGCGATCGGATGCAGAAAGCGCTGCACGGCGATGTCGAGATTGTTTTCGATGGCGAGCGCGAGGGTATCCGCCATCGACAGCCTCAGTTTGCCGTTGCGAATCAGATCATGCAGCCGCGGCGAATTCTCCATTACCAGGGGCTTGATCAGCTCTTGCTGGTACGGCTTCAAAATGGTCGGAAACCAGCTTGGTCCCATTATGTAGTTTGGGAGAATCGACGGATTCGGCGCGATCGCCTGCCGCGCATGAACTGCCGTCGCGGATAAGAGCGTAGCCATCAACACGCAAACGAATTTCATGGTGACCAACTCCTTTTTTTGATAAGCGGGACGGCCGTCAAGAAAGCGGGAATTGTCGGCGCTCACAGAGCGCCGCTACAGTTCCGTACCCCGGTGACTTGCGGTTCTTTAATCGTCGCCCATACTTGAAATGGATCCGGCGGACGAAGAGGCCACATCGAATTCGCGTGGATGCCTTCGGGCAAATAATTGCCTGCTCCAGAGCCGCGCCTTCTCCATATAAAGGTAAACGACAGGAGTGAGGAAGAGCGTCACGATTTGAGAGAAGAAAAGCCCACCAACTACGGATACGCCGAGAGCCCGTCTTGACTCCGCTCCTGCGCCGAGACCCAGCGCGATCGGTAAGGTACCCATCAATGCCGCCATCGTAGTCATCATGATCGGCCGAAATCGCGTCAGGCATCCGTGGTAAATCGCCTCTGCCGGCGTTTGTCCTTCGGTTCGCTGCGCTTCGAGTGCAAAGTCAATCATCATGATCGCATTCTTTTTAACGATACCGATCAACATGATCACGCCGACGAAACCATAAATGTCGAGATTCATATCCAGCAACGGTGAAATCCATCCCTTCACCGCAGCCATGTGAAAAAGATATAGAGACAAAAGAGCGCCGAAACCGGCAGAAGGCAAACCCGAAAGAATCGTGATGGGATGGACGAAGCTCTCATACAGGATGCCCAACACGAGATAGATCACCAAAATGGACATGAGAACCAAGGTGCCCAATCCCGAGAGAGAGGACTGAAATGCCTGGGCATTGCCTTGAAACGTCGTCGTGATCGTCGACGGTAACGAACTTCGCGCCAGATCATTAATCTGATTCACGGCATCCCCAATTGAAAAACCAGGCCGCAGGTTAAAGGAGATGGTGACGGCTGGAAGTTGTCCCAGGTGGTTTACAGACAGTGGACCCAGGCTGTTCGACATTTTTGCGATGCCGCTGAGCGGAACGAGCTGTCCCGTTGTTTTTGAACGGACATGCAACATGGAAATCGCGCTTGCATCGCGCTGGTACTCCGGCGCGAGCTCGACGATCACGCGATACTGGTTATTTGGCGCAAAGATTGTCGAGACTTGGCGCAAGCCGTATGCGGAGTAAAGAGCCTCCTCAATCTGGTTGGCAGTGATGCCAAGGGCAGAAGCGCTGTCCCGCGCAATCACGACGCTGACTTGAGGATTGCGGATTTGAAGATCGCTGCTCACGTCGGCCAGTGGTGCCAGTGCCCGCATCTTTGCCTCGAAATCCACTGCTGAACGAAACAGGTTCTGTGTATCCGGGCTTTGCATCGTGAACTGGAAGAGCGCTTTGCTTTGCAGGCCGCCGATTCGAATGGGTGGGTCATTCCGCATGTACACCGAGATTCCAGGTACTCTGGCAAGTTTTGGCCGCAGCGATTGGATCACTTGATCTACCTGTGGACGTTGCGCGCGCGGCTTCAGGCGTACGTTCAATTGCCCTTGATTGATGCTCCGCGCCCCCTCACCGCCGATCTGGGACATGACATAGGCAACCGCGGGATCTCGAGCAACGATTTCAGCCACTTGTTTTTGATGATCTACCATTCCGTTGAACGCGATCCCTTCCACCGCTTCAGTTGTGGCGTTGAATTGTTCGATATCCTCGCTCGGCAGGAAACCCTTGGGAATGATCATGTAAAGGTAGATGGTACCCACCAGCAAGAGCAATGAAACGACCATGGTTAACGGTTGATGCCGGAGCACGACCTTTAAGCAGCGATCGTAAATGTCTGCGAGCCCGTCCCAGACCCTCTCGACGGAGTTGAACAGGCGGCCGTGCCGTTCGTTACGGTGGGATCTGATGAAGCGGCTGCAAAGCATCGGCGTCAATGTCAAGGACACAAAACCCGACACTAAAATCGCGGATATGATCGTGACGGCAAATTCGTTGAGCAACCGGCCGAGGACTCCTCCCATGAACAGCACCGGGAGAAAGACCGCCGCCAGCGACAACGTCATGGATAGGATCGTGAAACCAATTTCATTTGCGCCGGCCAGCGCCGCTTCGAACACTCCTCTTCCGTTTTCGATGTGCCGGACAATATTTTCGAGCATGACGATCGCGTCATCGACGACGAATCCGACCGAAAGCGTCAATGCCATCAGGGAAAGATTGTCCAGTGAAAAGCCGCACAGATACATGACAGCAAACGTGCCCACCAATGAGAGCGGCAGGGCCAGGCTCGGAATCACCGTTGCGGACAGATTGCGTAGAAAGAGAAAAATAACCAGCACCACAAGGAAGAGTGCAATCTCGAGCGTGAACTTGACATCATCGACGGAATTGCGAATCGTGAGGGAACGATCGTAGAGTGTGTTCATCGAGATCGCAGCAGGCAGTTGTGCCTGGAGAGTTGGCAGCATCGCTTTGATGCCATCCACCACCTCGACAACATTGGTCCCGGGCTGTTTGGAAATCGCAAGCTGGATGGCACGCACACCTGTCGGTGAGTTCGCGTCGTAGTACCACGAAGCGTTGTAAGGATTCTCAACGCTGTCGACAACACGCCCAAGATCAGCAAGCCTTATGGGCGATCCATTGCGATAAGCGATGATCAACTTTCCGTAATCGGATGCTTTGAAGAGCTGTCCCGTTGCCTGCAGAGTGACCGTTCGCTGAGGCCCCCAGAGCACACCCGCGGGCAGATTGACGTTCCCATCATTGAGTGCAGTATTGACCTCATCGATACCGATCTGCCGGGTGGCAAGCTCATGCGGATCCAATTGAACATGGACCGCGAATTTTGCCGTTCCCCACACCTGCACCTGAGCGACACCCCTGACGGTCGATACACTTTGCGCGATTAACGTTTGAGCATATTCGTCCACCGTGGAGAGCGGAAGCGTGGCCGACGTGAGCGCGAGTTGGAGGACAGGCTGCTCGGCTGGATTGACCTTCCGGATGGATGGGGGCGACGGCATGTTCTGCGGTAATAGCCGGCTCGCCTGCGTGATCGCATTTTGCACGTCCTGGGCCGCGCCATCAATATTGCGTTTCAGGTTGAATTGCAGCGTAATGCGCGTGTTGCCGAGTGTATTTTGCGAGACCATCGAATCCAGGCCGGCGATCGTGGAGAACTGCTTCTCGAGCGGCAGGGCGACCGCAGCCCCCATCGTATCCGGGTTTGCGCCCGGCAGACTTGCCTGGACCTGGATGGTGGGATAGTCGACGTTGGGCAAGTCGCTCACCGGTAACGCTTGATAGGCCACGATGCCAAACATCAAAATACCGACCATCACTAATGTGGTTGCGACGGGCCGTCGAATGAACTGTTCGGGAATGCTCATACAATCATCCTTATTTACAGCTTACGGGTGGCTCACATCGCTCAAATTGTTTGTGACTTGCACCTTGGCTCCGGGTACCAACCGCGTTTGACCGTCGGTAACGACGACTTCATTGCTTTCGAGTCCGCTATCGATGACTGCCTCACCGCCGTAAGTATGGCCTGACACGACCGGCCGCATCTCAACGGTGTTATCGGGTTTCACGACATACACGAACGTGCCGTTTTGGCCTTCCGTCACAGCCTGCGTGGGGACCACCTTCGCGTTGGGTTGTTCGGAGAGCCTCAGCAACACACTGACAAACATTCCCGGCAGGAAATGATTCTCCGAATTCTCAAACGTCGCTTTTAAGTGGAGTGACCCGGTAGTCGCATCGACCGCGTTATCGACGAAAATCACATTACCTTGCTTTGGATGGCCGGAATCCTGCGGCACTGCGGCCGAGACATGGATCACACCCTCGTTCATGTTCTTCTTGATGTCCGGCCAATATTGCTGTGGCACCGTAAAATTGACGTAAATCGGACTGGTCTGATTGATGATGACGATAGGCACGTCGACAGGCTTGAGGAGATTTCCGGGTTTTACCATCACAGCGCCGGTACGGCCGTCAATTGGAGAGTAGATCGTGCAATAGCTCAACTGGAGCTTTGCGCCTCCGAGCGCGTGCTGGTCAACCACAAGAATGGCGCGGACATTCTCGATCGCGGCCCGATCGGCGCGCACAGATTCCTCCAACGCATTTGCTTGTGACCGCGCCTGCTCCGTAACGTCCGCTGCGACCAGGCCGCGCTTCAGAAGCGTCGCGTACCTCTCCGCCTCCGCTCGGGCATACTCCAATTGAGCCGTATCCCGGGCGAGGTTGGCCTCCGTCTGTTTCAGTTGGGCTTCATCCTTTTCGATGTTGGCTTGCATTGTCCCCATCTGACCCTGGGGGATCCGAGAATCAATCGTGAATAGCAATTGACCTTTGCGGACGAAATCACCTTCCTTGAAATGAACCTCAAGGAGTTCACCGGAAATTTGAGCCTTTATCGCTACCGTCGAAATCGGTTCGACATTGCCTACGGAGGTGACTTCGACCGGCATCAGTTTTTGAGACACCCTTGCAACGACGACCGGGACGCCCGAAGGCGGTGGAGGCGCGGCTGTATTCGCTGTGCAACCGAGGAGAAGCCCCAGCGTTACGAACAGAGGGAACAGAACAGTGCACCGAGCGGGTTCGACCCGTGTATTGCCCTGACAATTCCTACGACCATCCATTAGCGATTGAATGTTTTGCATTGTATTAAACCGACCGTAGTTACAACTGCTATTTCTGTTCCGCTAGATTCTACAATGAATATGAGAAAATTCGATTAGATCGAATGACCGAAGCTCTCGGATAACTAGCCCGGATTATTCATAAAACGTGTCTGAGTTAGAAGCTCTTTGATGTCGCGCCAGCCGCGGAGCGGCGTAAGCTTTGATGTCGCACCAGCCGCGGAGCGGCGTAAGAATGTAGCCACGGGCGCAGCCCGTGGATGAAAATAGCGTCGAGATCCCAGCCCCGGAAGGGGCGCAAGATTTTTCTTCGAGTTCATTTATATCTTTTGCCCCCTCGGGGCTGGATCCAGCGCAACCGTTTACCCCGGGCTGGTGCCCGGGGCTACACTCTGTCGCCGCTTCGCGGCTAGGAACGCCAACCGGAAGGCTAAACACACTTCGCTCATTTCCATGCGCCTGCAGCCGGGCTGATGAATAGATGAATATTAGTGATTTGACATAGTGATAGGGAGCGGCTAAGCTCTGCAAATCTAAAATATCAGCTTTGTCCAGGAGGTCGCGGATGCGGTTGCGCAAATCGCTCGGAAGGCAGCAGATAACGGAGCCGGTCTCGTTCCGTGCGGTGTTGAGAATAGGGCTTGCCGGACTGGCAGCGACGCTTTTCCTTTCTGTGCAGGTGGAGATGTCTGCCCAGAACGGTGATGCGGCGTCTGCGGGACCTTCTCGGGCCACTTCGAGCCAGCGTCAATTCCTCGATCGCTATTGTGCGACGTGCCATAACGACCGCCTGAAGACTGGCGGCCTGAGTCTGGAACGGGTCGACGTGTCCAGGCCTGAGGCGGAACCCGAAGTATGGGAGAAGGTGGTGCGCAAGCTGCACACGGGCGTCATGCCGCCTCCCAACGCGATGCAGCCTCCCAAGGCTGATCGCCTTGCGCTGTTGACGCAGCTGGAAACATCGCTCGACGCGGCGGCGGCCGCAAAACCGAATCCTGGCCGCACCGAAACGCTGCGACGCCTGAATCGAATCGAGTATCAGAACACGATCCGAGACTTGCTGGCGTTCGACATCGACGGCGCCTCGCTTCTGCCGGCGGATGAGAGCGGTCATGGCTACGACAATGTCATCGTCGGCGATCTGTCGCCGACGCTCCTGGACCGTTACGTCTCCGCCGCTCAGAAAATCAGCCGCATGGCGGTCGGCAGCACCCAGTCCTCTTTGCAGAACGACATCATTCAACTGCCCGCCGACCTCACGCAGGAAGATCAGTTGCCTGGGCTGCCGCTTGGCACGCGCGGCGGCGCGTCGGTGTCCTATACCTTTCCCCAGGACGGCGAGTACGACATCCAGATGTTGCTGGCTCGCGATCTCGCTGGAATCGTCAGCGGGTTGCGCGAGGCCCGCCCGCACGAGCTGCTGGTGCTGCTCGACCGGGAGCGGGTCGGGACCTTCACGATCCAGAAGCCGGCCAACGGCGACGACACGCTGCTCGACAAGGATTTGAAAGTGCGCGTTAGCGTGCACGCAGGCCCGCACAACCTCGCCGTCACCTTCGTCAAGGAGGGCTCATCGCTTATCGACGGGGTCCGGCAGCCTACACAATCCCGCTTCAACGACAGGCGGCATGCGCGTACCGCGCCCGCCATCAACCAGATTTCGGTGACCGGACCTTATACGCCAAAAGGCGCCGAGGACACGCCGAGCCGCCGCCGTTTGTTTGTATGCCGGCCGGCCGGACAAGACAAAGAACTGGAAGAAAAGTGTGCACGAACGGTTCTATCGACGCTGATGCGGCGCGCCTACCGGCGGCCGATCGCCACAGCTGAAGTCGACGAGCCGATGGCCTTCTATCGCGAAGGGCGTGCCAAGGGCGATTTCGACGCCGGAGTCGTAAGGGCGCTGAGTGCGGTGCTCATCAACCCGGAGTTCCTGTTCCGCGTGGAAAGCGACCCGAAGAAAGTGGCGGCGAGCGGTGTCTACCGAATCAGCGATCTCGAGCTGGCATCGCGATTGTCGTTTTTCCTGTGGAGCAGCATCCCGGACGATGACCTGCTCGACGCCGCCGTTCGGGGCAAGCTGAGTCAGCCCGGAGAACTCGAGAAGCAGGCGCGACGGATGCTCGCCGATCGACGCTCGTTCAACCTCGCCACGAATTTCGCCGGACAGTGGCTGCGGCTGCGCAATCTCGAGGCGGTCGATCCCAACGCCGCTCTTTATCGGGACTTCGATGACAACCTGCGACAGGCCTTCCGGCAGGAAACCGAGCTCTTCTTCGACAGCGTGCTGCGCGAGAATCGCAGCGTGCTCGATTTCATCAGCGCGGACTACACGTTCCTCAATGAACGCCTGGCGAAGCACTATGGAATTTCCAACGTTTACGGAAGCCGGTTCCGCCGCGTGACGGTCACACCCGAAAGTCATCGCGGGGGCCTGCTGCGGCACGGCAGCGTGCTGGCGGTCACGTCGTATGCGACGCGGACATCGCCTGTACTTCGCGGAGTCCTGGTGCTGAAGAACGTCTTCGGCGCGGCGCCGCCGCCTCCCCCTCCGAACGTGCCGGCGCTCGACGAGAGCAAGGTGGCCGCCAATCTTCCCATGCGCGAGCGCCTGGCAGCGCATCGCAACAGCCCGGTTTGCGCGAGCTGTCACCGCACGATTGATCCGGTGGGCTTCTCGCTCGAGAACTTCAATGCGGTGGGACAGTGGCGAGAGGTGGAAGTCGAGGGGACATCCGTCGATCCGTCGGGAGCTTTGCCCGGCGCCGGGGAGTTCCGAGGAGTCAAGGGACTCGAAGACGCGCTGCTGAGCCGCCCCGAACTGTTTGCCGCAACTCTGACGGAGAACCTTCTGACGTTCGCGCTCGGACGAGGCGTCGAGTATTACGATGCGCCTGCCGTTCGCAAGATCGTGCGCGACGCCGAGAAAGACGGATACCGGTTCTCGTCGCTTATTCTCGGAATCGTGAAGAGCGTCCCGTTTCAAATGCGGGGCGCTGGAACGAAGGAAGCATCTGTAGCCAGTAAGTAGTGAGATAATCTGTAGCCAGCAATAGTAAACAAAAAAGGAGAGCGTGATGTTTATCACGAAGAAGGCGATTCCCAGGCGGACGTTCCTGAAAGGCGCGCAGGCTGCTCTGGCGCTGCCTCTACTCGATGCCATGATTCCCGCTGCGACGGCGTGGGCGAGGACGCCCGCGAAGCCCGTGCCGAGGCTCGGGTTCGTGTTCATCCCGATGGGGTGCGATCACTCGCGATGGACCCCGGCCGGCCAGGGAGAACTCGGCGAGCTTTCACCCATTCTCACCTCGCTCAAGCCGATCAAAGGTCAGGTGACCGTCATCACCAATACGCGGTTGCAGAATTCCTATCCGGGGACGCACGACACATCCAACGCGGGGTTTCTCAGCGCGGCGAGGTCCAAACACACCGAGAGCTCGGATTATTTTCTGGGCACGACAGTCGACCAGATCGCGGCCAGGGAGATAGGCCGCGAAACGCAGCTGGCTTCGCTCCAGCTCTCGATGGATCTGAACCCGCTCTCCGGCGTGTGCAACAACGGTTACGCATGCGTCTATCAGAATTGCCTCTCATGGTCATCGGCCACCACCCCGCTTCCGTCCGAGGCGCATCCGCGCATCGTCTTCGAGCGCCTGTTCGGCGAGGGCGGCAATGCGGCCGTGCGCCGCTCGGCGCTCCAGAGTCGAGGAAGCCTGCTGGATTCGTTCAGCGTCAACATCGGGAGGCTCAAGCAACGCGTGGGCGTTCCCGATCGCGTGCGCCTGGATCAGTATCTCGACAGTGTTCGTGAGGTCGAGAAGGAGATCCAGCGTGCCGAGCGAGCGGCAGCGGACAACACGACGCCCGACCTCGATCGGCCGGTAGGGGTTCCCGCAGCGTTCGGCGACCACGCGAAGCTCATGTTCGATCTGCAGATTCTGGCCTTTCAGGCGGATATCACGCGCGTCGTCACCTTCCAGCTCACGCGCGAGCAGTGCAATCGTACGTATCCGGAGATCGGCGTCGTGGACCCGCACCATCCCACCAGTCATCACGGCAACGATCCGGAAAAGTTAATGAAGATTGCGAAGATCAATACGTTCCATGTTTCGCTGTTCTCAGACTTCCTCCAGAGAATGAAGGCCACTCCCGATGGTGACGGCTCGCTGCTCGATCACTCGATCTACATGTACGGCAGCGGCATGGGTAATCCCAGCCTTCACGATCACGACAACCTTCCGATCCTGGTCGCCGGCGGCGCCGGAACCGGCCTGAAGGGCGGCCGGCATATCCGGTACGAGAAAGGAACGCCGCTGGCCAACCTCCACCTCACGCTGCTCGATCGGGTTGGCGTTCATGTGGATTCATTCGTGGACAGCACCGGAAAAATCGAAGACCTCTTCGAGCCCGTTGCCCTCAATTAACGTATAGGAGACGCACATGCACTGGCGAAAATTAAGTGGGCTCATGCTCGCGGGGCTCGGCATCATCGCTATATGCGCCCCAGCCATCGCGGCGGAACGTTCGGCACTCGCCGACGCCGCGGAACAACGCGACAAGGCTACCGTCCGCACCCTCCTCCAGACGAGCGTCGACGTGAACGCCGCCCAGGTCGATGGGACCACCGCGCTGCACTGGGCCGCCTATAACGATGATGCAGAGACCGTTGGGTTGCTCGTGCGAGCGAAGGCCAAGGTGAACGTTGTGAACCGTTATGGCGTGCCGCCGCTGGCACTGGCATGCACGAACGGCAACGCTGCAACGGTGAAGCTGTTGCTGGAGGCTGGAGCCGACGCCAACGCCACGATGAAGGGCGGGGAAACCGTCCTCATGCTGGCTGCGCGCTCCGGAAATGTCGACGTGGTGAAGGCGCTCCTCGCGCGCGGCGCAAAGCACGACGCACACGAACGGCAAGGCCAGACGGCTCTGATGTGGGCTGCTGCCGAGGGAAACACTGCCGTCGTCCGCACGCTGATGGAGGCTGGAGCCGACATGAACGCGACAGTCGATTCCGGGTTCACGCCGTTCTTCCTTGCCGTGCGTGAGGGCCACCTCGAGACAGTGCGCGAGTTTCTCGAGAAGGGCAGCGATGTGAATGCGACGATGCAGCGTCCAGCACCGCCGCCGGGAGCAAATGGCAGACAGGCCTATGGGCGGGGCACCGTCGTTCCGGGCACGAGTCCGTTGATGCTCGCGGTGATGAACGGCCACTTCGAACTCGCGATTGCCTTGGTCGACGCGGGCGCTAATCCGAACGAGGTGCGAAACGGATTCACGCCACTCCACACCATCGCCTGGGTGCGAAAGCCGGATTCGAGCGATGGCAGCGATCCCGCGTCCGCGGCCGGGACCGGGACGGGGCGTCTCACGAGCCTCGAGTTCGTGCGCGAAATCGTGAAGCGAGGCGCGAACGTCAATTTTCGGCTGCCCAAAGGCGCGCCGCTGAAGCAGCCCGCCACATCCTCGAAAATCACGCCTGAGGGAGCGACGCCGTTTCTCTTTGCCGCCGATCGCTCCGACATTCCGCTCATGCGCCTGCTCCTGGAACTGGGCGCGGATCCCCTGATCCCGAACTCCACCAACACCACACCGCTGATGGCGGCAGCCGGTGTCGGCACGGCAGAACCGCTGGAAGAGGCAGGCGAGGAAAACGAAGCGCTGCAAGCTGTGAAGATCTTGCTCGACCTCGGCGCCGACATCAACGGCGTGGACGACAATGGCGATACCGTTATGCACGGAGCCGCGTACAACATTTACCCGCTTGTCGTGAACCTGCTGGCCGAGCGTGGAGCCAATCCGCAAATCTGGAACAAACCCAACAAATTGGGCGGGACGCCACTATTCGTCGCCGAGGGTTACACCACCCGTCTCCCGCGTCCCGATGCACCGACGATCGAAGCTTTGACCAAGCTGATGCTCACAGCGGGCCTTTCGACCGCAGGCGAACGGCCGAAGCAAGTTGATAGCTACGAGCGGAACCCAGAGCCGCCCACGCCTCCAGCGCAGAAGTGAGACGCTGGCGGTCTATGACCGCCGAAACGCGGGCTAAAGCCCGCGACTACATTTAGTGCGAAATCGGTTCCCCAGATGTAGTCGCGGGCTTTAGCCCGCGTTCTCCAGTCGGCGGTCATAAACCGCCGCTACAGTGGCTCGGTCCGATTTTTTTGAACAGCCCGTTAGTTTAGACCGCACAAGATCCGGCGAATACATTACACGCACTTTAAAAACGCGTAACAACCGTGAAAATCAGGAGGGGGAAATGGTGTCGAACGTTCGCATTGCGATCGTTGTAATTCTGATCTTGCTTGCCACTGCGCCTCAAAGTGTGGCTCAACGTACGACGGCCACCTTTGCAGGAATCGTCACAGATCCATCCGGAGCCGTTTTACCGGGTGCACAAGTCGAGATGATCAACGAGGGTACTGCTGCAGTGACACAGCAGCTCACCAGCGAGACCGGAGAATTCGTATTCAACTTCGTTCCTGTCGGTGCATACACGCTTAAGATCGCAATGGCCGGATTCAGGACTTTTGAAAGCAAGGGCATTCCATTGGGAGCCGCACAAAACGTGCGGCGAACCTACACTCTCGAAATCGGGAATATCACAGACAACGTAACGGTGACGGGTGAAGCTCCGCTGGTCAATACGCTGTCTCCGGAACAGAGATTCAGTATCGACACGCTGGAAATCAAAAACCTTCCCATGGTGAATCGTAATATCACCAACCTTCTCGAAGTGGGATCAGGTTTGACCAGGCAGGAAGCTACATTGACCGGCAGAGCCGGGGCGCGTTTCCGATTGAACGGTCTTGGCGGCAGCGCAATGACGGTGACGGCGAACGGAACCGACGGGAACGGCAGTGGCCTCGGCACGACAATCAGCCAGTACGGGGGTTTCAACAAGATTGACGTCATGAGTGCTGAAGCGGTCGGCGAGGTGCAGGTAGTCAAAGGCGTCATCCCCGCCGAATATGGCTCCGCCATGGCCGGTAATATGAGTTTGATCACCAAATCGGGAACCAACGACTGGCATGGCAGCCTGTTCCATCGCTACGAAGGCTCCGTGCTTTCCGCGCGAAATCCGATCCTCACACGCGAGCCGAACTCGGTGTGGAACCAGTTCGGCGGTTCTGTCGGCGGCCCGATCCGGAAAGACAAGGCATTTTTCTTTGTGGCCTATGAAGGTTACCGGCAGCGGACCTCGATTGCAGTCAATTCCACGTTCCCCACTCCGTTGTTTCGCAACACGATGCTTACCGCCCTGCCGGTCCCGGAGACGAAGCTCTTCCTCGACTGGTTCCCTGTTCCAAACCAGCCCTTTGCCTCGAACGCGTTGCTGGGTCTCTGGATCGGCCCTGGATTGCGAGCGAATAACGACGATCACGTGGACTGGAAGGTCGATCATCTGATTGGAGGCGGCACTCTCTCGGTAGCCTTTTCGGGCGGACATCCGTTCCAGTCGAAGGAGACCACCAATCCGTTGAATCCGCAACTTACCAATGCGAGTCTGCAGCGTGGAAGTCTGAATTACGTGATCGGTCGAGGGCGTTGGGTTTCCTCGTCGCGCTTTGGATACAACCGGAATCATGTCACCCGAATCGACAAATACTGGTACGTCAACGATCCTAACCATCCCGTAACCGTTCCGGGCTGGCGGAACATCGGCCAAATCGCCTTTCCCGGTATGACAGCTCTGGAGCGCGAAAATCACGAGACCGGCACGGTTCCGAGTTGGTCTGCAGAGCAGCAAATCGCGCTCATTCGTGGAACCCATTCGTGGAAGTTTGGCGGAATTCTGAGTCTTCCCGGCGGAGCGCTGCCGAACACAACCGCTCCCACCACGAGCTTCCAGACCTTAGACGACGTCCTGAGGAACGAGCCGTCATCAGTAGCTTTTACTTCAGGCAGAGGCCCCGGTCGCGGACGACAAGTCAACTTCGGCTTCTTTGCGCAGGATGACTGGCGCGTCAACCGGAAGCTCGTTTTGAACCTTGGACTCCGCTATGACCGGTATGGTCAATACGTAGCCAAGGCGTGGCACCAGGATTTGCCGGCGGGACTATTTAATCTGGAAGGACTGCTCGACCCGGTGAACTTCACCTGGGGTCCATTGCGCGATCCCTCGAAAGGCGCGCACAATCCTGATCCCATGAGTCTCGGTCCGCGATTCGGCTTTGCTTACACCGCCGACGATAGAGGGGACTTTGTCGTGCGCGGTGGTTTCGGTGTGAATTTCCAGGGCTATGAAATGGCATCGCCATTGACATCGACTGCGCGAACCGCCGATCTGCCGGCCAGCCGCACCTTCACCAGAGCCGAAGCTGCCGCCCGTGGTATTAAATGGCCCAACTACACGGAAGATGTGGCTAAAATCATCCTGGCCGAGACCGCCGGCAAGCCGCAGGTCAGCAACCGTTGGAATCCGAATTTGAAACCTCCATATGCTTACAATTACACGCTGGGAATTCAGCGTGCGTTGACTTCATCGATGGTTCTGGAAACGGCATTTGTCGGGACACGCGGCGTCAAATTCAACCTCAACAGAACGTACAATCGGATCGATCGCGTCACCGCAATCCGTCCCAATCCCACCGATATTCAAGGCAGTTACCTGGATAATTCGCAGCAGACCAATTACAACTCCTGGCAGACATCACTGAAACAGCGGTTCAATGACGGATTGCTGTTCAACATTCACTACACCTGGGGCAAAGCGATGGCCTATACCGGCGGCGATATCGCGCCAGGTTACATGGGGGATTCAACCGGCAGTATCGAGGATTTCCTGAATGTGAAGATCGAGCGGAACCCATCCACCGGCGACGTGACACATAATGTCGTCATCGATTGGGTTTATCAGATCCCCACGTTGTTTCGCAACTCGGCCGTCGGACGGACGATATTGGGAGGATGGCAGCTTTCCGGAATCTGGAAAGGCGCGACCGGCGTACCCATCGGAGTTACTCAGACGGGTGGACGGCCCGATATCGTCGACTTTAAAAATGCTGTAAACAAGGAATGCTGCAGTTTTGGAAATCTGCAGTATCTGAATCCGGCTGCTTTCCAGCAAGTTCCCATCAATCGCGGCTCCAACCTGACGATTCGCCGCGGTTATTCCAGTTTCGCACCATTGCGCGGGCCGGGCATAATCAACGTCGACGTCTCTCTCGGAAAGAGTTTCGCTCTTGCCGAAAAAAAGGATATCGAATTGAAAGCGGACATACTGAACTTACTCAATCAGACACAGTACACAACGATATCCACGAACATGGACGCGTTAACGTTTGGCCGTGCTGTCGATGTGCGCTCTCCTCGTGTAATTCAGTTGCAGCTGCGATTGACGTTCTGACTCTGCTTGAAGACGGGAACCAGCCGCGGATGACGCGAATTACGCGGATGCAGATTCGAAGACTGTCCGTTGAGGTTCAGATCTGCATCCGCGTAATTCGCGTCATCCGCGGCTGGTTCCCGTTTTCTGTGGGGCAGCTGGAGAGAAATTCAGGTCCGCGGGCCGAGGCAAAGTAAGTTTTGTGTTAGCATCCGCCGAATGAAGCGACTTGTTGCAGCGGCCGCCCTGGTGGCAGCACTCGTGGCTGCCGTGCTCCTGTTTTCCCGTCGAGATCAACATGAGCGGGAGGACACGTCTGCTGTTGCCGCACCGGCTTATGTCGACTCGTCAGAGTGTGCCTCATGCCACCCGACGATCTACGAAACATTCCGCCATACGGGAATGGGTCGCTCCTTCCAACGGCCAACGGCTGAAAACAGGGTCGAAGACTACACCACAAAAAACACGTTCTACCAAGCCGCGTCTGACCGCTATTACGTCATGCTCGAACGAGGCGGACGATACTTCCAGCAACGGTATCAGTTAGGGCCGGATGGCCAACGCTCTAATGTGGTTGAAAAAGAAATTCACTACATTCTCGGCTCGGGTAACCACTCGCGGACTTACTTGCATCTGGATGCGCAAAAACGTCTGATTGAGTTGCCAGTTGGCTGGTATTCGGAAAAGGGCGGTTATTGGAGTATGAACCCCGGCTACGACCGGAGGGACCATCTCGACTTTCGACGCAAGATCACTCTTGAATGCATCTTCTGCCACAACGCATATCCTGAGATGGGGAAGGATGCCGGCCGCATCGGCAGTGAAGCCCTGTTCACCGGAAAAATCCCGGAGGGTATCGACTGTCAACGCTGCCACGGCCCCGGACGCGATCATATCCGCGCCGCAGAGGCGCAGGACTCAACTCTCGAGATGGTTCGAAACGCTATCGTTAATCCCGGCCGGCTTTCATCCGAACGGAACCTGGAAGTCTGCATGCAATGTCACCTTCAATCCACCAGCTTTCGACTTCCAAATTCAGTGCGCCGCGCAGAGCGAAGCCTCTTTTCGTATCGTCCTGGCCAACCGCTTGGGGATTACATCATTCATTTCGATCATGCAGCCGGCGGCGGACATGAGAATAAGTTCGAAATCGTCAATCAGGCTTACAGACTTCGAAAATCTGCCTGTTTCATCAACAGCAATGGTGCAATGACGTGTACCACGTGTCACAACCCGCACGACATCCCGCGGGCCCAGCAGGCGACTGGCCATTACGCTTCTGTTTGTCAGACCTGCCACGCCAGTGGCATCGCAAAGCTTACGGCTGAACGCAAACATCCCGTGTCCACCGACTGCGTTTCATGCCACATGCCCAAACGCCGAACCGAGGATGTTGTTCACGCGGTGATGACCGACCATTACATTCAACGGACGAAACCTGCGCGCGATTTGCTGGCGCCGATGGCCGAAAGGCACGACGAAGCAGGAAGTGCCACAAAAGCTCAAGCGACGGCGTACAAAGGTGAAGTCGCATTGTACTATCCGCCAGACCTGCCGCTCGCTGATAAGGAACTGTATCTGGGTGTCGCTCAAGTAAAGCAGAATTCCAATTTGAAGGAGGGAATTCGTCAGCTCAGTGCAGCGCTTGAAAAACACCAGCCCACACAGGGTGAATTCTATTTCGAAATGGCTGAAGCTTACTGGGAAGACGGGCGACCGGATCTCGCGATCCCGATGTACCAGAAAGCCCTCCGGCTGCCTGATTTCTGGCCGGCTCTTTACAAGCTGGGTTTGGCCTACTCACGAACTGGACAGTTGCCGCTCGCCGCCGAATTTCTGGAGAGGGCAAGCAAACGGAGTGTCGATTCAGCGGTATTGAACGATCTGGCTCTCGTTCATCGCCGTATGGGCAAGATCAACGAAGCGGTCGACTATCTTAAAAGAGCCATCGCGCTGGATCCCGAATACCCGCTGGCGGCCAATAACCTCGGGGGTATGCTTCGAGAGACGGGGGATTTCCGCGGAGCTGAAGAAGCGTACCGGCAGGCGATTCGAGCTCAACCCGATTTCGCAGCTGCTCACACCAATCTGGCCAATCTTCTCTCGGAGCACGCGAATTTTTCTGAGGCGCAATACCATTTTGAGAAGGCGATTGAACAAGATCCCTCTTACCTCGAAGCACGGCTGGAGTATAGCCGTGCTCTCATGCGCAAGGAGATGTATTCCAAAGCGCAGGCACAACTCGAACTGGCCCTGCCTCTGAGTCCCGATCACCCCGAAGTGCACCATGCACTCGGCGACGTGCTGGCTTTGCAGGGCCGGATAGACCAGGCGCTCATCCGTTATACGGATGCTTTAAGGATCGATCCGAAGTTTGCACCGGCGCACTTCAGCGTTGGATTAGTTCTGGCGGGCCAGGGGAAAAGTAGGGAAGCTCTCGCGAGTTTTCGAAAGGCGGCCGAAAGTCCCGATCTGGCCGTTCGCCAGGCGGCGCTTCAAGCGATTCAAAGACTAACGCGCCAATAGACAAGAAAGTTACAGATTCATATTGCGTATCCTGTAAGGCCTGGCAAAAACATCGAGGTCCCTTCGGCTCCTTAGGCAATTTCCTTTCCTCTGCGTGCTTCGGCTTCTGCAAACCATCCGAGGCGGAGCTTCTCTGTCGGAATGCCGGACATGTAAGGCTTGATATCGAGAATTGGCGTTTCGTCGAGCATGTCGATCCCGCGCACGCGCACTTTGCAGCCTTCGCGACCGAGAACCTCGACAACGGTCAGGCCGATAGGGTTCGGCCGATAGGGCGAGCGGGTTGCGAAGACTCCGTGGGGGCGGTCGTCAGTTGGTGGAACTCCGGTGAGCGCGTAGCCCTCGGGGCCACCTATATATATAAGGATGCGTTATCGATGCGCTCGATGAATCCGCCCATGACGATACCCAAAGGGTATTGACAACGCCGCAACTTTTCCTTGACTTCCCCCCGAGCTGGACTAGTATTCAGTCCGATTCAATCCGTTACAAAATGTAAGAGTGAAATGGCTCCAGGCGCAAGGATTCGCCGTCTTGCAAAGGAGAAGTATGCCAATGCGTCCCTCTCGAATTTCGTCAAGGCTCGGCACGCTCGTAGTATTAGGCGTTTTCCTCTTGGCCGGCGTTACTCAAGGTCAAACAATCACAGGATCTATCACGGGAACCGTCGTGGACTCCTCAGGTGCAATCGTGGCGGGCAGTAAAGTAATCGTCACAAATGAAGCGACCGGAGCGGAACGAACTCTGACCACCACAGAGAACGGGGTATTCATTTTTACGAACCTCGTGCCAACAACGTACTCCGTGAAAGTTGACATGCCCGGCTTCCGGCCGGTGACGCGAACGGGTCTGACGTTGACCGCAGGCGATCGTCTGGCGCTCGGAAACATCCAGCTAGAAGTCGGGCAGACCAGTGAAGCCATCACGGTGACTGAGCAGGCCGCAGCGCTCAATACCGAGAGCGCGGACGTGACCGCGACGCTCGGGTCTTCTCAGATCGCCGATCTGGTGGTCAAGGGCCGCGACTTCATGAATCTCGTCAAACTGTTGCCGGGAGTTGCCCAGCAGGGAGGTGGCGACGTTGCGGGAGGCACGTTCGGTGTCCAGTCGCCATCGGTGGGCGGAGTTCGGGCAATCTATAACAATTTGACTCTCGATGGGGCCCGAGGGAACGACCCCGGTAGCCCCGCTTTCTTCGCCACCGGCGTCGCGGTAGACGCCCTGAGCGAAATCAAGATCGTTACCAGCGCCTATCTGGCCGACAACGGACCCAACCCGGGGGCGAGCATCAAGCTGACCACCAAGTCCGGCACCAGAGATTTCCACGGCACCGTGTATTACTTCAAGCGAGACAGGAGTTTTAATGCCACTGATTTCTTCGTCAACCGGCAAGGACTGAGCGCCTTCCCCTACCGGTTAACGACGTCGGGAGCCACCGTTGGTGGACCGATGTACATTCCTGGCAAGTTCAACGCCGACCGGAGCAAGCTGTTCTTCTTTTGGAACTCGGAACGCACCGGGAGTTACCTGCCTGCCGGCCTTACTTTTAACGCCCCGCCGTCGGTTCTGCAATATAACGTGCCCACCGCCCTGGAGCGCCAGGGCGATTTCTCGCAAAGCCTGGATACCAACGGGCAATTGATTGTGATCAAAGACCCGGCGACAGGCCTTCCCTTCCCGGGCAATAAAATAGCGGCGAACCGGATCAACTCCAATGGCCAGAAACTGCTCAGCGTGTTCCCGTTGCCCAATACCACCGACCGCAGTTTGACGGCGGGACTCTACAACTACCAGTTCAAGAATATTCAGGACACTCCCAAGCAATCCCACACGCTCAAATTCGACATTGTGCCGAACTTGAAGGACACGATTTCGATACGCCTGAAGAAGTGGGAGTCCGATACCAGGAGCTACACTGGAATCTTCAGTTATAACAACTTCCCGCTCACGTTTTACGATTACGATTTCACCCACGACGACGCGTTGGTCAGTTGGACGCGGGTCATCACCTCGAGTATCGTAAACGAATTCACCATTTCCGCCACCGGCTCCAAGGAAGACGGCACGCCAAGGCCGGGGCGGGACCAGACTTCGGTTTTACGCCAGACGCACGGGATCACACTGGGGCAACTATTTCCGGCCTCGAATCCCTATAACCTTCTCCCGCAAATGTCGTTTACAGGTATCTCGAACCCGGTTCTTTTCACTCAGGACCGGCGTGCCCCCATCCAGGCCTCCGAGGAATTCGGGGAAATCATGGATAACCTTAGCTACAATCGAGGGACCCACGCCTACAAGTTCGGTGTTTACATGCATCACATCTGGACCAACGAAGGTCAGCGCGCCAACAATTTCGCGGGGAATATAAGTTTCAATAGGGATGCCAATAATCCCGGCGACACCAATCACCCATACGCAAACGCGATCCTCGGCAATTACCAGTCCTACCAGGAGGCGAGCCGCAGGAACCTGGCCAATGGAGAGGTCTTCCTTGCAGAATTCTATTTGCAGGACCAGTGGAAGGCTACCAGGAAGCTTACGCTGACATACGGTGCGCGGTTGAGTTTGCCCTCATGGTATCGCCTGCGAAAGGATCAGGTTGGGTCGGATCTGGTGTTAGAGAACTATAACCCCGCGAATACACCCAGGCAGTACGTGCCGGCGATCGTGAACGGCGCTCGTGTGGGGCAGGATCCCGTAACCAAAGCGACGGTGCCGGCGCAAGCGATCGGCGCGTTCGTCCCCGG
>Ga0137397_10000848_pt1 | contig 21134 bp, 17 predicted proteins | sample czorhiz116metaG_FD_106658 | JGI IMG/M metagenome (GOLD analysis project Ga0137397, IMG submission 106658) | Vadose zone soil microbial communities from Angelo Coast Range Reserve, California, USA - czorhiz1.16 metaG | ecosystem: Environmental > Terrestrial > Soil > Vadose zone | place: USA... | reverse complement strand
CGAGGCCGACATCATCCACGCGGTTTAGTTCAATCCGTTTTTAGTCCACCGCCGCGGCTGGCGACGTCTCGGCTTAACCTGAACATGATTCGCCGCGTCGCCGGGCTAAAAACGCTCTGCATTATGCTGTGCTCCGCATAACGGGTTTCACGCCGAACAGTTGCCAAGTCTGGCCGTTCTTGAACGCGATTTCGAGGATTTGAGTGTTCTTCTCGTAGGCGAGCGTCTTCACCTTCGGGTCGAAGACTTCGACAGGCGGGACGTTGAGCGGCGCGACGAAGTGCGCACAATCCTCGACTTGCTGCTTGCACTCTCGGCAAAACACCATCGGTCGGCGCGAAGACCTCGGATAAAGATATACCGTACATGTGTACGGTAGTACAAGCTTCATCCTTATCTATATAGGGAATGATCGGTGATCTGCGCGATCCGGCCCCTTCTGTTGCGCTAATCTACATGTCCTATGAAAGGAACCTTGCCAAGCGAAATTGTGCGCGCGATATCCCGAGAGGAAATGGCGGACCTTCCCATTGGCCGGTACGATGGCGATGTGTGCCTCGTCCGAACAACACAGGATCTGGAACACGCGGTGGACGATTTTCGCCAGGAACAGTTCGTCGGTTTCGATACCGAAACGCGGCCCAGCTTCAGAACGGGCGACCGTCACTTGCCCTGCCTGATTCAGGCAGCTACGGCCCGCGTTGTGTATCTCTTCCGTTTGCGGCAGGAATCTGATTTTCAAGTTCCTGCGGAGTTGGTGGCTGAGCCCGGTATCCTCAAGGTCGGAATCGGGCTGGTGGATGATATCCGCGCACTCAAGGTTCTCTATCCATTTGAGGAAAGGAGCACGCTCGATCTGGGGGCCGTTGCGAGAGATTACGGTCTCCGCCAGACTGGCGTGCGAAATCTTGCTGGGATCTTCATGAAGATCCGGATTCCCAAAGGCACCAAGACCTCCAACTGGGCTGTGCCGAAGTTGTCTGCAGCTCAAATCCACTATGCGGCTACGGATGCTTGGATCTGCCGCGAACTGTTCCTGCGGTTCCGAAGCCTCGGAATGATTCCGGATGCCCGACCAAGGTTGACCAGAACGGCTGCGATGCGTTTCCTCGATACAATCTAAGAGGGGCCGCTCGAAAGATCAGGACTCTGTGCCGGAGTCCCGTTTGGCATAGCCGGTAGGCTGTGCTGTATAAGCAGAGATCAGATGGCAGTTGGCAGATCCAGCCCAGAGTTCCGCCACGGCCTATCCAAAGGCCGGGCGTGATGATCAGCCAAAAGATGCCGCGCAAAAACTTGCCGTTGTAGATTTGTCCCACGCCGGGTATCAAAAGACTCAGGACGGCGGCATTTCTCAGTTTCTTCATTTTCTCATGCCAGCCGAGGTTTCAAACTCGATTCCACCTTGCGGCTCCACCAACGTCTTCTCCGACAATTCGCCTCCGCATTCCGGACAGCGTGCGGTTTCTGTGAGGACAAACTCGAACTGGCCACGTTTATCGAGCACTTCAGCGATGATCCAGTCGAAGGGGATCTCTGCTTGTTCGGGTCGGCATCGTTCGCAACCGGCGATCTTCGATTCGGCTTCACGTATCGCTTTGGGCTCGACGCTGATCAGTTCGATGGACGGTCTGACTAGAAGCGCATCTCCGTCAAATCCGCTCTGTAAGGTCCACTGATCGGTCCGCTCGTCGTATCGAAGGAGGTACTGCTTATCTTCTGTCGATCGGACCTTGAACAACATCGCATCTGGTGTGCGCCACTGATCCTCGATAGATGCAATTTCATAGACCTCTTTATCGACTGTGAACCGCTGTGGGCGTTCGTTGGCTCGATAGCCCGAGTAGGCATCGACGAAGATTTCGAGCGACATAGCCGCATTCTAAGATAGGTAAAGCCTTATCGCGATCTTCGACGAGTCGTCATTCGCGATCTAGATGCGGGAGTGCATCCAGCGAAAAACGGTTCTCGCAGGATGCACAGTGCGTCTAATCGACCAGTACCTTAAGAGCCTGATTAGTGTCAGTCCTTTCTCTGATCGTGCGGTACGATCACAGTCGCGGTACGTTCGACTGTGTTGCCTGCTTTGTCAGTGGCACGTGCCGTGAGGGTATACACGCGACCGGTGCCGTTGCCTAGGCGATCAGGACGCAGAAATATCTGTCGCGCTCCGATTCCGGTGCCGGTAATCACAATATCTAGATCCTCACTGTCCATCGGCTCATTGCTGGTACCTTGTAAAGTGAAGGAGGCGACTCCCGAAATCGTATCATTAGCGGATACAACTCCCACCAACACCAGCTTTTTGTTTGGCGGCCACAATATTGTTCCTGATGCGGGCATGCCTGTTAGGGTCGGTGCTGTTTTATCAATTTGGACACTTTTCGCTTTCGGTACCTCTTGGTTTCCAGCATTATCGGTTGCAAAATAGGACAGCGTTGTTGCTCCTTGCGTACTCACTGTAACAGACGCCGTATTGCCGGGAACTATCGTCGGGCCAGTTTGCCCAGCTACTCCGATCGTGATTTGTTTGACACCGATACCGCCGGGGTTATCCACTGCGGTGAGGGTTACTATTACATCCGAATTGTTCCAGCCATCACTGTTGGCAATCGGGGACTGCACTGCAGTCGAAGTAGGTGGCGTCGTATCAGGCAGGACGATTTGTCGCACGTCCTTCGCGAGTTGGTCCGTATCTGCCGATGAAATGAAGGCAGCTGTTACGAGACTGTCTACCAAATTCGATATGGTGGCATCAATAGAGTTCGTCAGTCCCGCATCGAACCGAAATTTTACTATTCGACTGATTTGATCAGAAAGTGTAGGCGTGTCACTTACGAGAACGGATCTCTGATCAACTGCGGTATGACCATTCATTCCTGCTTGAAGGAAGGCCGCCGTAGTAAAGCTTAATCCTGGTTGTTGACAGATATCACCGATACCGTTCAAATCAGTATCCAGTTGATCGGCATTCGCATTTCCTGGACAGTTATCGGATTCGTCAGCCACACGGTCATGATCCGTATCTCGAAAAAGGCGTTTTGCCAAAGCGCCGAGACTACGTCCCCCAGTCGCACTCCCGGAACCAACAAATGTAAGAAGGCCTATTGAAGGATCAATCGTTACCAACTTTCCACCATCCGTCGCGGAAGGTAAGGCCGCCGTCGCGGTTCCGCCGAACAAGACACCGCCAAGGAATTGCAGACTCGCGATACCGCCAGAAGGAGGTTGTCCGGATGCATCCTTGATTGACGTTACGAACAGCGCGGCTCCGGTCGCGGTATTGATCTTATACAAACCCTGTGTTCCAGCTCGTCCTCTTGTTGTCTTCGCTCCCCAAAGTTGCCCAGAATCGTCGAAGGCGATTGCTTCAATTCCTTCAATCGTGCAGGAACCCGTCCCTGAAGATGGTAGCGGACCAACTCCAGCGCAAGAACCAAATGGCCCAACGATAGTTGCTGCTCCAGTAAGTTTGTTAATTACGGCGAGATGATCTGATCCCGTTCCGCCATCACCAGCTATGTTGACTGACGCGTACAACGTACTGTTCGCGTCAAAGTCCATTTCACCAAAGGCGGCAAAACCCAGACCACTATTTCCAAGCAATGTAGTTGTTCCTGTGAACCGGTCAACGACATAAACGTTTGGAGACCCCCCGCCCCCTCCCGCATACATGATTCCCGTGGAAGCGTCAATGGCCAGCGCACCAGCAACGCCGATCCTTAGAGGTCCGATAACACTGCCCAGTCCGGTGAGCGGATTCACGCTGATCAGATTGCCACTAGAGGCGTCTGTTCCAAAAAGTACGTCAGTCGGAGTACTAAGCGCCGACGCTGCTCCACGAAGGGCCTTCGTGACGACTGGTTCTTCAAGCATCTGTGGAAACTTGCCAGCCCCGAACGTGGCGATATGATCCGGATTCGCCGTCAAGATCGACTGGACGATTTCATTTCGGTCTGTGTCATTCACACCCAATTCACTCAATGCTTGAACAAAATCCAGCGGCAGGCCGGTGCTACTCAGGATCGCTTGGAAGTCTCGAATCGCACTAGCAGTGAATGCCGACTTAATCCCAGCTTCTTGAAGAGCTTCGTTAAAGTTTGCAGATAGTTGCGGTAACGCATTTAGAAATTGGGAGAGCTGCAGAGTATATTCCCGCACGGCCAAAACCTGCCGGGCTTCCCAAAAGACATTTTGTGCTACCCGGGCCCCCTCGGCGCGATCAACTGAAGTCCTGATTGCTCGTGCGAAACCAATCACCATTTCCAGATCGGTGTACAGCGCATTTGAAGCATCCGCCAATCGTTGACTTATGGTAGGTCCCGTGGTTACGGGCTGAATGGAAAACTTCGGTATGGCGGGTTGTGCTATTACGGTGAAATTGGGATCCGGAGGATCTAGTGACAAAACACCTAAGAGGGCAGCGGCTGCTCCAAACCCTCCCCCCGCTGTGGTCACGAGAGAAACGCAGGTTGCAGAAACTGCAGGCGTCACCACAGGCGCCAAGGCTATACAAATGATCCTCGCCGCGAACGTAGCGCCGGCAGTAAGTGCTCCCAATTCGGCTGCCCCCCGTCTCATAGCGGCCTTTTGTGCATCAGTGAATCTCTGTCCTGGCGGTGGCGGCGGAGGAGGTGGCCGTACTGGTGGAGTTGGGGGATTGAAACCACCCCAAAAAATGGGCTCGGGTGAATATCCGCCATTTAGTGTGGCGTTCGCGGCGGACAGTTTGATCTCAAACTCGGCCATAGCATGATTCGCGGAACAGTTAGGTGACGCGCCGAAGCCTACAGATCCGCGTTGGCCTTCCACTACACGGCTTCTTCCAGGCGCTTGCAAAACTCCATTCTCAAAAAACGCTATTGTTCCATCCGGGAAGATGTGAACAACGTATTGCTCAAGCGCCTCTTTTTCATCCTTAACCTCAACCGTTTTGAAGCTTACAGAAAAGTACTCGTCTGGACCGAGTGGTTGCGTTTGTCTGCATTCGTCGTACATCAGCGTCAAAGTATCGACCGGCGACGATGCCGTCCTTAGAAGCGGATCAAGGTCCGCCTGATCCGCGTATAGGTAGGAGCCAGTTTCCGAAAAAAATTGTGGCACGACATCCGACCATTCCTTTGTACCGTCCACGCAATTCGTAAACTTGCCGTCTGACGCGTGACATCTAGCGCTCGGAGCACCCGAAGATTGAGCTTTTCCAAAATCACAGAAAATCATTGTGAGAATCAGGAACGAAGGAATCATGAGCGCCCGATTCATATTGCCTCCTCCCAGAGTTAAGGGTGACTGCTGGTATGATAGAGGTTTTGCTGGTATACGTTGGGAATGCTATACCACATAGCTGGAAAACTGTCAAAAGTGCTACCAACAAGTGCTAACGGGATGCGCAACGAGTTGTTCGGTTTCTGTTGAGAATCCGGTCGTAGCCGCGCGACAATCCGTACTCCGTTAATACTCCATTAACAGCCCCGAAAATCCAAAATCCTGAAAACATGTGCGTTACAAAGACCCGTATCAACACCATGGACGCGCACGTGTTTTATTTGCAATCTAGGTTCAGCTTCCCAAGCTGGACGTCGCGGGTTCGATCCCCGTAGTGTGCAAAAACACGATTCGCGTCATGCTGCTTCCCGATAGTAATAATTCAGCAGTCCGCCAAGCCGCTGCCGGCGCTCGATCGGTGCCGTTTTAGCGTTCGGATTGATCGGTGTGATATGCGCTTCGCGCGCCAGTTTGGACCCGCGCTGCCGCATGGACCGAATATGTCCTGCCTTTGACGTACAAGTTTCAGCATCAAAAACACGCTGGTCAACTTTAGTACGTCGCCACCCCCGGCAGCTTGCATGGTGTTCAGGCCTTCGGACAAGCTCGGCCTCTTACACACAGCAGGTGTTGGGGCGATAACCGTCACGGGTATCGGCCTGTCCCGTATGGGCGGCATTTACTGGGTTGCCGGCGAGATTCTATTGGCCGTGGCGCTCGTCCAGTGGTTCATCTTGCTACACGAGTGCGGCCACGAGACTCTGTTTCGCAGCGCGCCGTTGAATACATTTGCCGGCAACATTGCCGCATTTTTCAGCGGGATTCCGTTTATCTGCTGGAAGCGCGTGCACGGCAGGCATCATCGCTGGACCGGCTGGCAGGATCTGGATCCGACTACCGCTTCACTGGTACCGCGAACTCTCGGAAGCATCGAACGATCGGTGATCCGCATCAGTTGGAAGTACTGGATACCGACGTTCTCCGTCCTCTACCGCATCAATAATTACTGGAATCTTCCTCGACTCCGAATGTTGTTCGGCGCAGGCCGGCAATGGCGGCAGATGGCTTTCAGCACAATCGCGCTCCTGCTGCTGTACGCCGCCTCGATTTATGTCGTGGGCGTACGGACCGTGATCGAGACCATTGCGCCGGCTCTGTTTCTCGCCCTGGTCATCGAAGATCCATTGATCCTGAGCCAGCACACGCACATCCCGCAGCGTGTGAGCCGTGGCGCACAAGCTCGTCCGTTCGCGGCGATGGAACAGCAGGAATTCACGCGGTCTTTATATTTTCCGACGGCCGTATCGAAGTTCGTGCTGTTCAATTTTGACGCCCACGAACTTCATCACATGTACCCGTTTGTTCCGGGATATCACCTTCGCCGCATTCCCTACACCGGCGTGAATGAAATCCAATGGTGGCGCTGGCTGACTGCGGCGAAACGCATTCGCGGAGAAGACTTCCTATTTCGAAACCAGAATGACACCGGCATCCACATCTGAAGTCGAACCGCTGGCGTGCGCGGTCTTTATCGTCGGCGCATTTATCCTTTCGGGCGCCGCGCATGTCCTGTGGCTACGGAGCGCGGCATCCCGCCGGTTCGGCTTTCCCATCGATTGCGGGTTTTCGCTCAACGGAAAACGCATCTTTGGCGACCATAAGATGCTGCGAGGCTTTGTGGTGATGATTCCGGCGACAGGCGCCGCGTTCTTCCTGCTGTCCGCGGCCGCTCGCGTCGCGGCCTCGGAGTTTGCGGCCCGCTTGTGGACAGCCTCGCCCTGGCAATACGCCGCGCTTGGCGCATGGGCCGGTTTCGGTTTCATGGCCGGCGAACTTCCGAATTCATTCATGAAAAGGCAGCTGAACATTCCGCCTGGTGGAATGCCGGCGCATTCCTTCACCCGCTTCATCTGTTTCGTCGCCGATCGGATCGATTCCATTCTGGGCATGCTCGCCGCGTTGAGCGTTGTCGTTTTCGTTCCCGCGATGACCTGGATTTACGTGATCGTCGCCGGCGCGGGAATCCATTGGACGTTCAGCGTTGCACTCTTCGCATTCGGCGTGAAGGAGAGAATGGCATGAACGCCACTGCAGTCCTGCACGAGCGAAGCGTCATCTGCACACTTGAGAACGCCGACGTGCTCGCCGACGTGGGTAACAAGGCATACAACCTCGGACGCATGGTCAGACTTGGCTTCAACGTTCCAACCGGCTTCGTGATCACGAACAAGGCTTTTGATTCTTTCTGTCAGGCCAATGGCATCAATGTCGGTTTCGCCCAAGAAACCAGGCCTGACGTTCACAGCGCCTCGATTCCCCGGATGATCATCGACGAAGTTTTGCAGTTGCGTGCCGTGCATCTGCCCCCGGGCCCTGTCGCGATCAGAAGCTCCGCTGTGGGTGAAGACGGAGCCGGTTCCTCATTCGCCGGCCAGTTGGATTCCATCCTTCACGTCCAGACGGACGATGAAGTGGAACGCGCGCTGTTGGCCTGTTGGGCCTCGTATTGGAATGAGCGCCTGCTCTCGTATCAGCGCGGCAGAGGCGTCCAGCTGCGGGGCATGGGGGTGATCGTTCAGGCGCAGGTGAGGTCGCGAGTGTCGGGCGTTCTTTTCACCGAGTCATCCGCGCTCGAAGCGACACAACAGCAGATTTCGGTCGAATACTGCGCCGGCTTTGGTGACGCCCTGGTGTCGGGTCGCGTGAGTCCCGGCCGCTTTCGCATCGGAAAAACGGATGGTCGATACATTGTTGATGAAATCCTGCCGGAACAGGATTCGCGAACGGCCCAACTTCTTTTCACCGCGCCCCAAATTGCCAAACTGGCGCACGCGGCCGCCGATCTGGAGAGCCACTTCGGCTGTCCTCAGGATGTCGAATGGACCATCGACGATTCCGGCGACCTGTTTTTACTCCAGTCGCGGCCGATAACGGCGCGAGCTTCGGCGCCTTCATCTCAGATCCTGTGGTCGAACGCGAACGTGAATGAGAATTTCCCGGGCCCGATTACCCCATTTCTTTATTCCATCGCGCGGGAAGGCTATTACCACTACTTTAGGAATCTTGCCGAAGCCTTCGGCTTGTCTACCGCTCGTGTCCGCCGCATGGAGGATCCGCTTCGTCATCTCGTCGGTGTGCATCACGCGCGGATTTACTACAACCTGACGAATATCCATTCGGTTCTTCGAATGGCGCCGTTTGGCGAGCGACTGGCCGAGTTCTTCAACAACTTTGTTGGGGCCGACGCGATGGCACCGGCAAAACCGGCACCGGCCAGATCGCCATCGCCATGGTTCCAGCTGCTGGAGCTCTGCAGGATCTTCACAAAGACATCGTGGCATCACGCCTTTCTCACGCGGCGGGTCGAAGAATTCGAGCGGTCGGCCGACAGCTGGGCGCGCACGACCGCTCCCTCCGACCTCGATGGCCGGCCATTGCTTGCACTGCGCGACGATTTGCGGGGCTTCATGAACATCCGCTGTCACCAGTGGACGAATGCGTCGCTCGCCGATGCGGCATCGATGATTTGTTACGGCGTGTTGAAGCTGCTGTTGCGCACGGCTTACCCGGCCTCGTCACAGTCCGCGCTTCATAACAATCTGCTCAAAGGATTGGGAGGCATCGTCAGCGTGCAGCCGGCGGTTGAGCTGTGGCAATTGTCGCGAAAAATTCTGACAGATCCCGAAACCGCGCAATGGTTCGCCGGCACCGCCAGCTGCGACATCTGGCGCGCATTGGAAGCGGAACCCCGGCGGCAGTGGCTGCGGGAGGAGTTGAACGGATATCTGGAGCGATGGGGCTTTCGCTTTTCCGGGGAATTGATGCTGACGGTGCCGAGCTTCCAGGAAGACCCCGCCCCGCTGTTCGACATGTTGAAGACCTACCTGAAAGCCGACGGCACACCGGTCATCGATGCGGCCTCAACCGCGCACGTTCTCGAAGATCTCCGGAGGACAAAACGAATTCGTCTCATACCGCGCCGGCTTCAGGCGCCCGTTGTGGGTTTCGCATTGAGAGCGACACGCCGGGCCATCCGGCTTCGTGAGCGGGCAAGGTCCAAGCAGGCGCTCCTTTATAACCGGTGCCGGCGAATTGCTCTGGCCATCGGCAAGACGCTTGTTGCCGACGGCACGTGCGAGAAAGCCGACGACGTGTTTTTTCTCACGTATCAAGAACTCGACGAATTCCTCAGCGGACATGCGATGTTCCCGGGCGCGCTCGCCGAAACGATCGCACTTCGACGTCGTGCTCATGAATTGGCCGGCAACTTCGTAGCGCTCGATACGTTCACATTGCGTGAAGGCGCCTACCTGCGCCGGGGGGACGAGGGGTTAGACTCCTCGTCCCTCGATTCGACCTTGGACATGACCGGCATCAGCGCCTGCGGAGGCATGGTCACCGCGCGCGCCGCGGTGCTGGAGAGTGTCGCCGATGCGCACATGCTTCGTATCGGCGACATTCTCGTGACGCGCCAGACCGATCCGGGTTGGGCTCCCGTTTTCTCTTTGATTCGGGGACTGGTCATTGAACGGGGCGGCATGCTCTCCCACGGAGCAATCATCGCTCGCGAATTCGGACTGCCATGTGTCGTCGGTGTAAAGGGTGCCACGGCACGAATTCCTCAGGGATGCCTGCTGTCGATCGACGGAGATCAAGGACATGTTCGGATACTGGACTGACACCATCCGTCTGTACCAGCGCGAGCGGTTTCCGCTGCGTGTCTTCGCCCCGGTCGCGACGGTGCTGACTCTTGCAGCCTTCGCAAAAGACGCGCCGGATGATTTGCCGCAACTGCTTTTTTCGCTCGCGGCAAGCATGCTTCTGCTTTTCCAGTTCCGCGTGTGGGATGATCTGGGTGACCGGGATCACGATATCGTTCATCATCCTGGACGCGTTCTCTCGCGCTGCCGGCGCGCCTCATGGTTCTATGCCCTGGTAGCGGTAATCGGCCTGGCAAATTGCCTCATATTCCTCCGCCTCGGCCATTCGCCGATTCCATTTCTCCTGATCTGCGGCGCCGCCGTCCTCTGGTATACGCGCGTTTCCGCCGTGTCACGAGGCAGCCTCACCGGACGTCATCTGTTGCTTTTGAAATATCCCGCGTTCGTGTGGTTGATCGCCCCGTCACACCCGCTGCAACTGATTTCATCGATGGCCATTGTTTATGCGTGCTGCGTCATTTACGAAGTGCTGCATGACCGCACGACGACTGCGCCCGTAATACCAATTCCGGAAAATTCCATCTTCGAGTCCGTGCGTTGCTATTACTGCGGCAGCGCATCCAGCCGGGATTTCATCGTGGCCCAGGATGATCTGACCGGCAAGCCGGGGAACTTCCGGTTCGTCACCTGCGTGGACTGCGGTCTCGTCTACCAGAACCCGCGGATCCGAATGGGTCACATCGAATCGTATTACGACAACGAATACATCGCTCACCGCAAGAAGACGGATTGGGGGCGCCTCACATGGTTCTACAACCGCGTGATGGACCGGCACGACGTTGACAAAGACCGGATCGTGCGCCGATACGTGCAGCTGAGTCCCGAGAGCGCCATCCTCGACGTGGGCTGCGCGGCCGGCACTTTTCTGCAGAAGATGCGGACGCTACACGGAGCGCGCGTCACTGGCGTGGACTTCAAAGATCTTTCCGGCAGCCCGAGCATGAGGGAAATCGAATTTCACTGCGGGCTCTTTTATGAGCAGCCGTTGGCTGCGGAGCAGTTCGATCTTGTGACGATGTGGCATTTCCTCGAACACGATTACGATCCTCCGCGGACGCTGGCGACCGCGAAGAACGTCCTGAAGCCCGGAGGTTGGCTCGTAATTGAAGTGCCGCGGCTGGACAGCGTCACTTTCCATCTTTATCGTGAACGCTGGCCCGGCCTGCAGGCGCCGCAGCACACGGTTCTGTTCGAGAAGGCGACGCTCTTACGTGTTGTCGAACAATCCGGTCTGGAGGTCGTCGATTATCTGCCTTACGGCGCATTCCCGCCCTACTTCTACATTTTCGCCGGCGCCGCATTCAAGATTCTCAAAGGCCGCGGCCTGAATCTTTCGAAAGCGATCGTTCCCTATTTCATCGGCCAGTTGATCCTGCTTCCGCTGTTGATGGCGGAGCGCCGGCTCAATCTCGCCATGCAGACCGTCATTTGCAGGAGGAAATCATGAGCACGGCTTTTCTCCTTCCGGCCGCCAGCCTGCTGCTTACGATTTGGGCCGCGGTCATGTTGTTCGTCGCGTTGTGCACAGGATTCCAGATTCGTCGGTTCTATGCCGAAGTGATGGCCCGATGGCTGGGAGAGGCAGTCCTGAAGTTGTGCGGGATTCGGATCGAGCGGCACGGCACGATGCCGGTCGCCGCCGCACAGACGATCTTTGTTGCGAACCACACATCGACGCTCGATCTGTTCATTCTCCTTTCGCTCGGATTGCCCCGAACGCGTTTTTTTCTGAAACGAAAATACAGGCTGATTCCTCCACTGGCCGTCATCGGTTATCTCGTCGGCGTGTTTTTTACGCCGCCCCAAACCGATCGTGCGCGCCGGGTTCGGTGCTTCGAGAATGCGGAGTCGGTGTTGCGGAGGACCGGTGACTCCGTCTTCCTGAGCCCCGAAGGAACACGAATCACGTCGGGAGAGATTGGACCATTCAACAAAGGCGCGTTCCATCTGGCAACGAATCTTCGCGCGCCGCTCGTTCCGATCTTTATTTCCATTCCGAAGAACATCAATCCCGGCCGGGGATTTGCAGCGCTTCCGGGCACGGTTCATGTGTACTTTCAACCTGCGATTTCCACGGCAGATTGGCAACTGGACGATGTGGAAGCAAACAAGACCGTCGTGCGAAACCAATTTGTGCAATTGAACGCCGCCCTCAGCCCGCAATGATCTCCAACGGATTTCAATCCATCGCGGACATCCTGAAAGATCGGGGGGAGACGAACGCCGGCGGCACAGCGTATACGTTTTTGAATGACGGCGAAACCGAGAGTCATGCGATCACGTATGGCGAACTCGACGTTCAGTGCCGGGCGCTTGCCGTGATGTTGCGGGATTGGCGTATTCAGCGGCCGCTGCTCGTGTATCCTCCGGGGCTCGATTTTATCGTGTCGTTCTTTGCGTGCATGTATGCCGGGATCACGCCGGTGCCGGCGGGGCTGGCCCATGTCATGCGCGTCGGGCGCTCGTTGACACGACTTGCCGCCGTGGCGCTCGACGCGGATGCCGACGCCGTCCTCAGTGTCTCGCGTGTCATCGACCGGGCGCTCGTGAATCCGGATTTCATGAATCGGTCGCCGGAACTCGCCCGCATGCGGTGGCTGGCGACGGATCGTTGCGATGAAACTCTCGCGCCGTGCTATCGGCACTCCGCGGCGCCGTCCGAAGCGCCGGCGTTTCTGCAGTACACATCGGGTTCGACGGCGATTCCGAAAGGCGTGGTCGTCAGTCATCGAAACCTGCTTCACAATTTGAATTACTGCAACGAGGTCGAGCGCAACGGGCCCGACACCATTTCCGTATCGTGGCTGCCGCACAGCCACGATATGGGCTTGATTGAAGGGATCCTCCTGCCGACATTTGGCGGCTATCCAGCTTACCTCATGTCTCCTGCCTCATTTCTTCGCCGGCCGGCGCGGTGGCTCGAAGCGATCACGCGTTTCAGAGCGACCAACAGTGGCGGCCCGAATTTCGCTTTCGATTTGTGCATCGAAAAGATCTCAGCGGAGGAAATGGAACCGCTCGATCTCGGATCGTGGCGTGTCGCCTACAACGGATCGGAGACGATTCGGAAGGAAACGTTATTGGGATTTCGCGAGAGATTCGAACGCTGCGGTTTCCGATGGAATGCCTTTTATCCAGTTTACGGGTTGGCTGAATCGACGCTCCTGGTTTCAAGCGGTGGTGCGGACGAAGAGCCACACTTTCGGGAACTGGATGCGGAGGCGATGGGGCGGGGGATTGTGTCCCCTCCGGGGGAGCATACCGTCAAGACCGTCAGCGTGGCCGCGTGCGGCAGGACAGGGTCCCATACACGCGTCGTCATCGTCGATCCGGAAACGCTGGCTGAGTGCGGTCCGGACGAGATTGGCGAGATCTGGATTGCGGGGCCGAGCGTCGCCCAGCAGTATTGGCGCAAAACTGCCGAAACGCAGGCGGCTTTCCACGCCAGGCTCAGAGACAGCAGAGATGGACCATTCTTACGAACAGGCGATCTCGGCTTTCTGTCCGATGGGCGCCTCTTTATCACCGGACGGATCAAAGACATTATCAACATCCGGGGATTCAAACATTATCCGCAGGATATTGAGCACACGATTAGTCAGACCCACGCCGCAATCCCTGCAAATGGCTGCGCGGCATTCGCCGTCGACCAGGACGGAACGGAGCAGCTTGCGGTCGTTGTCGAGGCGCCTCCGCGGTTGTCTCAGTGTTTCCAGGAATGGGATGAATCCGCGTTTGCCACAATTCAGGCTGCGGTGACGGAACGGCACGGCGTGCAGATTCGTTCGCTGGCGCTAGCGCCTTACGGAGCGATCCCGAAAACAACGAGCGGGAAACTGCAGCGGCAGCTATGCCGCAGATGGTTCATCGATGGGAGCCTGCAGACAGTTCGAATCTGGAGCGGGCCGAAGGGGTGCGCGAGCGATCAAGAAGATGTCGCGAAGCGACCTTATTGAGCCGCTACGCGGCTTCAGAGCGGGAGTTTGAATGACTTCCACGGAACGGTTCCTGCAGAATCGCGTCGCGGAAATTGCGGGAGTGGCAGTATCCAGCGTCTGCGTGAGTACGGCTCTGCCGCGGCTTGGAGTGGATTCCCTCGGCATGCTGCACCTGATCGAAAGCATCGAGGGGGAACTGGGGACCGAGGTTCCGCATAACTTCTGCCTCGACGGCCTCACGATTCAGTCGCTCGCCGAAACGCTGGCGGCCGCGCCGCGCCGGGCGCTGCGCCCGACCGTCGATCTTGCCCAACAAATTGCCGCCGACAGCGAACTGCCGGAAGACATTCGTCCGCCGTGCGGTGAGACCGTTGCGGCGGTTCCTCATTCGATTCTGCTCACAGGCGCGACAGGATTTCTCGGGGCTTTCCTCTTGCGTTCGCTCCTGCGCAACACGAGGGCGCAGATTGTATGCCTCGTCCGGCCGGACGGGGAAAGCGTCCATGCGCGGCTCACCCGCAGTCTGGAGCAGTACGGAATCCGCGCTGACGAATTCGGATCTCGCATTTCGGCTCTACCCGGAGACATCGCGCAGCCCCGACTGGGTCTTTCCCCTCATTCGTTCGATGCTCTATCGAGCGATGTCGACGTCATATTTCATGCCGCGGCGGCGGTGAACTGGGTTCAGCCTTATCCGCGCCTGCGGCATGCCAACGTACTGGCTGTTCGCGAGCTGTTGCGTCTGGCCTGCAGTAAACGGCCGAAACCGTTTCATTTGATTTCGAGCCTTGCCGCCTGTTATTCGACTTCGGCATCCCTCGAAATCTCCGAGAGTGACGATGTCTCCGCGGATGTCGGCGGCCTTCATCTGGCCTACGCACAAAGCAAATGTGCCGCAGAGTCGCTGGCAAGAGCTGCGGCCTCGCGCGGTCTGCCTGTCTCGATATTCCGGGCGGCGCTGATTTCGGGAGACAGCGTGAGCGGCATTTCCAATTCGGCGGACCTTGTTTCGTCGCTCATAAAAGGATGTATTCAGATTGGCGCCGCACCCGATCTCGATTGGCGGCTCGATCTGCTGCCGGTCGACTTTGCGGCGGAAGCAATGACGCGACTCGTGTGCGAGAACCGGACAGAACAGCTCCATGTTTTCCATCTGGCCAATCCGAAGTTCCGCCACTGGCGGGAATTTGTTCTGTGGATGAACCTGTACGGCTATCGCATCGAGCTGCTTCAGTATGAGGAGTGGCTCGACGAGCTTCGCGTCGCCGTGTGCAGCGAAAACCAGCATCCGCTGCGAGACCTTCTGCCGTTTTTCGTCCATCGTCCCGCGGGAAATTCCGGTCTTTATCTGCCTCAGTTGTATGAGGAGTCACGCCGCCGCCGGGTACGTTTCGACGTCACGCGCGAACGGCTGAAGGATGCGGATCTTATGTGCCCGGGTTTGTCTGCCGGCTTGCTCGATCGCTACTTCAAATCGTTTGTCGATCGCGGGTTTCTTCCTCCGGTTCAAAAACCTGATGCAACGGCCGCGCCTCCGGACCAGGCGCTGCGATTCGGCGCGCGCTTCTTCAAATCGGTTATCGGCTCGGATGTCGTAGGGGCGGACGCGCTGGAGTGGTCCGGCGGTCATAGCGTGATCGCGGAGTTGACGTCGTGGAAATATGGCCGGTCGATCGGACTTCACGGCTTTCGTCTCGAATTCGGCGAGGCGCGCGAAGCAGTCGACGTCGTCGTAAAGGTGAAAGGGCGCGACAGGGAAGTGAAGGCCGTCGGACAAACCGTGGCGGAGTTGTGCAGTCCTGCTCTCGGCAACGCGTACGAACGATTTTCGGATTGTCTCGGGCTGTCCGGCTCTGATACCCGCGAGCTGGCGATTTATCGAGAGGGCGATGCCCGATTTTGCCGATTCACTCCCAGGTTCTATGGGGGCTGCTCCGATCATGCGCGCACGGTACTCGTGCTGGAAAATCTATCGGGGTTGGAAATGATGGACTCCATCGATTCCGTCCCCGTCTGGCATTCCAAATACATCGAGGCTGCCATCGAGGGGATTGCTCAGCTTCACGCCATTCATTATCCACACGCGAAGCGCCTTACCAGGCGTCGCGATCTCGATGCCGGAGATCTCTGGGTCGCACTGGCGGAACACGCCCGGCCAATGTTTGCGTCATGGATCGGTCCCGAGATTCAGGCCGTACAACGCCGTCTCATCGAACGTCTGAGTGAGTTCCAGCAAGTTCGCGAGTCCATGCCCCAAACCTTGATCCACAATGATTTCAACCCTCGAAACCTCGGTTTCCGGCGTTCCGGCGGAGAACTGAGCCTGTGTCTCTACGACTGGGAGCTCGCGACGTCGGATCTGCCGCAGCATGATCTCGCTGAACTCCTTTGCTTCGTGATCGGAACGGATTTTCAGCCGGCCGACCTCCTTCGCTATATCGAGATGCACCGCATGTCGTTGGAACGTGCGGCCGGCGTGAGCATTAATAAAACGTCGTGGAAAGTCGGTTTCTGTGTGTCCCTGTATGACCTGATGATCAACCGGCTGCCGGCTTACGCCATGATCCATCGCTTCAGCGAGCAGCGTTTTCTTGAACTTGTGGTTCGCACGTGGAAGGGGATATTCGATGTCATGTCCAGCGCGATACATACGCATCTGTAACTCGCTCACGTATGTCTCGCTGTCTTGCAGCCTGATGGCGGTGTTTGCTGCCCGAGAGTATGGAAGCTGGGAAACCGCCGGTTTGCTTCTCGCCGTCGCGGCTCTCGCCGACACGTACGATGGAAAATTCGCGCGGCTGTTTCTGCGAACTGAAAACGAGAAGGCCTTTGGCGCGCAACTCGACAGTCTTGTGGATGCGGTTGCCTTCGGAATCGCGCCCGTCATCTGCCTGGAATCGCTTGTGCAATTCCAGTCGGCCTCGGCTCGAGCCGCGTGGCTGGCGGCTGCATTCGTGTATGTGCTGTGTGCGGTGACGCGCCTTGGGTTTTACAACATTCACAATCACGCGGCGTTCGGCTTCATCGGACTGCCGACAACTCTTGCTGCTCTCCTATGGTCCACGCTATTCCTCACGCATCCCACTGCGACGTCTGCCGCTCTCATTCTTGCAGTCCTCGGCGTCGCTATGGTTTCGCCGCTTCCGATTGCGAGGCCGCGGGGAATCGCTATGGGAGCCTACATGCTTTGGTTTCTTGTTGTGTTTGCTTCGTACGCCTTACGGCTTGCGGGCGGAATCTACTGAATAATGCGCGACGCGGACTTTCGAGCGCTTCGAGCCGAGTTGCGGGACCGCGGCTATTACGAAAGGCCGACGTCCCGGTTGCTCTTCGAACTCTCCATCAATGTTCTTCTGGCGGCTGCCGGCCTTGCCGTGTATCTGGAGGGCTCGGGATGGACTGTGCGCATTTGCGGACTGATTGTCTATACCGCAGGCAGCATCGGCATCGGGACCAATACACATACGTCCTCTCACTATGCGACCAGCGATAAACGCTGGCTGAATGAGCTGCTGACATACGCGGGTTATCCGCTCTATTTCGGTCTGCCGGCGACCTACTGGTGGCATAAACACGTGCTTGTCCATCACAGTGCCCCGAATGTAATGGGAGTTGACGGCGACGCGGATCTTTCTCCCTGGTTTGCGACCACGGTGGATGAGGTGCGGCAGGCTTCGGGAATTCGAAGGTTCTACTATCAGCATCTTCAGCGATTCGTCTTCCCTGCGGCCATTTCTCTTACGCTGTTCAGCCAGCAAATTTCCGGATGCATCTACGTGGCCCGATCGCTTCGAAGCTCCGAGCGCCGGCCCGCGCATCTCATCGATGTGGCGGCGCTGCTGGGCCACGTGGTGACGAACCTCGTGGCTCCAATGTTTTGGTTTGAACCTTCCAAGGTTGTCGCATTCTACGTCCTGAGAAATGCGCTTACGTCGTATGCGATGTTTGCGGTATTTGCTCCGGCGCATTTTCTTCCGGAAGCGGTGCGCCTGGATAACGACGCCGCGCGCTCCGACCACTTGCTGGCGATGACGGCAGCAACGTTGAATTATCGAATGGGGCCAGTGGGGAGGTTGATGTGTTCCGGACTCGAGTATCAGATCGAGCATCATCTGCTTCCCGACATCAGCTACGTCCACTATCCGGCGGTCAGCGTTTTGGTCGAGCGGTTCTGCAGGGATCATGCTCTTCCGTACCGCCAGTACCGGTGGGAGGCGGCGGTGTGGCGATCGCTGTCGGCGGTCGCGAGGCCATGCGAGATCGTGCGTGATTCGAGTGGGCTTCGAGAATCCGGGAACCAGACTAGTCCGGAAGAATCTTCTGGTAGCGATTGACGCCGGTTAAAACGTCTGTGCCGAAGAGTTCGACATATCGCACCTTCGGCAGGAAAAGCGTCGATTGTATATTCGCGAAGATCTTTGTGAGATACGCCCGCTGGCCGTCGATGGTCGTCTCCGCGCGCACATGGTCGCCGTCTTTGTAGACTTCGATTTCCACGCGCTTCTGCGAAACGACAGTCAGCATATAGCGGCCGGGTGATTTGGTTTGGACTTGAAAGCCGTACGCTCTGGTTCTTTCGAGAAAACTCAAAAGCTGGCGCTTGCCGGTAGCCGAGCCCATTGTCCAGTACACGACAACCGGTTCGCGAGGATCCAGGTCTCCATCGGTGTTGAGACGCGCGTCATAGTGCACGACGTTGCCGTTGGTCGTCCGTTCGATGACGAACAACTGTTGATCGGCGGCACTGATCCAAATCGGTGACGCCAGGAGAACAATCCCAAGCACCGCTATCGTGAATCTCATTGGTTGTCATTGTAATCGCGTGAATGCCGTTACAGTCACGCATTCGTTAATTGCCACGCGTTTAGCGGGCATTAAGCAAGCTGAAGGTGATCTTGGCAGCTGAAATCATCAAAAAGGTCCTCGACCGGAATGGACTGAGCGTGAGCGCCGCCCAGGACCGCACCGGAATTGCGACACTTCTCGCGGATCCGCAATGCAGACCTCGGCCGGTACACGGTCGATCGACTCATGTCGATCATCAATCGACTGGGCTCTCGAGTGGAAGTAAACGTCAAAATACGGTGCGTCGGCACAGCCCGGCTCGCGGGCGATAGCCATACTTTGCACAGGGTCGAGCGATCACCATCCAGCAGGCGAGCACCGTGGCGAGTTCAAACTCGAACACTCCGCCAGTGGCGATTGCTCCGGGCGACCTACCCCCGGACCTCATTGAAACGATCTGGACTGCTCAGGCAGACCCCAGACCGTGGACACTCGCCACGAACTCTGATCCGAAATCGCTGGACGATATCTTCGTCATTTTAGCGTTCACGATGACGTAGCTTAGACGCAACTCCGCTTGAAGCGAGAGTTTCGAGCCGCAGCGAGCCACGACCCGTGCGGATCAAGAGAAGTGAATCAGGTTATGGGTTTTTTGACTTGGGCGAAAACCGTTCGACAACTGTAGCGAGTTTGCGTGTCAAAGCAGCCAAAGTCGGCCATTTTTGCAAATTGAGCCAATTGTGCAAATCGTAAATTCAATAACTTACGTAGAACGAGCGCGGGCCGGACGACCGAATCCCCCTTCCTCCGTTCTTGTATCCTATTGAATTTATGCTATTTAATGGGTCGGTTCCGGAGGAAGTCGGATTCCCTCCAAATCTCCTGATCCCATCTCCACTATGAACTAAGAGCGCCAGCGCATCCTGTTCGACCGGAGCGCAGGGCCAGATCAATTCCGTAAGTCACGCCGTAGACGCCCCCGGGCTTCGTAGAACACGCAAAGCCGCCCGGTAGATATTCTTCAAATTTGCTGGTCATCAGGGACTCGGGTCATGACAATGCGCGGTGTTCCAGCCAGTCGACGTAAAGCAGGCGCTCCGCAAAAAGCCACGTGCCGTCCACCTTCACGAACGTGTCGAGATAGCGGAGCGAGGCTACCATCAAGCGGCGCTTGTCACCGTCGACCGTCACGTGATGCGCAAGGCAGTAGGCTTCCCCAATCGCGCGCTCGTCCGTTAGCGTGAAGATAGTGCTTTGTCCGACGAAGTGTGTCGTTGTTTCGTACTGGTTCAGCTCTGCAAAAACTGGAGCGAGCGCTTCGCGCGAATGCAGTTCCTGTGACGGCGTTGGATCTTTGGCGTTCATGTACACCACGAAATGGGTGTCTTTGCTAAACAGTGCCATCTGACCTTTCGCGTCGCGACGGTCGGCAAAGTGCGCGTAAGCCTCGACGAGTTCTCGGATCGCGAGGCGATCTGCGGCTTCCGTGGGCGAGATCGCGGTGTGCCTACTCATGAATTGCTCTCCTTATCAAATTCACCCCGGGCAAACGGCACCGGTTTCAATCCACTTGCGCGTGTTCTCGCCAAACTCCCTCTGAGTGCCCGGCGCCTACTGAGCTTTTCGCCATGTCAGTCTACCGCGCAACGCCCGTGTACGCGTAATGGCCTTATTCGCGCAGGAACAGCGCCGGACGAACGCTCGATACTTCGTTCGGTCAGGTACAGACGAGAACGATTTGGCGAAAGGCTAATTGGCTGTCACCATTGCGGATGAATGGTGTTCTTTCGCGGTGTCCGGAAAATGAGGGGTAAATGGTGAAACATGTTCGCCACGTCAATGGATGGTCAGGACGAGATGTGAATCAGGAGCATCGGGTATCGACTCCGCTTGAGCTTTTTTTCGATCTTACCTTTGCTTTGGAACCCCCGGTGTCATAAAGGTCGATGTCCCCTTCTACAAGATACGGTCCGTTTGGTGCCGCCCGAATGGTTACTTGTGCCATTGTTCCTCCTGATAGTGAATTGATCTTCTGACCATCCCCGACTTACAGTCGCGGGCCGCGCGCTAAAAGTCTCACCACTCACGATTCCTTCCCCATCGAAACCGCGTTTCGTCCTCACCCGTATAGTCGGGATCGAGATAGATGTGTAGGCTCGCGATTCGGCCGTCTCGAAACTTGAAGACGTTGCAAAAACGGCCCCCAGGAGTCTTGCCTCCTGCCCAGGCCTTTCCCGCCATTTTGCCGTGTGAAGTCCCCTCAACGACCAGATAGTCGCCTGAAGGAATGAAATTCAAACGATCATAATCGTGTTGAATGTATTCCAAGGCCCCTTCGAATCCTTTTGCCATTTCAAGAAACGAGTTCCGCCCAAATCCCAATCCGAATTTAGGGAAGTAGACTTCGGCATCTTCATGGAAGAGT
>Ga0137397_10000842_pt1 | contig 21194 bp, 25 predicted proteins | sample czorhiz116metaG_FD_106658 | JGI IMG/M metagenome (GOLD analysis project Ga0137397, IMG submission 106658) | Vadose zone soil microbial communities from Angelo Coast Range Reserve, California, USA - czorhiz1.16 metaG | ecosystem: Environmental > Terrestrial > Soil > Vadose zone | place: USA... | reverse complement strand
TGGCGAGACGAACATCGACGTCAGTCCCCTCGACCCCCAGAAACTGGCTCTGTCGGTCCACGATGTGCCCTGGCAACCTGGGCCTGATTCAGTCCCCTATCCCGCGTTCCATTCGTCGGACGGGGGCGCCCAGTGGAGCCCGGGCGTGGGGCCGGGGCCGATCTACATGGGCGACACCAACATCCGATTCGATTCCGCCGGAAACGTCCTTGTGAGCAATCTCATCGACGGGGACGTTGGCGCCGTGCGGGGAGGCCTGATCGTGGCGCGTTCGACCGATGGTGGGGCCACCTTCGCCACCCCCACGTACGCCTTCAATTCAGACACCTTGGTGCGGTTCAAGGACGGTTCCCTGAAGACCGCCTGCGCGAACTCGACCCTTCGCTTCGATTACCCGAAACTGGGCGCCGATCGAAGCTCCACCTCCCAGTACCGGGACAATCAATACGTCGTCACGAGAATGAGCGTCGACACCAACGGGGACGGGAGCTGCGATGGTGGCTGGTTCTGGGCCTTCCGCCGCTTCCCCGCCGGGGGGACCGATTGGGACCAGGCGTTCATCGCGGGAGACGACAACGCCGACCCGGCCGGCGATTTTCAGAACATCGCCGTGGCGCAGGATGGGACGGTGTACCTCGCGGGGGGCTCCTATGGTCCTCTCTGTCCGTCTGGAATCGGTATCGGTCTCCTCAAATCGACCGACGGTGGGGGCAGCTTCCCGAATCCCCTGTGTGTATTCAACCGGACTCCCACGACGATCCCGGACGAAATGTGGAGCGCCACCGATCCCGCCAACCCCTCAAGGGTGTGGATAGCGTTCGTGGCACTACAGCTGCAGCCGGTCATTCATCGAGACATCTACGTCATCAGGTCATCGGACGCCGGCGCGACCTGGAGCGCCCCGGTCCGGGTGGACGATGTTCTTCCCGACGATATCGTAGACCGGTGGAAGCCGACTCTGTCCGTCGGCGGAAACGGCCGGCTCGACATCGCCTGGTTCGACTATCGCAACTCGAGCCCGAAGACATACGGCGGCTCGTGGACTCAGCCGCTCGACGTCTATTATTCCTGGTCGGTGGACGGCGGGATCTCCTGGGCCCCGAATGTCCGCCTCACCCCTCTCGCCCCCGGGTTCGGTGTAGGGAACGACTACCTCGGTATCGCTTCCTCGGGGACGCGCGCGTATGTCGCCTATGCACAGCAGCAGGTTCCCGGGAGCAGCTGGCAGGTGTACGTGGCGACGATCGGCCACTAGCGCAATCCGATCTCCGCGCCGTTTGCGATACAATGGCGCGAGTTCGCTCGACGGAAGCGCCTCGGGGCTGGTGTCCTGCGCGGACTTCAAAGTAGAGCCCCGGTTCGCCGCAACCCCGCGCTGCTCTAGGGCCTGCGGGATGGCCTGGATTCGGGGCTCCTGAGCGCGGTGAGGCCAGGAAGATCCCGATCAGGCCCCGATGGACCAGGGGTGGCGCTCGAAATAGCCGCGACAGAGCCGCGGGATCAGGGGCCAGATGTCCGATCCCATTGAGAATCTCAAGAACCTCATCACCGGCACATCGGTCAGCCTGGCGCCGGTGGTCGCGTGGATAGTGTATGCGCTGGACGCTTGGGAAGGACGACGCGAGAAGTGGGACGAGGCCCGTCAGCATCTCAGGCAGGTGATGAACGATCTTGTGTTCATCGGACACTGGGCTCAGACCGAGTACCCGGCCGCAGGCGCTCCTTCCCCAACCTGGCGCGAGCCTCTGTGGTCGGTCAATGATTTCCCTTCCGATCACATTCACGAGTTCAACCGGGTCGCCTACCGCATGCCCGTTCCCGAGGGGCTCCGGTCAGCTATGGCCTCGCTGGAGACGGCGATCGAGCACTTCCGTGGGCTCCTTCGATCGCACCGGGATTTCGTATGGCGCGACGAGGGTCGCCAGGCGATGGCCGCGGCGAGAGATCGCGGCGCGGTACCTCCTGCGTGGTTCGATGAGCTTTTCCGGTTGAACAGGGACATCCATGTGCGAGGGATCGGCACCGCGGCCGATCAGGACGGGTTGCACTCCACGTGGAAGCGAGCGCGGGACGAGGTGCAACGGGTCATTGATAATCCTGGCAGGGTTCCCTACCCGAAGAGCCTGTGGTTGGGCCACGTCCCCGCGCTGATCCTCGCGAGTATCGGGCTGTGGTTTCTCGTCGGCTTCATCTGCGAGATATTCTATTCGTTGTCGTGGCCTCCCTGGCCCCGATAGGACTTACCTCCGCCCGCACCGCGCCCGGGGTCCCCCTGGCACCGCCGGCCAGAGTGAGCTAGATTCCGTCGCGGAGGGCCCATGTTCGACCCCGCGATCCTGCCGATTGTCCTGCCCCTCGATACCCTGGAGGAGATCACCGCCGACATCCAAAGCCTCATGCGGACCCGTCGGGAGAATAACTACATCCTCGGGCTCCGGCTGATCGAAGCGAAGGAGAAGGTCGGTCACGGGAAGTGGGAAGCCTACCTCGCCGAGAACGTCCGCATCTTCGACAAGCGCACCGCCCAGAGATGGATGAAATGGGCACGGAGGGTCCAGGCCAACGAGACCTGGCTCCCGGACCCGGACGAAAGCGACAAAGTGTCGTTTTCAGACGAGTGGTATACCCCCATCGAGGTCGTCGATGCTGCCAGAAGGGTCCTCGGCGGGCGATTCAACCTCGATCCGGCTTCCTGCACCGAGGCCAACAAGATCGTCGACGCGGAGCGATTCTTCTCCCTGCGCCCTGAGCCGGGCTCGGCTGGGATCGATGGACTGAATCAGCGCTGGGAAGCGGAGAGGATGTTTCACAACCCGCCCTGGTGCAAGGACACCGGGAGGTTCGTCGAGAAGGTCTATTCCTCCTTCCGCCAGCGCGATGGCAATGTGTACTCCGCGATCGTGATCCTCAACCGTGGCCACCTCGCCATGCCCTGGTTCGCCCCGATGCTGGCCTTCCCGATCTGCATCTTCAATCGTGATCTCCGCTACCGCACGCCCGGAGGGACGAAGCACTCTCCGAAGCAAGGCACCATCGCCGTGTGTGTTGCCCCCCAGCTATGGCGCCGATTCAAAGAGGAGTTCTCCCCCTTCGGGAGGATCGTCTGGATGGACGAGGACGAAGAGGGTCCGCCACAGTTCACGAGCGCGGATTACTATCCGGACTTCAAGTAGCTCCCGCTCCCCCTCCTGCTATCAAACCCACGCCCCAAGGTTGCTGACGATTCCGCTCGACGAACCGATCAGGTGGGGGTATGGTCCCCGACATGGACCCGAAGAGACCTCCTCTGCCGAAGGCTCGCCCAGATGAAGCGCCCCAGCCGCTGCTCACCGGCGCGGAGCTTCGCCATCACTTCAAGATGAGCGGGAGCGCCTACAAGCGCATGCTGCGGGTCGGCTTGCCCGTGGCCGCAGATCTGGGCCTCGGGAAGCACCGGCATCGAAGGCACGATTTGCAAGTTGTGGTCCGCTGGCTCAGAGATCGATCTGCTATCAGCGCGGAGGGGTGAGCGACCTTGCAAGTCCATTGTTTCCAACGATTTCGGTTGACAAGCACCCCCTCTGCGCGGTATAGTCCTAACTGAGCAGAAGACCACCCTCTAGGAGACCCGAACCCATGTCCCAAACCCGCAGCGGCCGGAGGCTTGTCCGCTCGGCCAGTTCCAAGACGCGCTCAGTGCGCCTGAGCGTGCGACCGGACGGCGCGATTTACGGCTATCTCGTCGAGCAGATCTCAAGCTCGCCCAGGCGGGAGCGGGTGATCTGCTGGCTGGGCCGATCGCCTTCCGAGTCCCGAATCCGAAGCGCGTGCAAGCAATTCAACGCGAGGCTCCCGAAGGGCCTTCGCAAGGAGAATCACGTTGAGCAATTCTAACGGCCACGTCCCCTCCCACTGGCGTGGGGATTTCAGCCAGACCTCCAGCATCCCCCGGGCGCTCGAAGTCCTCGGCGATTCCGTCCCGAAATCCTGGGCCAAGGCATCTGCTGAGGCCCACCAGGCGGAGTGGAAATGCCGCGCCACTTACCCGGATTACTTCTCGCCGACGCTGAGTCAGAACCGCGACTCCTGCGTCGGCGTCCTCGCTGAAGCTGAAGCCCGGCTCGCCAACGCTGCCACCCCAGGGCAGAAGAAGGACCTCGCCAACTTCGTCGAGAACTGCCGCCATCTCCTCGCGGCTGCGCAAGAGATCCTCGAAGCCTGTCCCGCGGAATCAGAGCGGCTGAAGATCCGCGCTGATCGGGAGCAGAGGAAATTCGCACTCTCCCGGTTGAAGGAGCAGCGCACGCAATATGAACTCCGCAAGCTGCCTGTCCCGCTGGAAGTCATCGAAGCCCTCCTCGATCTCGCCGAGACGGTGGAGGTCGACGAGAGAGAGATCGCGAAGGAGCAGCGCCAGCGTGAGTTCCTGCAGCAGGAAGCTTCCGATCTGAAGGCGAAGGCGATCGGAATCCTCGTCGACGAGATTGCCGAGCAGATCTTCAAGACCGCCCAGACGGTCAGGGCGCCCTTGGGTCCGCGTGGCGTGGCGATCTCGAAAGTCTACCCGAGAATGTCCGACCCGCGAATCATGGACGCCTTCGATCGGGCTCATTCCCTCGCCAAGGTCGCTGCCGATCTCAACGGCGCGAAGATCGATGTCGACGCGACCTTCGGGAATGTCTTGAGTCAGGAGCAGTACGCAGCTTTCAGCGCGGTCGTCTGGGCCCATTCCGCGAGTCGACGGGACCAGAAGTAACCAACCCGCGCGGCCTACGGGTCGCGCATTCAAGGAGCACTTCAAGTCATGGCTTCAATCAACGTCTCAGCAGCAAACGACGGCGACAACACGATTCTCGCCGCTCCCGGAGCAGGTCTCGCCATCGTCGTAACCAACCTCGTATTGACCGGCCAGACCACCGCCGGCAGCGCGATCCTCAAGTCCGGCTCGACGACGCACGGGACCTTCAGCCTCGGCACGTCAGGGGGAATCAGCCTCGACGGTTCTGTCGCGGCCCCGCTGTTCGCCTGCGAGCCGAATCAGGCGCTCGTGGTGAACAACAGCGCGGGTCTCGACACGAAAGGGATGATCGTCTACGGCATCAGGAACGCCTAACTCGACGAGAAGCGAGCGGGAATCCTCGCGGCCAGCAGGTGATTCCAGGGGGACTTACGGCCCCCAGTGCGGCCTGCTGGCTCTTTCGAAATCCCTGCGGACCCGTGGCGCGAACTCTACTAGGCCGTCCGCGCCTTGGGTCCTGGGGCCAGGCGCATCCAGCCCTGCCCACTCGCGTCCGTCACCCGCGAAGGGGACGAAGCCTGGCTGGGTGCGCCGAATCATGCAAGGCCGATCAGAGAGCGTCGGGGACCAGCGCTGCTCTCGCCCGCTCAGGTTGTCGGGCCCTGGGGCGCTGGTCACATCACCACAGAGGAGAAACAAATGTCTCAACGCAAGTACGCATACACCCTCTCTGCCACCTGCGGCAACACGAGAGTCACGCTCAGTACGACCAGCGACTTTGATCCAGAGAACATGGCAGCGATTCTCCAACGATTGAACGAGCTGCTGTGTCTGGTCAAGCCGTGACCGACGACATCCAGAAGCAAGCCGGCCAGATCTACATGCGCTGCCCGAGGTGCGGACTGATTCTCGGCCAGAACACCAGCGCGGAACTCTGCCCGCATGATGACCCAGCCTGCGGAGCCTGCTGCTCGAAGTACCACAGAACCGACCCTGTCCCAGAGAACATCGTCCCGTTCAAACGAAAGGAATCAAGCATCATGCCCAGCACCATCCCGACCTACGCAACTCGACTCTACCGAACGATGCTCTGCTACGTCGACGCAGCGAGGAAGTACCTCGTAAGCCTCGGTCGTGATCCCTTCGATGCCGACGAAGAGCGGCAACTCGCCAGCTATCTCGCTACCATGAAGAAGGAATCAGAGAAAGAGGATCGCCAGGAGCGTCAGGCGATCGCCCTCGCCGCGAAGCTGGTTGTGGATCTGGCCCCTGATCGGGACTACGCCGAGGCCATCGCTTCTGACGACACCATCGCTGCCAGCCTGGCGACCGATCGGGTGGTGAAGGCAACGAGGGCAGGCGCTGCTCCTCTGTCATTCCTCCCCGAGGACCCCTTCGTCGCTCGCACTTGTGCGATCCCCGATTGCGGACAAGGCTTCGTGGCGCGGCAGAAGTCGACCCGAATGCTGTGTGACCAGCACGTCGGCGATTCGACTCCGCCTGACTATAGGGAGAAGCCATGAAGCTCAGAACCATCTCCATCGTCGAAGCTGAAGTCTCCGTCCGCGCCCTTGTCGACCGCGATCTGAACGGGCTGCCCCCTTCGTTCGGCCAGCCGGCTGACTATCGGCCGAGGCTCGTCGGCTTCTATATCGATCAGACCGCAACGCTGATGGTGCAGCAGATATTCAACGACGAGGCCACATCGACTCCCCCGGACGTTCAAGCTGCCCTGGCAAGCCAGATGGTCGAATCTCTGCGGCAGCAGATCGCCCGGGCGGTGAATGGATGAGTTTGGAGAGCCAACCCGGCACTGAGGGCACTCGCTGCCGCGATTGCTCCGACCCCATCCGCGCTGGGCAGACGAGGTGCGCCAAATGCCAGCGAGCGTTCGAAGCCCGGGAGAAGCTCAAGGGGGTCGTGATCCGCAAGGCCCCATCTGATCACGGCCCGGATTAGATAGAAGGAGAGTCGAAGTTAACCCGAAGCGAAGTGCCCCTCCTGGCGGAGCCCCGCGCTGCCGCTGGAGGGGAGGAGGATGAAAGTGAGCGCCCAGCAGCCGAAGCCCTCCCCACAACCCCCGACTATCCTCGACGCCTTCCCTCTGACCGCGAAGGAACTCGTCGACCTCCGCCAAGGCATCCCGATCATCCGGAAGGGACAATGAGCGAGACACCGAAGCCGCAGCCCCCGACCGAAGCTGAGTTCCAGAACCTCCTCGCCGAATCCCAGGTCGCTGCGGATACGAGGAAGATCGTCGAGACCCGAGCGCGGCTTGTCAAGCTTCAGCACATCCTCAAGAAGGCGAAGAAGCTCGATCCCGACGAGCGGGTCAAGATGGAAGCCCAGGTCCTCGCGGACCAGATGCTTCTCGCCGCTCTCGCTCCGCCACCTCCCGAGGAGGGTCCTGATCCGCTCAGCATCCCCTCCGGCCCGCCGATCTCCCGGGAGGACATCAAGAAGCTGCGCGCTGCATTCTCCCGACACCTTCGTATCAGCGACTTCGACTGGATCGAGATCGTCCTCGCGAGTTACCTCAGCATCGCCCTGGTCGACGAGCAGCCGGTGTGTCTCATGATCGTGGGAGCCTCCTCGGCGGGGAAGACCGAAGTCGTGGAGTCGCTGGATGGTCATCCGAAGTCCCCGAGGGTTCACATCGCGTCGGTGATCACCCCGAACGCGCTGCTCTCGGCCAAGCAGACCTCCGATGGTGGCGGGATCGATCCGCAGAACAGTCTCCTCCTGCGGAAGCCGACGATCTTCGTCCTGATCGTGAAGGACCTGACCACCACCCTCACAAAGCAGAAGAACCAAGTCGCCGATCTGCTGGGGAACCTCCGCGAGATCGCCGATGGATCGTTCAAGAAAGACAGCGGCGTCGGGCTGATTGAGTGGAAGGGGCGCCTGGGGATGCTCCTCGCCGTCACCGACGTCATCGATCGCCACCAAGACAGCCTCGCTCAACTTGGCCCGCGGTTCCTGCTCGTTCGCATTCAAGACCAAGCCGATCTCGACAAGGTCCGCAGCATCATCGCCAACCACGGCCACCAGACCGAGCGGAAGACGGCGCTTCATGGTGCCGTGGGGGAGTTCCTCTGCCACACGTTCCGCTCCGCCATCGACATCGCGCTCTCGAAGGAGTTCGAGATGCCTCTTGCCTCGCTGGCGGTCTGGCTCGCGACGGCCCGCACTGTTCCGAGCCGGCATGCGATCGGCAAGATCGGCTCCGTTCAGGCAGAGCAGCCCTATCGTCTCGCGATCGGCCTCACCACGCTGATCAAATGCCTCGCTTCAATCCGCGGCCATGAAGCTGTCGAAGCCGATGACTTCCAGACCGTCGCCCGGGTCGCGCTGGACACGATGAATCCTCCTCGGCGAGCCGTCCTCGGCGCGGTGAAGCTGCTTCACGACAACGGGGCCGGCGCTCTCACGTCCGAGATCGCTACCGCTGCTGGAGTGAAGGTCGCCACGACTCAGGACTACCTCTACGGCTTCGCCAAGATCAGTGGGGCGCTGGTCGAGAAGGTCCCCGACGACGAAGGCGGTTTCACCCGCTGGCGCCTGACCGACCTCGCGCTGAGCATCTACTCCGCCATCCGCGATGTGTCCTCCAACCACAACTACTCACGGCAAAGTTCATGAGGCACGGGTAGGGGGAAGGGCCTGTGTGAGAGGGGGGGTGCATGACCCTTGTGAACTTTGCCGTGACCTACCTGGCTCGCTGCGCTCGATCGCAGAATCCCCCGCCAGGTGGGCGCGCGCTCAATCTCCCCCTCGCACAACTTGCAAGCTGCAGAGCCCGCCCCTGGCCACTTGATATCAAGCCCGATCGCACTGCTAGTCCGTTCTGCATCTGGCGCATCGTGCGGAGCGAGCGAGAGATGCGCATGGAAGCCACGGTGCGTGCGGCTCTTACGCGGCTCAGCCAGGGGAAGGCGGAGGCCCGGAGATCTGTCAAACCGAACGCGAGCGCGGAGCTGGCAGGGGACCCGTGTGAATATTTCCACCACCTTCAGCGTGACGAAAGGCGTGACATCCCGCGCGTCACGCTGTCACGCTTCATAGCAGGAGAATGCAATGCCCAGCAGTCGTAGCAGAAGGAAGAAAGCCGATCGTGAGCCCACCAGCAGGGCGGAGCGGCGCCTGAAGGGGCTGAAGAAGGGCCAGCGCCTTCGCAGCAACAGGCAGGCGCTTCTGGCCCGACAGAGGCAGAGGGCCCGGAGGGAGAGGCTGAAGCAGCAGGCGGAGCAGAAGCAGAAGCCGCGGGAGAGGCTTCTGGGGCAGGAGCAGCCTCCTCTGCCGGCTGATCCCTGCGGCTCTGATTACGGCAGCCGGATCGGATTCACCCAAGAGAAGGGCATCCCGACTGATGACGAGCCCCTGAGCAAGAAGAAGCGAGTCCGTGCGCCCAGGCTCAGGAGGGCGCTTCTAGTCGAGCCCGGGAGCAGCCGGCCCAGGGGTCCGCTCAGAGGGGGCGAGAGCGCGGAGTCCTGGCGAAGCAACGATGAGTACCGGCCGGCTAGCCCGGGTGATCTGGTGGACTCATGGTGGGATTTCTGATCTTCACCCTGGACTAAAGCCGCAGAAGGAGCGTCAATTGGTGCGACCCCGCGCCCACCACGGGCTACCGGGGATCGAGGAGCAAGGCGATGAGCAGCAAGACGAAGGGGAACGGCAAGCCGAAGACGGAGCGTGTGCAGGTGGTCTTCAAGATCGATCCCGCGGTGAAGACTCTGCTCTCGAAGACAGCAAAGGACCTGGGCATCAGCATGAACCGCGCGGCTGAATCGCGCCTGGCGACAGGCAAGTGGCCGAGGAAGGCGGTGCAGGGATGAGAGCCCCTTTCCAAAGGCCCGGCTCACCTCGCTGGTGCTTCGAGTTCCGCCGCAACGGGAAGCGCTACTGCGGCAGCGCGGACTCGAAGCAAGAAGCCGCGACCGCGATGAAGGCAAAGCGGGTCGAGGTCTTCAAAGACGAGGTCTACGAGTCAACGCATGGCCATCGCCCGTTCAAGCCGACCCCGATGACGTTCGGCGAGTACGCGGACTACTACTTCCGGACCTTCTGCGCGAATAAGAAGTCCGCGCGGAGGGATCGGGAGATCCTCGACGCCCTGAAGAAGCGCTGGAAGATCAACCTCTCCGCCATCACGACCCAGATGCTCGTCGACTTCAAGGCCGAGAGAGAAACCGAGAGGCAGCCAGCAACGGTCCTGCAGGAGGTTCAGGTGATCAAGCGACTCTTCAAGAAAGCCGTCGCGCTGCACAAGCTGCAGGAGAACCCCGCGCTCAACATCGAGCGGCCCGAGGTCCACAACGAGCGCGTGAAGCACCTGAGCGTCGACGAGATGAAGGCACTGATGTCGGCGTGTCCGGACTGGGTGCGGCCGGTCGTGACCTTCGCTCGCTTCACGGGAGCACGTCAGGGGGAGATCTTCAAGCTGACCTGGCGGGACATCGACTTCAAGCGCGGTATCATCACCTTCCGCGATGCGAAGAACGGCTGCACCGGCACCGTCGAGATGAACGCAACGACTCGCTCCCTGCTAGAGGGTCTCCCCCGCCCGATCAACCCTTCCCTCCCAGTCTTCAGCGTCGACCGCCAGAAGCTCCGCTATCGCTTCGACCTCGCCGTCGAAGCCGCCGGCCTGAAGCGCCCCTGCGCGTGCCTCGCGGCCAACGAAGGCAAGCCCGACCGCTCCTGCTCGACCTGCGGCGGGAAGGGGGTCGATAAGTTCAAGTTCCACGATCTCCGGCACCAGGCCGCGACCGAACTGCTCGACCGGGGCGCGACCCTCAACGACGTGCGGGACTTCCTGCGGCACAAGACCCTGGCCATGACCTTGCGCTATGGCCATCTCCTGAAAGGCCGTCGCGCCAGCACAGCCGCGCTGCTCGATCAACCCGCGCCGGAGGGCGAAGGAGCCGCGACAGAGCCGCAGTCAGATCGCGGAGATCGCGAGAGCCGCTGACGGGAGCGCCGACAACCCCTCGTCTTCTGCTACACTTGGCCGGTTGCGGAAGCGCCTCGGGGCTGGTGTCCTGCGCGGACTTCAAATCCGTTGGGAGCCGGGGGAACCCGGCTCCGGTGGGTTCGATTCCCACACGCTTCCGCCAAGTCCTCCGCTCTTCCACTCTCTCGAGGAGGGTCCATGAAGAAGGTCGTCCTTCTGATCGTGGTGCTCGTGGGCATCTGGCTCGGCGTGAACTACGTCAGGACGGGACAGTTTTCTTTGATGCCGACCACCCTGAGCACCGATGAGCAGCACGTCCGGGATCTCGAGCAGCAGATCACGGCCATCAACGACCAGATGTCGCAGGCCGGTCGGGCCGCCGGCATGACGGGGATGGACACGACCCAGGACGTCTCGGCCCTGATGGTCAAGAAAGAGAAGCTGGAGAAGGAGCTCGTGGAGGCCAAGAAGAAGCTCCTGCACTAGAACGCGTCGAGCTCCCACAATCGGCACTCGTCTTCGCTCTTGAGCTCCGGGAGCGGTGTCAGGGGGTCGAGCGTCCGCAGCATCGGCACCCTCCCCTTCCTGCTCCGATCCGAGGTCGGGTAGAGCGGCCGCACGGTCAGGATCCCGGGCATGCACCATCCCTCGATCCGCTGCAGCCGCGCGCCGCGCGCCCAGGCGAGAACGCTCCAGAAGAGGTCGGTCAGAAGGTCCTCCGCCCCCCGGCGCGCGCCGTGCTCGCGCCAGCGCAGGGTCGGGCGTCCTGCGCCGAGCAGGACGTAGGCGTCCACGCGGCCGCTCCTCTCGATCACGAAGAACGGCGCGTCCTGCGCGGGGAGAATCCGTTCCCAGGTCTCCGCACTCCGATCGATCCGCAGACGCTGCCGCGCGATCGTCTCCGCATGGATCGCCGCGACCTCCTCGAGGTCGTCCGGCCGCCAGGGCCGCAGCCCCGGAACGAACCGAAGCGGATCCTCCCCTGCCCGCAGCCACTCCGGCTCCTTCGGCCACTGCACCGGCAGCACCGTCCGGCAGGCCGCCTCGCTGCAGGGCAGGGGCTGAAAACCATCCAGTGCCCCGGTCCCCCCGGATTCGGAGGTGAGCGCCAGGGCCAGCGAGTGACCGCCGACCCGGGCCGCCTCGAGCGCGGCGGCCACGAGATCCCCCACTTCTCCTGCTCCGCCGGATCCACGGACGAGGCTCGGCACGTCCAGCCGGGCGATCCGCACGCGCCGACCGTCGAGGCTCCCGTCGAGCGACACCATCTTGAGGGGACCGATCGGCTTCCCCGAACCGTCGCGGCCGGCGTCTCCCGGGGGCACGTTTCTAGAGAGGGTAGGTGAACGAGACGTCGACCGGGACGTCGTCGATTTTCTTCAGGGCGTCGCGGACGGCGGGGTCGAGGTCGCCGTTCTTCTTGAGGAGGGCCCCGGCACGGGCGTAGTCGCCTGTCCCCTCGATCTCGAGCAGCTCCTTCGCGAGGGCGGTGATCGCCGGGTCGAATTTCTTCGCGTCGATCGAGAACTCCCCCTTCTTGCGGTCGAGCTCGATCCCGCCGGCGCCCAGGAGGTAGCTGAGCTGCAGGGCGTTCGCCCGGCCGTGGGCGTCCTCGGTGCCGAAGCGGACCGAGCGAAAGATCCCGGCCAGGTAGGTGGCGCGGTTCTCCTCGGCCTCGTCGTCCGAGAAGATTTCCTGCGCCACGAGGTACCTCATGTTGAAGAACCCGACGACGTCCGCCTTGGCCTCCTCGATGGCGGAGTAGCGCTCCATGAGGGCCTTGCGCACGGTCAGGTCCTTCTTGCCGACCACGTAGTCGACCCCCAGCGTGTGCGACAGCTCGTGCAGAAGGACGTTCGTGACGAACGCCTCCCGGGTCACGAGCGGCGCGTCCTTCCTGGTCAGGAGCGCCTTCGCGATCGGCTGCAGGATCGTGTCGAACTTCGCCTCCAGCACGTTCTTGTAGATCTGCTTCTTCGCCCCCTTCTCCTGCAGGATCCTCTCGTCGTTCGGCAGCGACGCGGCCACCGTCTTGATCCCGGCGTTGAAATCCCCGGAGAAGCGCACGACGTTGACCACCTCCAGCACGTTGCCGCTGCCGGTGTTCGACTGCCTGAAACGCTCCTCGACCGGCAGCGCCTTCGCCATTCCGTCCATGTTCTGCCTGTAGACCTCGAGCGAACGGCTCTCCTTCGCGTCCTTGACGAGGGCCGCCCCCTCGTACGACGCCTTGAGGCCCAGGAGCGTGTCGTCGTACGTCTCGATCGGCCCGATGACGACGTCCAGGGCGTTGTCCTTCACGTCGAGCCACGCGACGTCCGAGGCGTAGTAGTCGCCGCGCAGGAGCGCCTCGGACCGCAGCGACAGGTAACGCCTGAGGCTGGGGCTCGCGACGAGGGCCGCCGCCTCCGCCAGGCTTCTGGACGCCGTCGCCAGCTGGTCCAGGTAGATCGTCTCGTACGGGATGGCGACGAGCGTGCCGTCCACGCGGCGGATCAGCGTGTCGGACTTCTCGAAGGCGTCCTTGATCTCGGGGAACCGCCGCACCCGCTCCTGGAACTCCTCCTTGGTCATGTCCTCGGGGTAGAAGCCCGCGCAGGGCAGGCGCGGACCATCCACCGAGCCGACCGCGATGAAGCGGTCATTGCCGTTGCGGATGTCGAACGGCCCGTAGTTGATCAGGATGAAGTCCCGGTACAGCTTGTCGATCGGGTCGGCGGCCGAGTCGAACGCCCGGCGGGCCTCGAGGGCCTGACGGCCCATCTGCCTCCAGTAGATCTCGTCGATCGCTCCGACCGCCGCCACGATCTTGCCGAGCGCCTCCCGATCCCGGGGACCGAGGCCGGTCAGGTCCGCCTGGAGCTTGATCGGGGCGTACACCTTGAGGCGGGCGCGGATGTCCCCCTCGTCCTTCCCTGGCGCCGGCGCGGCGCGCGGCGGCGCCGCCCCTGCGACCACGCCTAAAAGGACCGACAGGACGACCGCCGCTGGTTTCATCAGGCCTCCATTCGTATCAGGACGCGCTCGACCATTTTGACACAGGTGGCGCCGGGACCTATATTGCGGCGAGGGGTCGGTCCGCCCCTGCGACGGCCCCGGGAGACATGATGGAGTCCCACCCCCACACCCTCATGGACGGCACCGACCGGGCCGCCGTGTCCGCCCGCGGCCGCCTGTCCCGCTTGATGGACCGCCTCCTGGGCCGGCGCCGCACCTACGTCGTCGACCCGTCCTACCAGGTGCGCTCGGCGATCATCGCGGTCCTCGGGATGGCCTTCCTCCTGGTCTTCGCCGGGGCCCTGTTTCATCTGCTGAGCGTCGAAAACGCCCGCATCCTGGCGCAATCCGGCCCCACGCTCGTCGCCGCGAAGGCGTCGGGAGAGATGCGATCGGTCCTCTACCTGGTCGCCGTCGGGCTGTTCTTCGTCGCCGCGGTGTTCGCCATCGAGATCCTCGAGACCCACAAGACGGCGGGGGTCGTGTACAAGGTGATGCGCGGCCTGCGCGAGCTCGAGGGAGGGCGCTGGGGCGCCCGCGTCACCCTGCGCAAGCACGACAACTTCAAGGAGATGGAGGAGGCCTTCAACTCCGCTACGCGCGCGCTGCGCGACGAGTGCGACCAGGACCTCCGCTCCCTCCAGGGGGTCGAGGGCCAGGTGCGCCTGATCGCCCGCGAGTTCGAATCGGGCAACCGCGAGGGGGCGCTCGTGCTCCTCAGGCAGGTCGCCGGCGAGCTGCAGTCGCTGCGCGAGCGCAAGCGCAACCTCATGGACGCAGCCCCCACCGGGCCCCGCGAGCGAAAAGACGGTTGACAACGACGGTCCGCTGCGGTACTAAGTAGGGCCGATGACTGACCACAAGAGCCGGGGCTTTTGTGGCTTTTTTTTGTCCGGTGAGGAGGGTCCGCCGTGGCCAAGGGCAAGGTGAAGTGGTTCAACAACAGCAAGGGATACGGTTTCATCACGCAGGAGGACGGCACGGACATCTTCGTCCACTTCTCCGCCATCCAGGGTGACGGCTACAAGACGCTGGAAGAGGGCCAGGCGGTCGAGTTCGAGACCACCCAGGGACCCAAAGGGCTGCAGGCGGCCAACGTCAGCAAGGTCTGAACCACCCGGCGGCCCGGCCTGCCGGTCGTTGCGTGTGGTACGATCCGTCGCCCATGCTTCGCAGGCCGGCCGCCGGTTTGTCCCCCCTCCCCTCTGTCCTCCTCGGCGCCCTGCTGGCGCTTTGCGGCGCCCAGGGCTGCGGCGCTTCGAATCCCGCCGCGACCATCGAAGAGGCGCGGCGGTTGCGCGACAGCGGGCGCCCCGCGGATGCGGCGGCTCTGCTCGCAGACCTCGTGAAGCGCTCTCCGCGCGATTTCAAGGCGCGCTACGAGCTCGCGCTGGCCTGGCACGCGGCCAGGAACGAAGAGAATGCTCTCGCCGAGGCCGCCAGCGCCATCGAGATCGATCCCGCCTCCCCTGACGCCCGGCTGCTGCGCGCCGACGTCCTGGTGGCGCTGAAACGGGACGACGAGGCGCTCCCGGAGCTGCGCCAGGTCGTCGCCACCGACCCGTCGCGCCCCGGCGTCCATCGCCGGATCGGCGAGATTCACGCCCGCGCCGGCCGAGTCGAGCAGATGCTCAACCAGATGGAGAAGGAGCTGGCGGTCAATCCGCGGGACGCCGGGACGCTGACCGAGATCGGCATCCACTCTTTCCAGTCCGGACGTCTGGACGAGGCCTCGGAGCGGCTCGAGCGGGCGGTGTCGCTGCTGCCGGATCTGGCGCGTGCGCTGCAGTACCTGGGGGAGGTGCGCATCAGGCAGAAGCGGTACAGCGAGGGGCTGGATCTGCAGAAGCGCGCCCTGGCCGACGACCCCGGGAACGCGCAGCTCGTCGTGAACCATGCCGCCGCGCTCGACAGCTACGGCGATCCGCGCGACGCCGAGACGGTCCTGAAGGCGGCCCTCGACCGTGGTCTCCGCGATCCGCGCATCTACGTCCAGCTGGGCAAGCACGAGCGCGAGTGGCTGCGGTTCGACGACGCGGCGGCCGCCCTGAAGCGCGCCCTCGAGATCGCCCCGGGGAACGCCGAGGCCCATTTCTACCTGGGGAGGACCTACGACACCCAGGGCCGCGACGACGAGGCGCTGCGCGAGTTCGAAGAGGCGGTCCGTCTGGCCCCCTTCGATCCGTACGCCCACTACTCCATCGGAATGATCCTCGCCGCCCGCGGCAAGACGAATGAGGCGATCGCCCGCTTCCGCCGCTCCGTCGAGCTCAAGGCCGACAACCCCAAGGCGCACTACGCGCTGGCCCGGTCCCTGCGGAAGATCGGGCGCAAGGAGGAGGCCGAGCGCGAGCTCGCGGTGCATGGCGAGCTTCTCAAGAAGCAGCGTGAGAGCAAGCATGAGGGCGTTGCGACCGCCGACTGAAAGCCGCCTGGCGGCAGGCGCCGGCACGCTCCTTCTGGCCGCGCTGGCCGCAGGGTCCTGCGCGCGCGCGGCCGCGGCCGCGGGGACGCCCGCCCCTTCCTCCGTCCGCTTCGCCAACATGGCACCTGCCGCGGGTCTGACGCTCCAGAACGTCAGCGGCGAGGTCCGCAAGACCACCATCGACGAGACGGTCGGCAACGGCGTCTGCCTGTACGACGTGGACGACGACGGGAAGATCGACGTCTTCCTCCCCAACGGCTCGCGGACCCGCCCGTTCCCGGCCGGCCAGGAGCCGCGCTCCGCTCTGTATCGCAACAAGGGAGACGGGACGTTCGAAGACATCACCGCCAGGGCGGGGGTCGCCGCACCGGGCTACTGGGCCCAGGGGTGCGTGTTCGGCGACTACGACGACGACGGCAAGGTCGACCTGTTCGTGACCGGCTTCGGGCGGTACATCCTGTACCACGGTCTTGGGGGGGGACGATTCAAGGACGTCACCGCGTCCTCGGGGCTGAAGGGGCGAGGCTGGAGCACGGGCGCCGCCTTCGGGGACTACGACGGCGACGGACGACTCGACCTGTACGTGTCCCACTATCTCGATTACGACGCGTCGAGCCCGCCGCTTCCGCGTCCCGGCTCCCTGAAGAACTGCTTCTACAAGGGGGCTCCGGTCATCTGCGGGCCGGGAGGGCTCGAGCCCTCCATCGGCCACCTGTTCCACAACGACGGGAACGGCGTGTTCCGCGACGTGACGCGCGGCTCGGGCCTGGTGACCGTGCCGACCGGCTACGGACTCGGCGCCGTCTGGTCGGATCTCGATCTCGACGGGGACCTCGACCTGTTCGTCGCCAACGACACGACGCCCAACTGGCTGTACCGCAACGACGGCCACGGGCGCTTCACCGAGATCGGCGCCGTCTCGGGCGCCGGCTACACCGAGGAAGGCCGGACGCAGTCCGGCATGGGCGTGGACGCGGGCGACTACGACAACGACGGTCTGCTCGATCTCATCGTCACCAACTTCTCGCACGACTACTCCACCCTGAGGCACAACGACGGATCGCTGACGTTCACGGACGTGTCGATGGCCTCCGGAATCGGACTGGCGACCCTGCCGACCCTCGGCTGGGGCGTCGGCTTCCTGGACTACGACAACGACGGCCGGCGCGACATCTTCATCGCCAACGGGCACGTCTTTCCCAACATCGACGACCGGCACCTGGGAACCACCTGGAAGCAGCACAACCAGCTGTTCCACAACGAGGGGGACGGCCGGTTCCGCGAGGTGACGAACGAGGCGGGGCCGGGGTTCCAGGAGCTGCACAGCGCACGCGGGGCGGCGTTCGGGGACCTCGACGATGACGGCGACATCGACATCGTCGTCAACAACATCGACGAGCCGCCCTCCCTCCTGCGAAACGACGGCGGCAACGCCGGCCACTGGATCGGCTTCCGTCTCATCGGCGGCCCGCGCAACCGCGGCGCCGTGGGCGCGCGCGTCGTGGTCCGCGCCGGATCCCTGCGGCAGGTGGAGGAGATCCACGCCGGCTCGTCGCACAACTCCTCGAACGACCCGCGCCTGCACTTCGGGCTCGGGGCCTCGACGAGCGTCGAACGCGTCGAGATCAGGTGGCCGCGCGGGCCGGTGCAGGTCCTGACCGGGCTGGCGATAGACCGCTACCACACCGTGCGCGAGCCTTGAGGCGCGGAGGTTTTTCTAAGGACTGGGCTGACCGACGATCTCGGGCGGCGGGATGAGCAACTTCTCGGGCGGCGCCGGGCTCGCCTCCGGCCTGGGGGCGGAGGCAAGACTCGGGGGTCCGGGCTTGACGGGGCCGGACGGCTCTTTCAGCTCGGGGTGCTTCGAGTAGTAGTAGTCGACGACCCACTGCGGCACGTATCCTTTGTCGTTGCTCCCCTTCTCCGGGACGATCTTCGTCTCGAACTTGCCGTCGCCGTCGGCATCCATGATCCCGTACTCGAACGGCGGCTTGCCGTCCGTATCGACCTCCACTCCGAAGACCCTCCCTTCGATCTCGAAGGTGAGGAAGAAGGTCCCGTCCGCCTTGCGGTACCCCTTCAGAAGGGTCTCCTTCCCCGGGATGAGCGACGTCTCATCCGAGACCCGGATCACTTCCTTCTTGGCCGTGACGATGTTGGGAAATTTCCAGCCCTGCGGATTGATCAGGATGGCGGCATGGACGGTGGAGCCGGAGAGCATGAGGGCGAGCGAGAGCGCCCCCGTCACCCACCATCCAGCCCGCAGCGAACCCCGCATCCCTTCCTCGTCGTCACGATGCCGCCTCAAATTATAGAGGAGCCCCCGACGACTTCCCACCCCCCTACACCTCGACCAGGATGCTGTCCCCCTCGAGCCGAACCTTGTGGCAGCCGAGGCTCAGTGCCGCGTTGGTGAGACACGTGCCGGTCTTCACGTCGTATTGGAAGCCATGCCAGGGACAGGTGATGACCTGGGCCTCCAGGTCCCCTTCCCCCAGAGGCCCGCCCCGGTGCGGGCAGGTGTTTTCGGTCGCGTAGACCTCGCCGCCGAGGTTGTACAGCGCGACCGCCTTTCCCGCAACCTCCACGGCCTTCGCCGAGCCGTGCGGCAGCTCGGAAAGGCTGGCCACTTTCACGAATTCCGCCATGGCGTCCTCCTAATCCTCGGGTTTGCCGTCCGGGGGGCTGTTGGCCAGGATCGTCTTGTAGTAAGGGAGCAGCTTCTCGTTGTAGACCTGGATGAGTTTGTCGAGCAGGTCCTCCGGTTTGTGGCTGTAGATGATGTGCGCCCCCGTCTCCTTCTCGACGAGCTTGACGATCGTGTCCATGCGGTCGGCGATCCCTCCCGTCCCCTGCAGGATTCCGATCACCTTCCCCTCGTCGTAGGCGATGGCGAACTCGCCGAGCGTCCCGGACCGCCCCCCCATGAACACCACGAGGTCGCAGGACCGGATGTTCTCGATCTCGCGTCCCATGAGGCCGCTGCCGGTGTACACGAGCATGTCGTACCCCTCGTACGGCGAGTGATACTTGATGCAGTGCTCCTCGAAATTCAGAGCCGGGGAGATGCCGACCACGATCCCTCCGGCCGACTTCGCCCCTTTCACGGCGTCGTGCGGCAGGCCGGGACAGGCACCCGTGACCAGGACGCAGCCGCGGGCGGCGATGATCCGCCCCATCTCGGTCGCCATCCTGGCCGCCGCGTCGCTGATATGGCCGCCGGCCGATCCCATGACCCCCACGGTGATCTTGAGAAGACTTCGCGCTTTTTCCCCGATGGCGTTTTGCAAGAGATCCTCCTCGTCCCCGGCGGTTCGCGCGCGAGTCTAGCACTCTTGGGGCGCTCCGGGCGTCGCGCGACCGGTCCGCCGCGGGGCCCGGTCGGCCGTTTGACCCGACCCCGCCCTGCGCTTATACTGGCCGGCCTTTGCAGTCAGGCCCGCACATTCTCGCAGACTCCGTGAACCGCATGGCCCAGAGACGATCCTACTGCCCGGCACCGCCCAAGGGGGCGGCGGCCATGGCGCTGTGCGCGGCGCTCGTCATGCACTGCGGCGGCTCGCAAGGCCCCTCCTCCGTCGGCACGAACGAGGGGCTGACCCACCCGATGGCCGGACAGAAGGCGCCCGACTTCGCGGCGCAGGACCCCTCGGGTCCCTGGCTGCCGCTGTCGAGCCTGAAGGACAAGCCGGTCGCTTTGCTGTTCTTCCGCCCCGGCGCTTCGTTTGCCCCCGACCTGGCCCGCGAGTTCAGCCGTTTCCGTGACGACGCGTCCTACCGCCCGATCGTGTTCCTGGGGATCGCGCGCGAGTCGATGGAGCGGATCAAGGAGTTCATCACGATCCAGCGCGTCACCCTGCCGATCCTCCGGGACCCCGGGCCGATCGCCTCGTCGTACGGCATCGGCGACGTCCCCACCGTCGTGCTGATCGACTCGGACGGCATCGTGCGTTTCCGGATGGAAGGGTACCTGGGCCGGATGTTCCAGCCGCGCCTCGTGGCCACGATGGAGGCCCTGCGCCGGCTGCCGCAATTCACCTCCGACAAGGGAGGGGCGCTCGACCTGAACTACACCGCGCACCCGCGCGCCCCGGTGTGGACCGCCCGGGCCATCGACGGGAAGACGATCGATCTCGCGGCTCTCAGGGGGCGGGTCGTCGTGCTCAATTTCTTCGACCAGGACTGCCCGCACTGCCAGAAGGACCTGCCTCTCCTCGTGCCGGTCCTGAAGGAGTTCCGGAGTCGGGGTGTCGCGGCCATCGGGATCGCCGCGCGGAACGCCGAGGGGCGGATGCGCCAGTTCATGGAGGAGCACCGCATCGACTACCCGGTGGTCATCGACGCCGGGCGCGCCATCTTCGGTCAGTACGACTCGGCCCGCACGCCCGACACCGTGTTCATCGACAAGGACGGCTTCATCCGCTTCCGCGAGCACGGCGACCGGGAGGACCGCGCCGAGATCACGCGCCTGGAGCTGCGCCTGCTTCTGGGTGAAGCGCCCGCGGCCGTGGCCGCCGCACTGCCGGTGGGACGCTACGCGGGCGACGGCGTGTGCCGCGCCTGCCACGAGCGCGAGTACGACGACTGGCTGCTCACGCCGCACAGCATCGCCTGGGACAGCCTCGACAAGGGCGAGAAATGGCGCGATCCCGAGTGCGTCGGGTGCCATGTCACCGGCCGCGGCCGCCCCGGCGGGTTCGCGGATCCCGAGTCGACGAGCCACAGGGTCAACGTGCAGTGCGAGGTCTGCCACGGCCCGGGCGGCGGGCACCCGAAGGGCGCGGCCGCCGCCGCGAACGGTCCCGACGCCATGAAGAAGGTCTGCCTCACCTGCCACACCGGCAAGTTCGTCCTGAACTTCGATCCGGACGAGGCCCTGGCCCTGGTCGCGCACCAGGACCATCCCGACCTCGACAGGCTCTTCAAGTACAGCGACGAGCAGCGCCAGCGCCTCGACGCGATCAACACCCGGCGGCTGGAAAAATTCAAGTCGGGAGTGGCCTACGTCGGCGCCGATGCCTGCCACGATTGCCACCTCAAGGAGTACGAGCAGTGGAGCAGGACGCCTCACGCCGGGGCCTTCGCCGCGATCCTGCAGGCCG
>Ga0137397_10000840_pt1 | contig 21203 bp, 32 predicted proteins | sample czorhiz116metaG_FD_106658 | JGI IMG/M metagenome (GOLD analysis project Ga0137397, IMG submission 106658) | Vadose zone soil microbial communities from Angelo Coast Range Reserve, California, USA - czorhiz1.16 metaG | ecosystem: Environmental > Terrestrial > Soil > Vadose zone | place: USA... | reverse complement strand
TCGCTCATGCGTGAAATTTCTCCTGCCAGCAGTTCGACCATGTTCTGCATCGTGTCACACGAACTCATTTGCATCATCACTGTACCCGCCTGGGGCCGTACAAAATAACATCAGGCACAGAGGCCAAAAACTCGCCGTCTTCCTCAATGCCGTCTGGCGGCCTGCCCATGTACGCCAAGTCGATATAATTTTCCAGAGTAAGCGGTGTGCCAAGTTCGATCATCGTACGAAGCACTTCATTATTCTCAACGTCCAGGTCATGGTCGTGAACTATGTTTTTGCGTGCCATGTTCCCTGCCTTCTGCTTGCCGAACGCCTTGCCCAGGTGTTCCCGCACGTTCGCTTTCTCTTCCGGCGACATTTCCTTCAGGTCTTGGATAATCTTCTCCGCCATCTGTTCTCTTGTCAAATTTTGATTTGCCATCACTTCACCCTCCGGTCTTTACGCGCCGCCAAAATTCTCGGGCGATAAATTTCACGAATTTCTGCGACTGCGGAGAGCACTGCTTCCAGCGAAGGGATTTTACCCTCGCGTTGCAGGCGCTCTACTTCCTCTTGAAATTGTGTTGGTCCGAACTTGGCTTGAGTGATTACAGTGACTTTTTCCATATTTCCCTCTCGGGCGTATTCCGCTGGCGCGGTACCACCGTTGTCCTGCGACACGGTTGGTGGCTACAAGAATTGCAGCCGTCTTAAATACGCTCTCATCATATCACCGAATACCTTTTCGTTCCACCAGTGCGACCGGACGGAATAACGCTGGCGAAGAGATGTCTCAATCCATTGCTAAGTCGGCCTAAACCTTGACTGGCATAACTTCGATGTGAGCACCGGATTCTTCATACGAGGACACTTTGGTTTTCATCACCGTGAGCGAGACTATGCACGAATCACCGCCCCTGGCCTCGGAAAGAATAGTGCGCTTTAGATCGTCCAACAGACGCTTCAAAAGGTTATCCAGGTCAGGCCCATATGGCATGTCTCGCGGGTACTTGTTCGGCGGGAGAAGGAACGTCACTTTCATAATGCATGCATCCTTGATTTTCGGCAGTTGACTTGTCTGCCGCACAACTTCTTCGGACCATTTTTGGGGAGCCTCTTGGTTCCCACGCGCTTTCATTTTGCAGTATGGAACGCCTTTGATTGTCAGGTTGATGTAGAACATCGATGCTTCCGGCGTCAGGGAGAACAAATCTGGTTTGCGCCCATCTGCGTTAGTCATGTTTTCGGCTCCCGTCCTCGCCCGGTCCCTTCTCTTCTGCCTTCAAATCCAGCATCAACCGCCCAAACGCCTCCTTGTACTTGTCATGACTTTTCCACTCCCGAAAATCGCCCATGTGCAATATCCGGCGCACTCTCGCAGCCCACGCCCGACCAGTCGTCATTACGGCGTCATCCAGCCGAATCGGGAAGAGCACGAGCCTATTCTGGTGCCGCTCCTTCTCAAACGCTGCCTCGACTTCGTCTTCTACCCAGGGACTCTGAATCGAGGTCTCCGACAGTACCAGCAAAAGCTTGTCGTAGACGCGAACGGCCTCATCAATTCGCTCGCGGAACCTTTCCCCAATCTTCAAATCCTTGGGCGCAAACCAGCAACGCACCTGCTCCCCCTGCAAATCCCGGTGCAGCCTCTTCGCAAAATCCTCATCCTTGCTCGAATAGCTGATGAAACACGAGTAGTACTGGATCGGCTCCACCACCAGCGACTCCATGTACGTGATGAATGACTCCGGCACCCCCGCCCCTCGTAAAAACACGCCCGGGATCTTCCCCCTCGAACGAAAGATTGTGTCGATCCCAATAGTCGACGGATTCGTGTGCCGGACTGTTTCAAGTCCCTTAGCATTCGCCAGACCCGTGTTTCCAAGAGAAGTGTAACCCATTGTCGAATCCCCAACGTCTGCTCCATCAAGCTGAGACCAAGTAAGGTTGGCAAATTGGAAGTCTACACCCGCGAGGACCGACCATATGAAGGACGAACCACTTAAGTCGGCTTGAAACAGGATCGCTCCGCTGAGGTCCGCTCGGTTGAAATTCGATCCGCTAAGATCCGGTCTAATTTCAGGATGCCGGACTCTCCACTCATTCCACGCAGCCACACCTTTCTTCAGTATCTTCATATGTTTCTTGTTTGCCATACGCTCACCTCGCCCTCAATCGTGCGCGGATTATAGCCTCAAGCACGCCCCAGGGTCGCCTTCGATGACAGCACAGCTCAAGCGCGGCATTCTTCTCACCCTATAACACTCGCATCCTCAAATTTCAGGTTTTCGAATGCCGATTGCTGGCGCTGGACCAAGTTATTGCGGGTCCTCCGACTGAAATCCTGAATCACGACCGCCTCTGAGAGCCTCACATTCTCAGCACTCAGGTACCCCGAATTGAATCTCATTTATGAGACAGAAGTCTGCCTGGCCGGGTGTTTCTTGGGTGTTTTGGAGCGATGCAATCTCATTGTGAGACAGCACCGTATGTCCCTGGAATAACTGTACTTATTGCTTGACAGAATCCGAGTCGTGTGAGACTATCCGTGAGATGGGCCTCAGGTCTTCCTGGGGCCGATTGCTTTTATCGGTGGAAGTACCGGGGTCTACCAACCTGTTTCCCAATACCCGGTCGCAGCGTAAGCGAGATTACGCTTGACCGAATCCGGCGACTGCATTTGCTCCTTCGGGATGCCGTTAGGCGCAGTCGTTAATACCAGTCGGAATAGGTGACATTCCTTCGTCGGTGGCAACCGCCTGCGACGTAAAACCTTCCTCATAGAAGGCACCTGGATATAACAAGGGTGTCTTTATGAAAAATCCGAATCATACTTCGGGTACCTCCCCGACTGTAGTGCTATCACTACGTCCGCGTGGTCTCCGTCCCACCAGCGCAGCGGCATACCTGGGCTGCACTCCGTTTACAATTGAAGAAGCTTGGCGCAACGGCACGCTTAAATTCCGTGTGATCGGTGGACAGCGTGTGTCTAGTGTCGAGCAGCTAGATGCATTCTTCGAAAGTTTTCCTGAACAATCAGGGAAACTCGCCGGACGCGGCAGATTTCTGGAGTCCGCTACTGAATCGCGGAGGGCCGCGTAATGGGACAGGCAAAGATTCGTAAAAAGAATAGGACTTACCCAACGGCGGCGCAAATCGCGGAGCTGGAAGAAGAGCGTATTCGCTGGAATACCAAAGTCTGGTATCCATCAGCGAACGACTTGCCGCTACTAAATGTTCCAGAAGATGCGCGGCCTGCGCTTCGCAAGCGCATAGACCCGTGGCTCCGCAGGATGGTTCACTGTCTTTCGATTCAAGACGATTCATTTGATGAAAGATTAGGGATTCGTGGTGGTGAGTGTTGGGCAGTTGCACAAAGCTTTGTAATGGCCGCAAAGGACCCAAACGTCACGCTCGTTGAAGGGGTCTGGACTCGTCCCTCAGAACTTGACGAAGGTCAACAGCCTACGCCTCACACCTGGGCAATGGTTGATGGCTATCGTGTAGACCTGATCGGTGAATTCTATTGTTGGCGCGACGATTGTGAGTGGTTGTACGAACCGTTGGCAGAATATACCTACGCGGATTTATTAAAACTCTTCGGCATGGGTCCAGGTGAAGACGGCATCATCCCTGAAGGCTTCGACATCAGCACATATTTGTGGGAACAAAATGGTGGATGGGAATCACTCCCTGAACACCTAACAAAAGACATTCCGTACACCAGGATGCCGAATGGTTTGTACGGAACACCAGAAGAACATGCGGCTGATGACAAACAGTCGAAAGAGCGAAACGAGTACGAAAATAATATTGTGTTCAAACCTGCCGTAGATCGCCTGATTGCGCGGTACACCGCCTCGCAGAAGTTGCAGGTCGCGGCATGAGTTTTCACGCACACCGCAGCGCCGGGCGAAAACATTTTTCAGAAGTAGACCGTTTCGATGAGCTACATCCAACATTGAGCCGGAGTGCGGTGAGAACCGCCACAGGAGAATAACTATGAGTAGAGAACTGTTGTTCGAAGTAGCAGCACGAATTATTGCAACACCCCAAAACATACCAGTCAGTTCGATTAGCGCAATCGGGGCGGCGAAGTCCATCATTGAGAAGGTTCAATCGAACCCGGACCATAGCCCTTCCACTGTTGCTTCAATCGCTCTCGCCGCCGGTTCAGTTTTTGCGGCACGAACGCCGAACAATAACAGTCCAGAAAACGCAGCCAGGGCAGTTGCCGCTGTTACAGATTTACTGGCGGAAATGGTGAAGCAGGGACTTTGACAACTGCACCCATCATCAGAAAACCTATGCTGAGAAAGCCGCCTGCAAAGCGTGCTTTCTCCGGCATGGTTGGTCTTCCCCATGAACCGGAGATCGTGGCGGAGCCTGTTTCTGTGACGACTCCAGATGTTCTCGTGCAGGCTCGACAGACAGTTGACGCGCTGTGGGATGCCGCTCGTAGTGTCACGGAGGAATATGCGCCGGACAGAGATCGGCAAGTTAAGAACGCAGTACGTGATGCGTTCTCTCCGAAGCGCGGTCCCGGTCGTCCCCGGACCCCTGGAAAAGCCTATGCAACTGAGGCGGAACGTAAAAAAGTTGAATATGCTGCTGCTCGCGCAAAACTTGTTCTAGCTCTCGATGCATTCGATGTGACCGTCGATACCGCGATTACTCCTGAATTACAAATCAAATATGCGACCACTGCAAAAACTTACGGGCAACTGCTCAGGAATGACCCGAAAACTCTAAAAAAGATTATCGAACTCCTACAACAAGAGAGTGGCGTGGTGAAGCGGCGCAGCACCACGGGCAGCGTCATGAGAGAAGCGCCGAGGGGGAAAGGCAAAATTGTTACAGGTGATTACAATTCAACGAAGATTGATACCGACCAGGGCGTTCATTCTGAAGAACAAGCTAGGCTGTCCGCCGCCCCTCAAGATGCTGAACTTTACGGTCCTGATTCTCCTGATTCTAATTCTATCCTCAACAATACGGTCGTGCTTATCGACGGTTCAAGGTCCAACAGTGATCGTAGAATGCACTTACCCACTGGTGGAAGTGACAACCGATTCGACAATGCAAATACAAAAGAGACCGATTTCACTTTCACAAACAAAGCTCGTTGGCCGCAGTCTTGGTTCACAGCAAAATACAAGCCCGAATATCACGAGGTTGCCGATGAGTGCATGCGGCAGGCAGTCAACGCATTCAGCCAGGCCAAAAACAGCGAACCCGGATTTGAACCAGGGGGCGGAACCATCGAAATATCTGCTCAGTATTGCGTTCTATGCGATGACAAACTTAGTGGCCGCTTCTCTACCATCGATCACTTCCTGAAGACTCACCTCGCCCAGGTCCAGGGCTTCTTCCGTCAGGCGGGAGTTCAATTCAGACGGAAGCATTTCGGAATTACGGAGAAAACATGATTATAGCCATATCTCGTTTATTTTCAATAGGTTAAATACCTATCAGGGTGCGAAAATAAGAATTGTCCTATAGGTGCAGGAATAAAGTTCTCCATCCTCTTCAGTTTCAAAACATCCTGGCCGGGCATCGTCCCGGCTTTCTCTTGTAAATGCGGCAAGCTTGCTCTCGGATGAGCGTAGCTGCCGCTATTTTTCTGTGCTGATTTTGAAACCGCAATCTATATTTTTGTAGGAGCATCCCATGACGGTGCCAACACTGAGCGTCGAAGCTAAAATCGAAATGTTTATCAGGCTGCGCGATACGTCCGCCGACTTCATGAGTTCTTTGGCGACGCTTCACGGCATCTCCGGTGCGAGCACATCACGTCTTTATCAATCAATGCGAGATTCGACCCGTGGCCTTCCGGCAGAGACGGCCATACCACTCGGAAAACTAGTTGACGATTTGGAAGATTACTGTAGATCGGTGCATCCGGTTCCGGTTTCTCTGCGTAACGCGGTCCTAATTAAAGAATTGGTGGACAACTTTCGTGAGTCCCGCAAAGAACAGATCAATCTCCGTCCGACACCATTCAGTATTGTGTTAATCGGCGGAAAACCATTCAAACGAATCTCATCTGGCCAAGTGGAGACCGTCGCTGTCGATGATCTTCAATCCTGTGCAGCATTCGAGGATAGTGCAGTGGCCTATGCTGCGGCCCAAATTCTCAGTGGCCACATGGGGCAGATTGGGGTGAGATTCACGAACATTTCAAATGAGCGTCGTGCTCCAGAGACGTTTGTTAGCAGGCTGGCTGATCTTGGATTCGAACAGTAACAATAGTAGTTGCTAGTGAAATTTTCGGTCGCTTCCGTGGTCAATCCCGGCAAGTGCGGTCGCCGGAGGATTGAACATGGAAGAACAGCAATGCACATCAGTTTGCGGTGACAACCGATGCCAACTGCCAGCGGGACACAAAGGCAAACATAGGTTGGGCGGTTGTAGCTGGACGGATGCAGGCGCAGAGCGCATCAACAAAGAAAAACTTCGCAGTAAAAGGAATCACGGATGGCTTCCGGGAATTCCTGCCTTAATCGTCTTCGGACATTCCGGGCTTAAGCCAGAGAAAGGTTGAAATCAACAGCACCAAAATAGGTGCAAAGGAATCCGAATTATGTTTGGTCGAATAGATTATTGGCATCAACCGAAGGGCTACGGTTTTCTGACCGTATCAACCGTCGAGAACGGTGCCGCTATACAGCAGCAATATTTCTTTCATCACTCAAACTTTACGAAGAACCAGGTGCCCGTATTGGGAGCATTCTGCGTATTTCAGTTGGGTGAGCCATTTGGAATTGGAAGAAAGATTCAGGCAGTTGGAGTAAGGTTTGCAACGGCTGAAGAGATTGCAAAACATATTTCAGGGGATGTCTCAGTAGGTGCGGATGCTCTTGCTAACGGGGCACGCTCATGACCCCTGAACAGATTGTAGAAATAACGGACAAGATCAATCGGGCGATAGACGCAGGGGAAACTCTAAACGCTACTAAGATCGCTCCGATGAACATTCCAATTATCGAAATTGACCGATTGATTAAAGACATTCAAGAGCAGCGAAACCAAGTACAGACTGCGGATATAGTTGAAGAGCCGGAGTCTGAACTAACCAGGAATATTCGGATACTCGAAATCACCAATAAGGAATTGATGGAGATTCCCACAGACATCGAACTCAATCTCCCGCAGATTCCGATTGATGCGTCTGACGAAAAGAAGCTTGAGAGTTTGGAAGAGATCAACAAGAAACTCGTTGAGATAATCAACGCAGAAGACCAGAAGAAAGAACAGGAAGAACAGCAGCAGGAATTAAAGCCGAAATTCGGAAGTGGTCTAGCTGTTCCGATGGAGTTGAAAGGCAAACCATACTCGGTATGGGTTGATGAAAACCAGGTCGATGTTGATACTGGTGAGAAATATAACTTCGGTCCAGGGCTGAAGGAGATTCACAAGAAAAAGCTTGAGGAACGCCGCGCAGAAAAGGGTAAGGAAAACGCGGCGGAATTCCTCACTGAGTACGACAAGGAAAAGGAACCCCATTCGCACTTCGCGATGGCCAAGGAAGAATACGACCGTGAGACAGAGAAAGAGTATCCGATTTACATTCTTCCGAAGCAGCCTGGTCCGGCGTGGGATGATTCGATTTTGTACGGTGATGCTGGAAAGGTGATTCGTAAGGCATCACGATATAACGAAGCACATCCGGCAGGAATGCTTCTAGACTTTCTAGTTTCATTAGGTTCACTCATAGGTCGTGGGCCGTACTTCAATATAAATGAAACTCGGCACTACACAAACGAATTCATGGCCCGTGTTGGTGATAGTTCCAAATCCCGCAAAGGTTCAGGACGTGATGCCATTGAGGGGATTCTTAAACTTGTAGACTCCGACTGGTATTCGAACAGAATCGAATCAGGATTTGGTTCAGGTGAAGCGATCATCAGTCGCGTTAGAGACTCGATTGTTGAAACTAAACTGAATCACAAGACGCAGACATTCGAAAACACAATCGTTCCCGGCGTAAATGATAAACGTCTATACATTCGTGAAGGTGAACTAGCCAGTATCTTCGTGCTTGCTGGCAAGCCAGAGAGTCGGGCAGATATTGTGATGCGAGACGGATGGGACGGCAAAGCTTTACGCAATGTCGTGAAAGGTAAGAACAAGGATGGTTTTTCCAACTCTGCGAAGTGCGAAGAGCCTCATCTTTCGATCAGTGGGGATACGACCATCCACGAACTACGGCAGAAGATGCCGACAGGTGCAGATGAAAATGGGTTCGGCAACCGCTTCATCTATGTCTATGTTCACCGAGTTAAGTTGTGTCCACAAGGCGGTCCACCGATTGACTGGTCACCGGAGATAGTCAACTTCCAACAGGTTGCCAAATTTGCGAAGACTGTCAAGCATGTCTCGATGTCCGACCAGGCCCGAAAATGGTGGAACAATAACTACTCTAAATTCGAACAGCAGGGTCCAGATGGGTTGGCAGGTAAGATGACCTCACGAGCAGCGGCACACATTCGCCGCATCGCGATGATCTATGCACTTATCGACCTGTCCGACCAGATCGAGTTGGAGCATTTCCAGGCGGCTGAGAAGCTTTGGAACTACTGCGAAGAGTCCGCTATGTTCATCTTCAGTGGCATGACCAAAGAACAGCTTCGTATCCTGAACTGGATTGGGCAGCGCGATACAGCCAACTTCAATCAGATTCGTGAGGACCTGTATCACCGGAACAAGCTGGCCGCTGACGTAAGGGCGGACGTAGATCAGTTGGTGAAGGCCGGGAAGCTGGCCGTCAAGAACGGGGTCTACGTGACATCGCAGAACGTCGGGAGACTAGTGGCATAAACACCAAAACCAGGGCTTGGGAGACGCTTAGAAAACATGTTTTTCGGTGCGTCTTCCAGACTCAAAATCGAGAAAAAGTTCACGCGTTCAGAAGACGGCGAAAACGATGAATTGTCACGCGTTTTTTAGACGGCGAAAATTTTCACGCGTTACGCGTTGAGTAATCTTATACATTAGATGTCTATGAATTGAATGATGTTATGGATTTTATGATTTATTTTTGCCGTATTTCTAACGCGTACTATTTTCATGGACCTGAGAGAAGGTATATCTGGAACGCGTAACGCGTCGCACCGCATTTCCTCGATGGTTAGCCCGGCGCATTGTGGCCAAAATGAACTTTTATGTCACAACTGAGTCTCAAAAGGTGAAAAATCATCGTAACTGATGATAAATAAGTAACTTATGGTAAACAAGACATTCGAGATCAGGCGAAAAAGATCGTCACATGGGTCCCAAACCACACTAAACCCGGGATAAGTGCTCCACGGGGCTAGGAATTGCATGGCGACGCCATACAGCGAGGGGTATGACCAAACTGGAAGAGTCCACAAATAGGAAACCCGACCAACTTTCAGCCGGGCTTCAGTAGAGCAGGATTTAGGCGTAGAGGGAGTTGACGACCTGGGTAGCTTGGCTGGATGCCTCACGGTCGCTGATGGACAAGTAGACTTCGGTGCTGGTGATGTGGCGATGGCCGAGCGCCTTTTGGATGTGGTACAGCGGCACGTTCTTTTCGGCCATGTGCCGACCTAAAGCATGTTTGAGTGTGTGGCAGTGGCGACGGTCGGCATCGATGCCAGCGCGATACGCTATGTCCTGGAACCAATTGAAGACCGAACGCCGAGACACAGGCCTGCCAATCGAACGTGGTGACGTGAACAGATAAGCCGAGTCAATCTGTCCGCGTTCGCGCAGGTGGGCAGCCAGGGCACGCTTCTCATCGAATAGAGTGTTTTCATGCGATTCCAGCGGTTGAATCGTATGTAGGCTCTGCTTGACGCGGCGCACGCTAATCTGGCCGTTCGCAAGATCAGACAGCTTGAGATTAGCAATCTCGGAAGACCGTAGACCGTGGCGATATCCGAGTAGGAACGCGAGATGCTTTGGGCGGCCTTGTTTCTTGGCTTCTCGCAGGACCGCTTGTAACTCAATCGGGGTCAAGTACTTGATGGGCATTGGCTGCCTCACTTTCTGTAGTCCAAGGTAGCAGAAACGGTATTTGTTGTCAACAATAATATTAGCTATTCCCAGAAAGGGGAAAGTGGCAAAGCTAAGTACTGTATTTACAGTTAGTTATGTGAAGATACACTCAAAAATAGTTGTAGGTTTCTGTTGACATCGCTCCACCGATTGCAGTATCTTCGGTGTATGGCGAAACGTGGAAGGCCAAAAGCAATTGGAGCAACCAAAGAGAAGGTGATCTCGGTTCGCATGGAATCGTCCGCAGCCGCAGCCATCGAAACGATTAGCGCTAGGTTCGGGGTCAGCAGCGCGTATTTGATTCGCCAGGCGATCAACGAATTCGTCCAGCGCAACATCGGCGCATCGCAACTGGTCCTGACAGCGCAGTCGAGTCTGCCGGGCGATCAGGCAAGCAAGTAGCGCAGCAACAAAGCATGCTTTGCAATAAACGCCGCAAACGATAACGACTCTCTTCTAATAACTCAAGAGTAAACATAAAACTTTGCGATGTTAGAGAAGTTCCGTGTCCGGAGAAGTTCGGTGAGTGTCGAAGGACCCTCCTAAGATGTTGATTTCAAAAGGGCAGGCCCAGGTCTCCAGTATCCCGAACCGCCCCCGGCACCCTCGACGGCTGACGACGAGCACGAAGGATTTTGGAACAAGTTTATTTAAAAGGCGTTCCCAGGGAGTCCACTCCCCGGTTCCACTTTCGATAGAGGACCCTGAAAGGTGGTCGGTTGGAGATCAAGTGAAACTCCAAAGGAAATTTTCGACATGGCGAAATGTGAACACGACAGACAGAGTTGTGCAGTCTGCTCGCCAGAAAAAGTTTGGAAGCAATACGCGTACAAGGCTAAGAAGAGAGGCTTAACGTTCTCCTTGACATTGGAGGAATTTGAAATGCTTGTGAACTCTGCCTGCCGCTACTGCAATGAGTACCCAAGCAACGGGATAGACAGGGTGGATAACCGGGTTGGTTACAATTCGCAGCGTGGTCAGTGTGTCCCTTGCTGTTCTGACTGCAACATGATGAAGAGAAATATGCTAGCCCATAGATTTATCTACCGGGCAGAGCGTATCGCAAAATATCAAGAGTCACTAAAGAAGGTAGCGTAGCGAGACGCCTCCCCGGCAACGCCCCCACCCCGGTCGTTCTATTACGACAATCTTAGGTTTTGAGTTTATTCCGGTCATCCCGGAAGGAGTTTGAACATGAAGAAGAAAGACAACAGTAAAGAGAGAACAGCAGCGTATCGAGAGCGCCTATCAGAAAAGAAAGCATCTGCCGCTGAACATGCTTACGACAGATCGATCTGTGCCAAGTTCGATTTGAGGTTCTTTGGTGAGTCCGCACACAATAAAAATGCAGAATCAGCCAGTGCGGAAATCCATATTCACAGACAATTCCTCCGCGCCCTTGGCCAGGCCGATGTCCAGGAAGGAGAGACCCTCCGCCAGCTAAGTAAGAGATGTTGGAATAGCTATTTCGCAATTTCAGACGATGTCGGTGGTGAGTGGGTTGACGGTAAGTGGATTGAAAGTGACGACCGATGGGTGCCGCTCTTCAATCCGGGAAATCAAACCTTCGATGGCGGACCCCGCTGGCAGGGCTATACCGTGCCCGGTGGTGTTCGATACTTTGAATATTGGGTTCCACCTGCTGATTGTCAGAACGGAGAAGCAGACCAGCCAATCGTAGCGAGTTTGCCTGCTCTTCCTCCGGCTCCCACCAGGAAGTTAGAAGTAAAGCCTGAGCCTCGTGTCCCGCTAACACCCGATGCACCGTTGGTCACGGGCTACGAAACTCGACTGGAACTTTCCGACCTTGGTTCGTTCGGGATGTCGAGGACGAGCCATCTATGAGTTGGCGATGTGTAACTTGCGATCAGGTTTTCGATTCCATTCCGGAAGACGCTGTTCAGATAACCCCCGGCGACCGCCGAGTAAACTCGTATCGCCTGGCTGACGGAACAATTCACAGCTTACGTAAAACTAGGCCGATGAGTGAAGAAGATAAGCACAGCCGTCGTTCGTCATAACCCCCTGGTAGTTGGATGCGAATTTTGCTTCCCACCACCGAAACCAGAACCGCAGCCGGAACCACCCCAACCTGTGTTGGTTCCTCCAGTGCCGGAGCATCCGCCCGTCATGGAGCAACTGTTGGTCCCGGAGAAACTGCCGGAGCAGGAAACCATAGTCGAGGAAGTACCAGAAGTTGTGCCTGAGATGGATGAGTTGGCGGCAATCACAACCCTCGCACACGCCTTCCGCCGTGCTAACAGAGATTCCCGTTGAGTGCTCCAATCCGTGGAGCGTTCTGAAGCGGGTCACAGCCGGGGCGTGTATTGCCATGCGTCTCCGGCAACAAATTTCAAAATGCCAACATCGTTGGCAAAGGAATAACAAATGAGTCGAAGAGAGCAGCTACTAAATTTACTGGTCGCCCGTACGACTGCAAGCCGAGATCGTTTGCAGCGAATGTCTACTGACGAACTGGAAGAGGCCCTGTCCAAGTCATTGTTGGCCGGGATTCGAAAGGAAGTTGAAAATAGCCCCGAGATACTTGCGCGTCAGCAGGAGATCGATGATATCGAAACTGATCGACTATGGACGAGATTTTTCTTCAAAAACCCCGGCATCCGCGAAACGACAGCTAATCGAAAGATGATTTTCGAATATGCGTTGAGCCTATCTGATGACGGAATTGTGCGCTTTGAACATCTTGATGAAGCTGCAAAGACTCTTCGGGGTTTGGACCGCCAGAGAGTGAAGCAGCCTCTAACGGCTGCAAATCTAAAACAAGACGAGGAAATCCTACGCCAATTCTGTCGGACGAATTCACTGGAGCCTTCCACCGCTGCCCTAAATATGTTGCGGTCAGAGTACGGGGCGGGTTTTGATTCAGCCCAAATCAACCAGGCTTTGCAGTCAGGCTCAATCAGACTTGGTCCAGCAAGTGCCAAGATTCTTCAAGAAGCTGCAAGACAAAGACAGGATTTCCTAACAAACGAAGCGACCCCGGAGGAACTACGCCAGGCCGCTCATGCTGAATCCGTAGCGCAAGCCGTACGGGCGCAACAACAGCATGTAACTCGGCAAATCAAGGCCCGTGAGCAGGCGGAGGCATATGGTGGGCATCCGGCCCTACCTGAGACAGATAAGAACGGGGTCAAGATCGACCGCGCATATCTGCTCAGACTCGCAGACACCGATATCAAAAAGTACAAACAGTGGTGTTCGTTTTACAGCTTTAGTCAGATCACAACCCGCCTCAATGGCGGAATCTAAGGGAGATTTCAAAATGACGGACATAAGAGAATACACGGCTCAAGACCTGGAGCAGTTTAACAAGGCGGAAGAACAGCTTGGTAAGAATGGGTTGGATAAGTGGACGCAGGAGGGAATCCAGCGCAATGCCGATCTGTTCGATGAATATTTCCGAGCAAATCCGGGTCTGCCAGTAACCATCGCCAACGTATTCAAAGCAGTTGAAGCCAGGAAGCAGGACTTCAAGTGGTTGCCCCAAGCCCAGGCAGATTGGTATCAGACCACGCAGCAGAATCCAGACTTGGCGAATCAGCTAGCCGCGCATTTGGACACGCAAGGCCAAGTTGGGCGTCTGGTCAATTCCGGTGACGAACTATTCGCGAACCTGACTCTACTGTTCACGGAACTTCACTCACGAAGAGAAACTGTTTCTCCGCAAACCATTGCTAACGCCGAAGACAGGATTGCCCACCGACCCGGAAAGCAGTTAGTCCGAGTCGCACAGCCACGCAGAACCGAGCCGCAGAGTCAAGCGGCGAAGGATTCGCCTGGAACAGATAGCACGAACTGGCTTGGTCGCGACATGATAAAGGCCCCCGATGGTTCGTACAGAAATAAGAACGTTCATGAGCAACGCCGAGATCGAGAAGCTGCTGAGGCCGCTAAGGCACAGACGCAAACTTCGGCCCTGGACGCTAGCGAACAGGGATGGAAGCGGATGGCTGATGATCTCTTGCAAGATGGAACCCACAGCCAGCAATCCCGAGTTCGTGCGGTATATGACGCGGAGCAGGGGAACGGATGGCGTCGAATTTATGAAGCCTGCAAAAAGGAAGCAGGTCTTTATCGGAACGCAAGGAGCATTCGATGATTAGAGAATCCGAAGAAGTGAAGTCGCCCAGAATAGCCGCGCTCAAACAAGCTGTCGAACAATGCATGAAGTCAGGCATGTCGAGAGCGAAAGTGTTGGAAATTTGCGAATCAGAAGTTTTGGGAGCAGCGCGTCTACGTGCAGCCATTCAGGAATGCCAGGCAGCAGACAAGTTTGTAAGGACAAGTTTCTATGAGCAGTTTATTGATAAGCAGGTTAAGCACGAGGAAATTCTCGCGGCAGTCAATCACGCAGTAGGAGAAAATCTATGAGTCTACACATACAGATATTGAGAAACTACTATGACAACCGAGTAATGCCGCTCAACTTCGAGTATGACGAAGAAGTGAAAACGGTAGACATCGAGTTCGCTGATGGGCTTGTTGTCCGCTATCACGACATCGCGCCTACAATGGCGTTCTTGGATTCACGAAATCCGGCCAGGGCTAGAGACTTCTTCAACTATCTGGGTCAATGAGACTGCATAACCTGGCGTGCCCGATAGCGGGAAACTGCGACTGCCAGATAGATTTGAAGGCAGAAGTAGTCCTGGAAGCAACGAAAGAACTACCCGTACCAGTGACCAGGCCGATCTTGGTGCGCCAAAAGAGTGGCGGACATACATGAGAAAGAGCACCTATCTGTCATCGATCAGCTACGACCAATTAACAAAGACCATGACCGTAGTTTTCACCGATAATGCGAAGATTGCATATCACGGTATTTCTGCCCGGACCTACAACGCAGTAGCAGGCGCAAAGAGTCCCGGAGAAAAGTTTGCCGAATTGGTCCGCGACAAGTACAGCTTTACGATTCTGAAACAAGCAGCATAAATTTCGTTCCACTTGAGAAACGTCGTGCTCCTGGGCCATTCCGCTTTCCCTTCCCAAACTGATTGAGACGGAATGCTAATCCAGGAGCAAGACGGAGATCATGTGGAACAAGACTCGAACCTTTACCAAGCCCGATAATTTCGGAAATCTTGGCATTGTATCTAGTGTTGGAAGGAACGCCGGGGCCAACGCCATCGAAGCGTAAGCGTTCCTGAGTATGGTCCAGAGGGCGTACACGGTTGCAACTGTGTGCGCCTTTCATTTTCCAACAGGTTTCAGCAAGAAGTTCAGTTTTTGAAGGCGGAATAGCCGCAGGGAGAAGCGATGTTAGAAATCGAAAAGGTAGAAGAGAAGAATGAGCAATGCTCCACATGCGGCACCGGATTCACGGTTCGTGCTTGTTCCAAATGCGCTACTGGAAATGCTGCGTGGAACATCTGGTTCAGAACAGCCGCACCGCCTGAACTGAAAGACCACACAGGCAGAATTAGCGTAGAAAATAAACGTCTGATTGATGGCATCCTTGATGCGGACTTCGGCGGTCTTGGTACTGTGAACAACATCGCTGATGCTGTAGCGATACATTTGCAGAGGGCTAGGGACCTCGCTGATGCCCAATTGCTGGCTAGGGAAACTGCCGCTGCTTCTGAATTGCTAGCTCGTAATCTTGCCGCTGACCGTCATCTCGTCATCTCGCTTCTCGATTTCAAAGACATGCTGATCTCGCTGCTCAGAAAACGGTAATTGCTAAAATCAAACGTCTGGGAAAAACGCTGCATTCATCATTTCGGAGAAAGTTTGAAGCGGCCAAGATCGCTCAAAAGAACTGATGGGCGGCCCTTACCGCCACAGTTCATAAGGAGAAACAAAATGGGTGAAGAAATAACACGTAAGCGATTTCCGAGCAGAGAGCCGGGAGTTCCAGACGTATCACGTGGTTCGCAAAGAAAGAAAGCGCAGCAACGCGATCTAGGCTAGAAGGTGACGGTATCGAGTCCGCGAGTATCGAGTCCACCGCGCAAGTCCAGTAAGAAACAGTCCACGAATGGTGGCAATTCGGGCAACAAGTGATCGAGTTCGGGGCACCGCCGCGCCATCGCCCTGACATGACTTCCGAACGAAGCATGAATCCAGTGGTGCAGCTTAGAAGGGCGCTGATCGCACAAGTCGGCGTCCTTTTCATTTTGTACGTGGCACTGAACCGCGAGGAGAGTTTTACATGAGTCAGATAGGCAACATTGTTTCTATAAACCCAATACTTTGGAACATGCAGTGGAACTGGTCGGTTATGTTTACTTACCAACTCGATAGCGGAGGAACACAACAGGCTCAAGTTTTTGTCGGCACGCCGCAGACACCGCAGGCGGCAGTGCTTGGTAGCATCCCGTTTGCGACAGTCGCACCCTGGGCTTCCCCAACGAGCACAATCACGGTTAGTCCTAATCCTCCGGGCACGACCAATCCGGTATTGCTGCCGTGTCCGCCGTTGGTGCAAAGCGCGACATTCGGGTTGCCTTTGAAGTGACCGGAATGAGCGAACTTTCTTCCGGCACGAAAGGGCTATGGCCGAGTTGCGAGTGGCAATTTATCTCATGGGCTTGGGCTTCCATTTGGCGCGAATGTTGTCACGAATTCGTCCACCGATCTTTCGCAGTAGCAGATTCGGTATCCTTTACTATACGATTTACCTGATAAGTAAGCGTCGAAAATAAACCGTGGCCACTAATTACAATCCCACAAATTCCCAGGTAGAACGCACTATCGTGGATAAATCCATCGATGTCGCCCGAAACATAACTCGCTTTTGTTTGGCGGTCTTTCTTTGGTCTCACGCTTTCTTTCTGCTGAACATACAGTCCAGAATCGTTGAATATGTTAAAGGTCGCATCCACGTTACGACAGCCGAAGCCATTCTATTTGTGCTTCTGCTGACTTTCAGCTTTGTAGCGGGGTCTGGTTTTGGGCAGACGTTCATCAATCTTGTCTATATTTACTTCTTCCCGTTTGTTCTTCTCTTCTACGCCGTCTATTGGCCGATACGTGCCCTGCGCATCTTGAAGCTAAAAACGGTGCGTTCTGCCGATATTCCTCCGGGTACGCTCGTGGTGCAGGCATCCCCCGCTTCAGTTGTTCTTACTGCTCCGATTTCCGAGCGCAAGGGCGGAGTCGAAAGCAAAGTGGGAGCCGCTCTTGAACTTCTTACACGTCCGTTTCGCAAATTTACGTATCTGTGGTGCTTACTTGTGATGTTATCCACTCATAAGCCGATTGTCTGGACTGCACTATCGGTTTTGCTCGTTGAGTTGGTTGGAAAAATCTATCGCGTCGTTCGAATTTTTTGGTTTTCAAAATCTTTTCTCGATCAAGCCACCACTGCCATATCTAGCTTTTTGAACGACACGATAAATAAACTGACGAGCCTGAATTTCGAGGCCACGCCCTTGACTGAGTTGAAGAACCTGCTTAGTCAAGTTAAAGGGTTCAAACTCATCCTGGCATTCGTCACCAAATCGAGTTTCTTTTCGCGGCTCACTTTTGCACTCGGCCTGCTCATGTTGGTTTGCGCTCATCTGTACTTCGCCTTAGTTTTTTCGTGTGTTTATGTCGGTGGAGCGAAAGTAGCGGACCTGACGTTAACTTGGCCAAACTCCCTGGCAATCTCGCTTTTTATCTTGGCCTATGTAACCGAACTGCCAAAAACTTTGATGTTAAGGATATTGGGCGGAATTCATTTCACGCTGTTCTTGGCGCTAGGGGCAGGTACCATCGTGAGCTATTTTCGTAGACAACTTGAACCGTTACGCTCTGCATTGGCCACAGTGGATATGCGCCTCTCTGACATAGGTTTGCAGGAAAAGGTTATAGTCCTTCAGACAAAGGTAGAGGCTGCTGAGACGACCTCGAAGAACATAAAGACTTAGAAGTGATTCATCCAGTATGAAGAAGTGTTGGGCTGCATGTCTCGGAGACTGTTCAGATAAATTATCCGGCGAGCATATCGTCACAGCGGGTATTTTTTCGAGCGACAAAGTAAAAGTGCAAGGCTTGCCCTGGTGCAGAGACGCTCCGAAAGAAATCGGATTAGCCAGCGCGGTCAAAAACGTTCTGTGTACGTGGCACAATAGCCGCCTGTCGCCACTTGATGATGCTGTGATACAGGTGTTCGGCGCTCTGCGAGACGCCGTTCGATTGAGCGACGTGCGGAGCAATCTGCCGCTGAGACGCTGGACAAAGGCGCATTTCGATGTAGACGGGGCTAGATTAGAACGATGGTGTCTTAAAACACTTATTACGTTGAGTACCGGTGGTTCTGTGCCGCTAGGGCCGCATTCCAACGATGCGGAGACACCGGACGAAAATCTTGTAGGGGTTTGCTTTGGCCTGGCTCCGTTTCAAGCGCCGAAAGGTCTGTATGTGGCTTGGGAAGTTGGCGACAAAATGGAAATACAAGATGAAAAGGTCGTCATCAGTACGTTCCTTGATGACAATCGCCTTGCCGGAGCCAGATTTTACCTCGGAGGTTTCGTGTTCATTTTGTACCTCAACGACCGCGAACTGAAACCAGGCCCGCTTCGTTTCACGCGTGCGGACGGCAGTGTCGAGCAGCGACCTCAACCTCAGTACCACAACAAGGCTGTGAACTTTCAATTAGGCAAATACGTGTCCCACTGCGTGCGTTTCATTTGGTGAGTTATAGTGATATGCCAAACGGAAATCCGACGGTCGGGTGAGCGAAATGTCATCAGGAACCCGCCAGGCAACCAAAGGCGCTTGCGCATCGCCTAAGTGTTTCGATAAGCTTTTCTTTTGGGGGCCGACTATGAGTAACCAACTGGAATTTCCGACAATAGCTCAGGTCGAGAAGGTCAGCCGCGAGGACCTGGCGACGCACTGACTGTCATAAACTTACTCATTGCCGTAAAGCTGTCGCAATTGGCTCTGAGAAGAAATGTCGTCGTTGCGGTCATACCAGCCTGGTTGAAGGAAGGCTTGAAAATAGGGCTGTTGAAAATAGGGCTTGACGCCGTTTGCAGGTTATGGTAGCCTCAGTTCTTGCCAGTGCTCCCGCAGTTCGGGAGCCATTTTCTTTTTTGTATGGATGGCTTCGGATAGCCTGGAATATCCGACCAGAGACGGGCAACGGACTCCCGTCTATGTTAATCCCGCGCTGTAGGCAAAGCACAGCGAAATACCAGTCGGGGTTGGCGAACAAATTCTGGCAGTTTGTTACCCTGCCGCCTGACTGTCCCTCCAATAAAACATGGGGACTCACCTGGACTTAACCAAAGGTGTGTCTCTATGAATAGAAAACCTTCAATTATTCCGTTCGCCCGTGGTGCGTCTCGCCGTCTTGTTACGTCCGCCGTTGGCGAACAGGCGGCTGCGTAATGCCCCGCCTAAAGAAAAAATACTCTAATCCAGCACCGCAACTCGTGCCTGCGCCAGAGTCGCAGCCGCTAGCATATAGTTTTGATCTAAAAGGCGCATCGAAGTACACAGGTTACAGTGTGTGGGCGCTCCGTCAGGCGATTTATGCTAAGCAACTGCCCATCGTGAACCAGAAGCCGTACCTCATTCGTCGCGCTGACCTGGAAGCGTTCGTGGATAGTCGTGTGCAGAAGGCCGCTTGAAAGTTTAGTAGCCCGGACGGGAATCGAACCCGTAATCTTCACCTTGAAAGGGTGACGAGTTAACCAGTTACTCTACCGGGCCGCAGTTCTACTCTATCACTTCCCCTGCATCTGTTGAAATGCGCTCTGCATCATTCGATGGTCGGTGATGGCGTAGCGTTTGAACATCGAATTAGTTTTATGACCTGAAATCTGCATAGCCACAATTTCTGGGATGCCCGCCTTGACCATGTCGCGACACGCGGTGCGTCGGAAGTCGTGCGGCTCCATCCCCCGGTACGTCCGCCCGTTCACCACTCCCAATTTCAATTCATGACACGCCTGCCGCCACTCTGCGCGGAAGTTAATCGTGATGAACAAGACCTCACCCTGTTGACGTTTACGATTACGGAATTCGAATCCCTTAATCGTGGTGCCGTCCTGATACGTTAGTGGTAGAGAGAAGTCTGTCTTGTTCTTCGTCAGCCGTGCTGGAACCGTCAGTGTTTTGTTGTCAGCGCTCACCATGTCCCATGTTAACTTCCCGGCTTGACCAGAACGCATTCCCGTCGCGTACAAGAAGTTCACGAACTGATGCAGGTGTTCTGGCAGGCGCTTCACCAATTTCTCGAACTGGTCGTGCTCGAAGAATCCTTCCTTTTTGTTGTCCACCTTGGTGCCCAGGATGGGGAAGTAGGGGACCGTGTCGATTAGTTCCCGTTCTTTTGCGAAGTTGAAGATGGCGCGGAGGATGGTCAATCTCTTATCCGTGGTAGCCTTCACACCGTTCTCGACCCACTCTGTTGCAGACTTCCTGATAGCTTCCTGCTCCGAGGCCGACAACTTCCTACGCCCGGTGGTAGCCTTCATCATTCGCAGCGCGGTTTCTTTCTCGATGGTCTCCGTTTGGGATTCTAAGACCTGTTCCTGACTCTCCCGCCACTCCCGAAATTCTTCCAGCTTCTTAACCGTGATCGCGCCAACTCGGATGCTCTTGAAGAAGGTATCGAGGTCTCTAAGGATGGAGGCTTGCACCGCTTTTCCGCTCTTGAGATACGCATCTCGGATAGCTTCATACCGCAGCCGTGAGTCCGCCTGAATTCCCGCGCGTTCTTCCGCCCGCCATTCAGCCAGCAGTTCGGTTGCCTTGTCCAGGTCGTTGGTGCCAGTGGCCCGCTGCTTCCTCTGCCCGTCTACAACCAGCCGCATGAAGTAGTTGCGCCCGATCTGCCTTATAAAACCCTCACTAACTTCATGTTGTTGTGTCATCCTGTTCTCCATCCAGGCTTGTTTCAGCCTCGGGTGCAATCTGGGTGCAAGTATGGGATAGAATCGCATAAGTGTCAATGAATATGTTGTTTCATTCGCCCCTTTCAAGGCTAAAATACGGGTTCGATTCCCGTTAGCGCTACCAATTGAGTTCGAGATTTTTCTGTTTTGCACAGCTGGCCGTTGACCAGCTGTAACTTCGGGCCATCATCCGCCGCGGGTTCCCAATGGCATATTTCATGGCGCCCTTTTCCAAGGAGCCCCTTTGAGCTACGCCGAAAAACATCTCATCGCGGGCGAAATCGTCCAGTATGAGACTCAGCTCCACTGGATCGTGATGTTGGGGCACGCGCTGATTGCCGCAGC
>Ga0137397_10000839_pt1 | contig 21209 bp, 26 predicted proteins | sample czorhiz116metaG_FD_106658 | JGI IMG/M metagenome (GOLD analysis project Ga0137397, IMG submission 106658) | Vadose zone soil microbial communities from Angelo Coast Range Reserve, California, USA - czorhiz1.16 metaG | ecosystem: Environmental > Terrestrial > Soil > Vadose zone | place: USA... | reverse complement strand
GTAACGCTACAGATAACACACAATATGTAAACAAAAACCCTTTGCGTTGTGATCTGCGCTACAGACACGGGCCTTGCATAGCCGCCGTGTCGCCCTAAGAAACCAAGAAGTAAAGAACGCGGCTAGGGAAATCATTCCTCCTGCCCGTTGAAATACCCCATACGCCACTAGTCTTTGAGATAGCGGTAAAGCTCCCTGCTCTTCCCATCGATGAACTCCTCGCCGTACACAGCGCCCTCGCTCCTCGGGATGATCTCGTACCCGGGCACAACAACAACTTCCTCGGCTTTCCAAGTGGGCTGCTTTCCAGTCGCCCCTTTGCGCAGTCTGACATAATTCAGGAAACTGCGCCAAAGTCGGTCCTTTCCTAGCACTTCTGGGTCTCCGACCATGATCAACAATGACTGCGCTCGTGTAACGGCCACTAATGGGATACGTTTGAGCTTCAGAAGTCGAGGTGGGTAGGAGGATGACTGACCATTTAGACGCCGACGGTTCATTAAGAAGCCCATTGCTCGCCGCGGGTGGTGCTCCTCGTTACTTCGAGTGGTCGCCATGATAATCACCTTTCGCTCCTGGTTCAACGCATGCCAAAGTTAGCCTCACCAATCGTAGATATAATATGCGCTCGACACTAACTTGTCCCTGGAATTGCTCGACTGAGCCCACCGAAATTTCCGACAAGTTTGCCTGTTTCAATAACTCCCGAATGGTTCTGACCTGCGCCCTGTAAGGTGCGATAATGCCGATCTCTTCCGGGTCTACACCAAGATATTAAAGTTGATGGTGAAACGACATGATGTACTATACTCACCAATCCTTTGTTGCGGATCCTCAGTGAGCATGACACAGTAGTTGCGGACGACAGATGCCTCGATGATGTTGAAGTACGATGGAGACCGCTTTGTACGGGTCTCCTTCCCTTTGATACCGTGGAACATGACGGGGAAGCCTTTTTTCGGCAGAGCGTTCGATTGGAGCAGGAGGTGCGTGATGTCCCGGTCCCCATGGGCCCGCATAATGTCTTCGTAAAAGTATCTATTTGGCCATGCAATAATAGCGCCATGCGAGCGACGGTTTCGCCGAAGGCCAACAATCCTGCGTTCATCCTGAGACTTGTCGCAAAATATTAGGAGGAAGGGGACTCACGTTTTTTCAGACTGTGTACCAAGTCCGTAGACATCGCGCATGAACATCAATCGCTGGAGATAACTCTTCCCCAACCCGGCCCTGTCGGTAGCGGATGACTTGATAACAGGGCCAAGTTGATTTGGATCACCAGCCAGGATAATATTGGTATTCTCATCAGAGAAGGTTATAATCGGAATCATTGCAAGAGGTTCCTCCGCCTGCGCAGCCTCGTCGATGACGATGTGACTGAAGTGCCCGATAGGTATATTCCAGGTCTGAAGCATAGCCGCCGAGGAGCAAGTCGAAAGTATAACACGGAAGGCCAATAATTTTGCCTGCCTTGGGATTAGCGAGAACGGTTGCACATCTTCCGGCACGTCCTCTTCAACACGTGAATACGCATTCAGACGGTACAACTGGTCCGAATCCAGGCCGCCGCCTATCAGACGCTCAACAAGTAGATCCGCCGCAGCATTACTTGGAGTGCATGCAAGAACTCTGACACTAGCATCATGACGGACAAGTTGAATGATGCTTTCTACAACCGTGGATGTTTTACCTGTCCCAGGGCTGTGGAGGGATCATCATACATCAGTACTAGGTCATAGCGGGCATATGGAGGCGTGCGCACGGTCCAAAGATGATGAAAGGGACAGTGCCTTTTGGCTGCCTTAAAATTGAAATGATCGTCTGTAATTGTTGGTCATCATCGCGAATGTTGTTGTTCACCAAATTGAGATTGTCGGCCTCAGTCTTCGAATGACATTGCATCGGTTTAATATCCGCCGCAGAAGGGAACAAGAGTCGGCGCAGAGACGCGGAGAAACTTGCCATAACATGATATTGACGACGGAGCGTGATACGGTTGAGTCTGAATCGTAGAATGAACGTCGCCCCTCGGTAGAGATTGATATTGGCTGGCAGTTTAAGTGACATCTTCAGCACGGCTAGTCGACCTTCGCCTCGCGGGAAGACGTCGGTTTTGGTGATGCGTGCTTCGTATCGTATCTCCTCCTGAATATCATCCAGCCAAAGGAAATCTCCTACTATCACTTCAGGCAGAAGATCTTCGTCATTATTCTCGATTTCGATACTGTAGACATCAGTGAGCAAAGTTTGTGTGCGAAATCAGAATGGGGAGATCACCTGCTACGTTTGCCATTCTGTTGGACATCAACCACGTAAAAGGGTTGACACGAAACATCCCATCTGTTCGGACCTTACTAACGAACAAGGGTGACAACCAAGGTACATACTGCAGGTGTCCATCTTCAACGTTCAAGAGAGCCCTGAAGAATTGTGCGTAGGTGTCTATAGTTAGACGGTTTGGCCTCAGAGCAGATATAAGGCCTGGCGCGTGTTTGTCGTAAGGGCGCGATTTATTAGACTGTTCCACTGCTTCCTGGACTGATTGCGGCACCTCATACTGTGGGAATTTTCTTGACTTGTGACGTTGGGCAGGTTGCGAGAGCAGTACAACCCTTTGTGGTGGTACATATCGATCGCCCGTGGTAGATCCTTTACCATCATCGTGGTCGAGAGATTCGAAAAATTTATGATCTTCGATTGAGCCGGCAATACCTCGTAACCGTCTGCGAACTTTGAACCGAGCTGATCGCTGGCCGTCATAAAAAACCAACTCCAGGGTGGCTTTGAAGAGTCCATCGAATTTGGGTTCGAAACTGATGCTCACTGTGCTCTCCGTGCCGGGCCGGATGGTATGACTGTCCCCATCGAAGGTGGCTACGAAGCTAGCGCAGCAGCATTTAGAGGAGAAAATACGAAAGGCTCTGAACGTACCCAGAATCGCTCCCATCCAACGTCTTTATCCTTTCGTTAAGAAAGGTCACAGACGGGAAATCGTCTGCCAGCTTGATAGTGAGAGAAGCCGATTGTTTTGCAAAGGGTCCGTTTGGACGCTTGCGTTCGACGATGCCAAAGTCCAACTCATCTTCACCCGGGACGGAGATACCGGTTTCATCACTGTCCAAAAATTCCTCTTCTTCATCCGAGGAAACGCTTGAATGATCATCACCCCGATTGTTTGTTGGCCGAAACCGTGGAACGCTTGCAGATCCATTTTGACCGTGGATCGGCCCACCCGTAAGTCCCTTGGCCCGTCCGCTTAGTGTCCGCTTGACCACGAAGTCCACATCGCGCCGGTGGTCATGGAATATCAGCTCAAGAGCTGCCTCACAGAGTCCTTCGCGCCGAGGCGTATAAGAGATGGCCACTATATATCTTCTCTGGGGCCTGATTACTTTCGATCCACCTTCAAACTGCGCAGAAAAATACCTGTGTATGGAGATCATGAGGGACGCATAAACCAGTCACAGATTTGACTTACTCAGTCACAAAATCATCTATTGAGCGGACCCTGGCAGCTTCGAAGGTCACTCGTGGAGTATGCGAGGACTTGGTTATGATGAGTTCCTTCTTCTGTGTTCCGAAAGATCCATCGGACCGTGAGGATTCTATGGAGAATTCAAGACCGAAATCGTGCGACACGGCAATCCCTGTGCCTTCGCTCCCCGCCATCTCCTCTTCCGTGTTGGGTGCACCTCCGTTAATAGTTGGGTTATCAGAGAGAATAGCACGCCCTCGTAACTCGCGGGTCACTGTGAACTCTTCACGATTCGGTCGTAATGTATCACTGAAGGTAATATTCAGGGTTGCGTGGAAGGTGCCGACACGTGACGCATGAAAAGACACGAGGACGTCGCGCGGCTGGAGCACCGTCAGCTCGCCAACTGGGGACGCAGTAAAGCTATCGTGAGATCGTGAGAACGTTATAAAAAGTCACCAAAGATCTCGTACCATGAACCCGAAGGGGGTGAGAGTGTCACAGACTCCACAGAGAGCGCAGATCTTACGCTGGTTATTTCGATCGAAAGAGTGTGGTTGATAGAAGAAAAGGTGGGATGCGTTGCAGGTCCGGTTCCCTCCACGAAAAAATCGAGACCATTTTCGTGAGACACGGCCACGCGTGGGTCGGCAGCTCGGACGGGTGGGTGGCCCACCGAAGGTGGCGAGGTGGCTTGGGGTGGCGTAGACCGGAGATTTGACCAGGCTGAGTGGGAGGGAGAGGGAGAAGGTTCCCGAGGTGCCCCTGGGACGGGGTTGCCATTGGGAGCAACATTCTGCAGATGCTGCTTTCCACTTTGGTGTTGTTGGAATGAACTAACGGGGAAAGAACAGTCGCACGCCTCACAGCGCCGCATCTTGGTAGCACCCTTTGGTGGCATAGGGTAATATGTCGTATCGACCGTGGTAAATGGAAGAGGAAAGGAAACGTAGAGAGCAAGGTACTAGCCGCCCATGTGCCCTTCAACAACACCAGGAGGTGCCACAGGCGCACAAACCGCTCCGGGATCTACCGCGCGTTGTCTTGCCTCGGGCTTTTGCCTCCGGTGGCGGCAGAGAGCGAGCTGCGGTGCACGCATAACCAACACACGATACCGATCTATTGGTTGATGCTCACGAGTATTCGTAGAGTGTCATGCAGAACAGCCAAACACCCTAACCCGCCCCTCGGCTGCGAAAGAAGAATAAAGAAGCAAAACGTACTGCATGCCAAAAGCCTGAACTGAAACTCACATTTTAGACTTCAAGCCACTAATACCGCGGATAATTTCTGTAGCGACCGGGTAGCTGGCCAAGTTTAAGGTCGGAGACTCGGAGTTATGGATCGCTGGCTTCGCTGCCAGGACCGTGTTTAAGGGGCCTTCCTATTAGGCAGCATCTCCACGGCTTACGGTATGGGTGTTAGTCCCAAGTCCTGCACAAAGCGATGCAACAGGCGCTGGGGCCTTCCAGATAAGAATTCACAGGTAGAAGAGCGAGGGGGGTTGTGGATGATACTCAATGTCTATGCGAGGTGTCGCCATCTCGGGTAGCCTTCTGCTGTCATGACTGATAGATGGGGAACGACCTGATGTGTCAAGGGTTATAGACGCATAGAAGTTCACTTTCGCAGCGCTGTCCGAGTTCAGAAAAAATAATTTGAATTCATATTTCGTGCGAGCATAAGTACATGAGTGTGAATACTTTCGCCCTTGCGTATCGCTCAAACTAGATGCAATACCAACCGTTCTCTCGTATGGTAAGCACGCACCATCCGGGCCTTCGCTCACAGAAGGCGACTCGTCAATATGATCTTGGTGAAAGTGAATCGCGTGCCGAAGCGGGAAACGAAGGCCTACATCGACACGTCCAAACCCGCGGCGGAATCCCTGATTGCCGGTTTCATACTGCGCCTGAGTCTCAAGGATGACGGCGACGGTCTAGTGCTAAATTTGTCATCGTCATCGTCACAGTCACCTGTAGGCAAGGAGGGTAAAGCCTCACATGATGATGGCAAAGTCATGCTCCTCGCAGTTGCAGAAACGGCGTGCGACTATATGCCAAGTCGAGTGCTCAAGAAGTAGCTGTTGGGCGTTGGATTTTTCGGCACTGGGTGAGTTTTGACAACCTATGAACGTAACGTTATTTGCATGATGGAATCATCTGCATAATCATCCGTGGACGTTCATTTAGGTGAAAACGCAACGGCAAATAACGTGCTTTTCCCGTCCTCAGGCCTCAGGCCTCGATTATGTTCAGAAAGTCAAAAGGGAGACACGGGTCCAGGAGGCCGGGCGGCTCGTTGGCCGTTATCACGTGACCGTGTCACTGCACGCGACGCGGCGGAATTTTCACCCCAGCCACTGGCAGTACATCGCGTGAGGACAAGGCGCCTTACCCTTTTCACAGGCGTCAGGGGCAGGAGATGCTTCCAGTACCATGCTGTATGATGCGACCCCATCACGATGGCCGTGCCCGAAGAAGACACAGTAGAACGACCCTGTTTACTCAGAACAACGACTCGGCGTACCGTGTATTCATAGATAGATACGACTCCTTACGTGCGAGGTCCCGGACCACACACGATGAGTATGAAAGTCTGATACACGTCGCCGCAACGCCTAGCGATACAGTCTGGTGAAATACAAAATGGACACACAAACAAAGTGAAGGGGTATCGTGACTGTTTTCATAGCCGTTCTCTCACCACTACCCTTGGACTGAAGTCCTGTAAATCTTATCACTCTTCCCATCGATGAATTCCTCTCCATATACGATGCCCCCTTTCTTCGAGATGGAATCATATCCAGGCGGAGGAACAACACCCTCCGAGCACAAATCGTGCGTTTTCCCTGTCCAACCCTTGCGCGATTCGACGTACTTTAGGAACGCGTGCCAGTGTTCATACTTCCCCAAAACTTCCGGGTCTCCAATCACAATCAACAAGGATTGCGCCCGTGTAATAGCCACTGAAAAAGCATATGTCGGCTTCATGTTAACGGCATAGGTGGAAAACACAATCGACCGACCGTTCATGCGTTGGCGGTTTACCAAGAGACCCAATGATTTCCGCGGATGGCTCTCCTCGTTGCTCCGGGTAGTGGCCAAAATGACCACTTTCCGTTCCTAATTCCAATATAAAATCAGTGTCAGCGTCGTTGATTGACGGATTGAGGCCAAACCTGTCCCTGGAACTGCTCGACAGTTCCCACCGAAATATCTGATAGCTTCGCCACCTCCAATAATCGCCGAATAGCCCTAACCTGGGCTTTGTAAGGTGCGAGAACGCCGATTTCCTCCGGATCTATAACGAGTTAGGAGGAAAAGGTGGTGAAGCTGAAAATGTCCGATGCTTACAGATCTTTCGTTCAGGGTCCCTCGTAAGCTTCATACAATAATCCCGGATGATCGACGCCTCGAGAACATTGAAGTATGTCGGTGATGACGTCGTGTGTTCCTCGTTACCTCTGATGCCATGGAAGACGACAGGGAAACCCTTCCTCGGCAAAACGTCCGAGTTGACCATGTGATACGTGATGTACGAATTCCCGTAATCACGCATCATATCCTCATATAGATAACGGTTTGACCATGCAATAATTCCACCATGCGAGCGCCAGTTCCGTCGAAGGACGACAATCCTGCGCTCCGTAAGGGCTTATGCCACGAAGAAATAAATATCGCTCACGTTTTCCCGACTTGTGTATCGAGTCCGTAGACATCGTGGATGAGCATCAATCGCTGGAAGTAACTCTTCCCCAACCCGGATCTCGCGGCAGTAGGCGATTTGATCATGGGACCCAATTGGTTCGGGTCGCCAGCAAGGATAATATTGGTGGACGCATTCGAGAAAGTCATGATTGGGACCATCGCAAGAGGCTCCTCCGCCTGTGCAGCCTCGTCGATGACTATGTGGCTGAAATGCCCGACGGGTACATCCAATTTCTGGAGGATAGCCGCCTTGGAGCAGGTCGAGAGCACGACACGGAAGGCGAGTAATCTTTCATACCCTGGGATGCTAGTGTGTGAGACCGCTTGTTCATCGTCGGAAATACCGTCCTCGTCAATCGAAGAAGCACTCAGATGATACAACTTGTCTGAATCCAACCCAGAGGCTGCTAGACGTTCAACGAGTAGATCTGCCGCAGCGCTACTTGGAGTACATGCAAGAACTCTGGCGCTAACATCACGGCGTAGAAGCTGCACAATGCATTCGACGATAATGGAGGTTTTACCCGTCCCAGGGCTGTGTCGAGGGGCCCATTCAGTACTAGGTCAAGTCAAGGGCTTAAGAAGAGTACACTCACGGTCCGTAAATGATGAACGGAACAGAGCCCTTTGGTTGCTCTAGAACTGATACTACCGCTTGCAGCTGTCGAGGATCATCGCGAATGCTTCTGTTCACCAAACTGCGGAACTTGAGGTTGTAAATCTCAACTCTTGAGAGGTCTTGCTTTGGTTTGATATCGGGCGTAGAGGGGAATAACAGCCGACGTGGTGACGCAAATGAGACTGTCAATGCATGGTATTGGTAACGTAAAAGGGTGCGGTTATGTCTCAACTGTAGGACGAATTGTGCACCCAGATAGAGATTGAAATCTGTCGGCAACCTAAGCGACATCTTCAGCACGGCAAGATGACGTCGGGTGAAAACATCGGCTTTGGTGATGCGTGCTTCATATCGTATATTATCTTGAACATCATCTAGCCAAAGGAAATCTCCAAGGGCCACCTCCGGCAGGAGATCTTCGTCATCGTTCTCAATCTCCACGCTGCAAAAATGTCTGTAAACAATGTACAAGGCGGACCAAGGTAGAGGAACTCGCCTATACCGTCGGTTGCGCCCATGGACATTATCCTCGTGTTCAGGTTGGCACGGTACATCACGCCTACCCGAACGAGCGTACTGCCGATGTCCGTCTTCAATGCTCAGTAGAGACGCAAAATAGTGCGCATAAGTGTTCATATTTAAACTGTCGGGTCTTAAAGCGGAGACGAGGTCCGGCGCGTCCTGATCGTAAGGACGTGCCACAGTGGAATTGTCCACCGCCTGCTGGACTAGTGCTGGGACCTCATAATCCGGAATATTTCTTGACTTTCGACACCGGTCAGGTGGAGAGAGTAGTATTATCTTCTGCGGAGGTCTTTCTCGATGTATTCCAGTAGGCTCGTTGTGGTCGTCGTCGTCAAGAGACTCGAGATGTCTATGGTCCTCGAGCGAGCCGGCAATTCCTCGTAGCATTCTGCGAACGACGAACCACGCCGATAGTTGGTTATGATAGAAAACCAGCTGGAGGGTTGCTTTGAACAGACCCTCGAATTTGGGGCTAAAGATGACTCGAACAGCGCTCTCTGTTCCAGGCTGGATGTTGAGAGAATCACCCTCAAAAACAGCCTCAAACCTAGTTTGACGATGAATAGAGACAGGACTGAGGAAGGGAGATGACGCACTCTGGATCGCTCCCATCTAATGTCCTCGTTTTTTCTTTCACAAACGTCACAGCCGGAAAACCGTCGGCGTGCTTGATGGTGAGAAAAGCTGATGGCGATGGAAAAGGGCCATACAAGCGCTTGCGTTCGACGATACCAAGATCTAAACCACGTGCATGCGAAACGGATATACCGGTGCCGTCGCTGTCCAGCAGCTCCTCTTCTTTAAAAGCTGGAACGAGAGTATGGCCATCCACCTGACCATTTATTGGCTCAGACCCTGTACTGTGGGAGGACTCATTTTTCTCGCGTTCTTGCACACGGGTTGATTGCGTAGCCAATCCTCTAAGCGTCCGTTTGACCACGATGTCTTCCTGGCTAGTGTGATCAAAGAGAATCACTTCAAGAATTGCCTCACAGGCTCCTTCTCTTTGAGGCATGAAACAAACAATGAGTTTACGCTGCGGATTGTTCTTGGACCATTTATAATCGCCTTCGAGCCGAGCTGAAAACCTATGTATCAAGAAACTGAGAGACGGGTCCATTCAGCCAGACTTGGACTCACGCATCTACGGAACCGTTAGGCGAGTATATCCTAGAACCTTTAAAGGAGACCGTTTGCGTGACGGAAGACTTGGTGAATACAAGCTCCATATTCTGCATTGCAAATCGTCCATTGGGCCCTAAGCGTTCCACAGAGAACTGAAAACCGGCATCGTGGGAGACGTTGATCCCAATGCTTTCATTCACCCTCGTGTCAGAGGATCCTCCACTGCTGGCTAGACCCTCAGGGAGAACAGCATGCCCACGGAGCTCACGAATCACTGAGAATATTTGATCATTCAATCGCGTTCCATCGCTAAAAATGATCTCCAAGGTTGCATGAAAAGCACCGGCACGTGTGGCTGAAAATGACACGAGGACGTTGCGAGGCGGGGATTGCTGGACCACCACCGTCTTGCCAAGCAAAACCGCAGCAAAGCTGTCAGGAGAAACGTGGGAAGCTATATAGAATCACCAAAAAAAAAAGAAAAACTCTCACCATGGACTCGGAGAGGGTGCCAGTTTCATAGATTGCACAGAAATATGAGATAATCGTGAGGGGGCTTCGATCGAAATGGTGTGGTTGATTGAAGGAAAGGTGGGATCCGCAACGGTTCCCGTTCCCTCCGCGACGAAATCGAGACCATCTTCATGAGAAACCGTAACACGTAGGTTAGTAGCTGGGATGGATGGGCTACCCCCTGCAGTGGCAGGTGGCGCTGATATTTGGGGTCGAATAAGTTGGGGATTTGGGGTGGCCAGTTGTGAGGGAGAGGGACGGGGAGAAGGACTCGGGTTGGTAGAACCATTCGAAGCAACATTCAGAAGATGAGATCTTGAACTCTGGTGTTGATTGAGCAAGGGAGCAGGAAAAGAGCGACCGCATGGTTCGCATAGTAGAATGTCATGGCGATATTGGCATCGGCTGTCTGTACACGTCCCCCCTTGTAGTGTCGTGGAGCAATACGGCACCTTGTTGTGTGCTTTACCTGACCCAGTGACCACCGGGTCCGCAGGTTTGACGGATGTGTTGCTCACGGATGGAGGTGGGGCATTTGCAGGTGGTGCAGGTCGGAGGTTCGAGGAGGTTGCTTGCGAGGAAGGAGCCGGTTGAGGTGTACTTGTTTTAGGGGGACCAAGAGAAGCCACCTTCTGAAGGTGTTTCTTGCCATTTATATGGGCTTTGAAGGTGCTGATGTGAAGAAGAAGGCTGCACAGTTCGCAGCGTATATAGTCGTGGCTCTTGGAACAAGTACTATCCGTACAAGTATTCCCCTTTAGTGCAGCAACGCAATGGAGAATTTTTGGTGGCATGGGTGAATGCTGTGGGCGCCTGTTTTGGCTCGCGTCAGCGTCAGCCTCGAGGTTGGAGGGCCTACTCCACCGAGACGGGCCTCCCCCTAGCAGACAGAGAGCGGTGCGAGTCGGGAATCGGTGAGCAATTCATTATTGAGGACTGTCCTGCTCTTGCAGCGACCGGATTGGTCTACCTCATCCACCTCAACAGAGCCAATTCCCGTTCTCGATTCCCTGCCATACCCTCCACGTCGCTCTCATTCTTGTCGTGCCATTCGTGGACAATCGCCCGTTTGCCTCCGCGCCAACCTGGCCCATCCATACCTCTGCTGAGGAACCCGTCGTCTTACAACCGCGTCGCCACGCGCTCCCCATCGCGCTGGCCCCGTGATCAAGAGCAGGGTTATAGGAGAGGGGGGTGCGAAAGCTGCTATTCATGATCGACTCACCAGCGAGGTAAGGCCACACTTGGCATGGGTAGCGCACAAACTTACATCACGATTCAAAGGATTGTTTGCCGTCGAGCGAAAATTCGCTACGAGGGAGACTGGCGCGAGCAAAGTAACAGAAGCCGGTACACGGAGAAATGGAAGGAATGACCCTTTCCGCCATCCTCGGAATTATCGAACCTGTATAAGAGGAACAATTAACCGTCTGATCCTTGCTCTTCATGCTCTCTTGCCACCTCTTTATACGCTTTCAACCCTGAAATAGTTCCCTCAGGTCTACCAAGTCGGACTAGCCGAATCGGTTTTTTCTCACTATCGAACGTCAACAACTTCTGATCAGATGGATCTCAAACCACATTCTTTCCCTTTCCATACACGTCTACATCCTGGAGATCATCCTGTTTCCTTGCCTATGACGGACCCCGGTCCCTTTCGCCCACAACACTTGCTCTCTTCGTGAACTTCCCATCTTCCATGGTGAGCCGCCTACTCTTCGGAAACCCTGTTAGGCAACAGTCTCATTAGCCATGGCACCTCTCGCCCTTCTCTCGGCACAAGTCGCTCTCACATCAGAACCGGCCCCATACGAGCACCTAACCTCGACACTGCCCCCTGGACGTGCACATCAATCGAACTCAGCATCCCTTCCTAGGTGCCATCAATCAGAGCGCAGAGGAACGATTTGTTCGACTAATCATCATCGCTACTCGTATAACCGAAGACCTCGCAAGTATTGAGCGCTGCTGGGCGACCGCCTCTGCACGCTGGCGCTTCGAGGCCCGTCATCGCAATATGTAGGTTCGTATACGTAGAAAATGTTCCATGCGGCGGCTCCATCGCACGTAGCTCGCGCCACCCCCGACATCCCTCACGAGCGCTGTTGCCGTTCGGCGGCGCAAGCTCAACGCGAACATTGCTCTGTTGTACGGCGTGGTTGAAGAGAGATAACCCGATTCAAGGATCCAAAGCCGCATATGCGTCGTCTCTCCCCTTTTTTTCATCCTTTTCTCATTAACGTTCTCCTGATCTTGGGTTGGACAACAGAACAAGGTAGGGGATGAGGCATTGCTGTTGTTGCGCAGTTTGCCAGTGACCTGTTTCTTGAAAAGGATCGTAAAACGCTTTTACGATGCTTACCACAAAAGGCCAATGTCGTGGCCCAGAAGAAGACCGTACAAGCAACCAGCGGGAACAGACCTGGACCGCCGCTCATCGATCATCTCTAGCAATACCTCAACGCGTCACGTGAGCTTTCGCGTAGGAGGTCAATGAGGTGCGCCCACCTGTACAGGCCGGAGTTGTGGCCAGCCACGCGTCGCGCGAGGTGCTACGTGCTACGTGCGCAAATGTGACGCGCCGACGAGGTGAGTGCCATATCATGCCCCGTGACTCCCCTAATAACTCGCACATCGCGGCGGCCAAAAACGCCGGGACAAGGGCGATGATGCGCCATGGCCGGCCGCAGTGGCCTCCTACGCTTGAGGTGTTCGACCTGTGATATTTCATTCCGGATGACTATACCGGATTCGAACGCTCGCGCAAGGCGCTTGACGGTGGAACCCTTCTCGGCGCTTAGTGTCAAACCCAGGGACATTAAAGTAATCATATTCCGCTGGCTCTCCATACATAACGTCGACATTATCTTTTTCTATTCTGACGCGCGGATCGTCGAGCTCCACGCAAAATCCTATAATACTGATCTGTGTAGTTCATTATTGCATCGCCTCCCAAATTTCCGACATAATGATGAGTTATTGATATCTTCTCCCAAGTATTAGGATGCACTTGTTTAACTGTGTCTGCAGGCTGCAGGCTGAAATGCGAGTTCATCTTCGGCCGCACATATCGAGGTTCTCATGCGTTGTCGACAAATAGTCATGTGAGAGTCCGAGCCGTGCGAGAGGGTGTTCCAGGTACTACCTTGGTCTACTTCCCAGCATTAGCCAAATTAACGGCATACTGTACTCATGTTTCCGACGGAACTGCATCACAAACCTACCGGCCTGACGTGAGGCCTGCTCGCGTCTTCGTCATACTTACATATTGCAATTTCCAAAACCTTGAGCAGGCAGTGGGGACACATCTATACAACAATCTCATGGGGTCTTAAAAATGGAAGGTGTAGTGACCATCGTCCTCTCTGGAACTGCCGTTTCCTCAACTCATCACTATTCTCCAATGTCCTGTAAATCTTCTCGCTCTTACCACCGATAAACTCATCCCCGTATACAACACCCCCTGTCCTCGGGACGATTTCATATCCAGACGGAGAATCGACTTCCTCATGTTCCCACTGGCAATCGTGCATTTTCCCTGTCCAACCTTTGCGCGATTTGACATACCTCAGGAACGTGCGCCAGTGTTCATACTTGCTCAACACTTCAGGGTCTCCGATCACAATCAACAAGGCCTGCGCTCGCGTGATTGCCACTAAAAAGGCATATTCATCCTCGCGTCAGTATATGAGTGGAAAAAGTGTAAACGACCAACCATTCATGCGTTGTCGGTTCATCAAAAGGCCTAATGATCTTCGGGGGTGGCTCTCCTCGCCGCCTCGGGTGGTGGCCAAAATCATCACTTTACGTTCCTGGTCCCAAAGTAAGATCGGTACTGTCCATCGTCGATCAATAATCTAAACCAAACCTGTCCCTGGAACTGCTCGACCGAGCCCACCGAAACATCGGACAAGTTTGCCACTTTCAACAACTGCCGGATGGCCCTAGTCTGTGCTTTGTACGATGCGAGAACGCCAATCTCCTCAGGGTCTGCGCCGAATTAACCAAAAAAGAGGTAGTGGAACAATAAGATGTTCCGCGCTCACAGATCTTTCGTTCAGGGTCCCCGATGAGCTTCACGCAGTAGTTCCGGACAATCGATGCCTCGAGGACATTGGAGTACGATAGTGACCGTTTCGTACGCTGCTCGCTGCCTTTGACGCCATGGAACGCAACCGGGAAGCCCTTCTTCGGCAACACACCTGAATCAACTAGATGATACGTGATGTATGCGTTCCCATAGTCACGCATGACATCTGCGTATAGGTATCTATTTGACCATGCAATAATAGCACCATGCGAACGCCAGTTACGCTGAAGGACAACAATTCTGGGATCCGTAAGAGCTTGAGCCATAGAGAAAATGACATCACTCACGTTTTCCCAGTTTGCGTAGCAAGTCCGTAGACATCACTCATGAACATCAATCGCTGGAAGTAACTCTTCCCCAACCCAGACCTCGCAGCAGTAGGCGATTTGACGACGGGACCCAATTGATTCGAGTCGCCAGCCAAGATAATGTTCGTGTACGCATTAGAGAAAGTCAGGATCGGAATCATCACAAGAGGTTCCTCCGCCTGTGCAGCCTCGTCGACGAATATATGGCTGAAATGGCCAATAGGTACATTCAAGTTCTGGAGGATACCTGCCGATGAGCAGGTCGAGAGCACGACACGGAAGGACAGAAGTCTTTCATGCCGTGATATTTGTGAGGGTGTTGGTGCATCTTCGGACACATCGTCCTCAGAAGGGAGTGACGCAGCCAAACGGTATAGCTTGTCCGAATCCAGGCCAGCAGCTGCCAGGCGCCCCTCGAGGTAATCCGCTGCAGCATTACTTGGAGTGCAGGCGAGAACTCTGACGCTAGCGTCACGGTGTACAAGTTGCACGATGCTCTCGACGATGGTGGACGTTTTACCAGTCCCGGGGCTTAAAAAGAATCATCAACTTTTGGCTTTGGTCAAGCATTAGTGTGATGCGCACTCACGGACCGTAAACGATGAACGGGACAGAGCCCTTTGTTTGCTCTAGAATCGATACTACCGCCTGTAGCTGTTGGGGGTCATCGCGTATCCTCCTGTTCACCAAATGGCGGAACTTGAGATCGTAAATATCAGCTCTCGAGAGATGTCGCTTCGGCTTTATATCCGACACAGAGGGGAATAAAAGCCGGCGCGAAGGTGGGAACGACGTCGTCAATGCATGGTATTGGCGCCGTAGAGTGATGCGGTTATGTCTGAATCGTAGAACGAATTGCGTGCCCTGGTTGAGGCTGAAAGCTGTCGGCAATCTAAGCGACATCCTTAGCACAGCAAGATCACGTCGCATGAAAACATCGATATCGGTTACGCTTGCTTCGTAGCGTATATTATTTCGAACATCATCAAGCCAAAGGAAGTCGGCCAGGGCAACCTCTGGCAGAAGATCTTCGTCATCATTCTCGATCTCAACGCTGCAGATGTATTTGTGAGTATTCGTGAACAAACGTGTACGTGGAGACCAAGACAGACAAACTCACTTATACCGCTGGCTGCGCTCCTGAACGTCAACCGTGTAGGGAGGCTGGCACAGAACATCCCACCTGTCCGAGTATTATCAATATTAGTATCAAGTCAAGGGAGAATAAATAAGAACGTACTGCTGGTGTCCGTCCTCAATGCATAGTAGAGCCTCGAAGTAGTGTACATAAGTACTAGTCATGACTAATCTGTCGGGTCTCAAAGTGGAGATGAGGTCCGGTGCTTTCTCGTCATAGGGCCGTTTTGCAATGGAATTGTCCACCGCCTCCTGGATTATTGACGGCACTTCATACTCAGGAAGATATCCCGACCTCCGACACTGGTCAGGGGGAAAGAGCAATATTACCTTCAGTGATGGTACGTCTCTACTGCTTTCAGTAGGTCCATCGTCATCTCCTTGGCCAAGTGATTCTATGTGTTTGTAGTCCTCAAGGGAGCCGGCAATACCGTGCAACGTTCTTCGGACTGCAAACGAAGCCGATAGCTGGCTGTGATAGAAAACCAACTCGAGCGTTGCTTCGAACGCCCCTTCGAATTTGGGGCTGAATATGACCCGCACCGCACTCTGTGTGCCAGGCCGGATATTGATAGAATCGCCCGCGAAAACTGCTACGAACCTGAGGCAACGATAAATAGAGACAAGACTATGGAAGGGATAGGACGCACTCGGAATCGCTCCTATTCAATATTCTAGTCTTTTCCTTCATGAATGTCACACTCGGGAAACCAGCTGCGAGCTTGACAGTGAGGAGATATGATGGCGTTGCGAACGGACCATTAGAACGCTTGCGTTCGACGATGCCAAAATCTAAGCCATCTTCGTGCGAGACGGAGATACCGGTACCATCACTGTCCAAGAAATCCTCCTCTTCATCAACTAAAATCTCTGTGTGATGATCATTCACCCCATCGTTTATTGGCTGACACCCTGGGTTGAGCGTAGACTTCTTTAGGTGATGTCCCCGCGCACGGGGCGGCCAGTTAGCCCACCCAGTCAGTGTCCGTTTGACTACGAAGTCAGCCTTGCGCTTGTGGTCGTGGAATGTAAGATCAAGCACTGCTTCACAAAGACCTCCTTGACGGGGCGTAAAAGATATGGCCACTACACGCCATTCCTTTGGCTTGATTATCGTAGAGTCTCCCACGAGCTGTGCAGAAAAGGAGCTGCGTATCAAAGAAAATGAGGGGCGGATGGCCTCAGCCTCAGAACGGAACTCACTCAGCCATAGAAGCATCTGGAGAGTAAACCCTAGCGGCTGCGAAAGAGACAGCTGAGGTCTTGGTTATGACAAGATCCTTCGTCTGTGTTGCGAATGATCCATCGGACTGTTGGTATTCTACGGAAAATTCGAGAGCGAAATAGGGAAAGACTGCGATCGCGATCCCATCGTCTTCATCGTGTCCCATCTTTTCCATTATGTCGCCGGCGGGTATTTCTCCGGGGCCAGCGGGTCCATCACTGGCAGGGAGAATGGCGCGCCCACGCACCACACGGGTCACTGTCCATTCTTGATCACTCGATCTTGTTTTGTCGCTGAAAGTAATCCTCAGGACTGCGTGGAAAGTATCAGGTTGTGTGGCCTTAAATACCACGCGGATCATACGTGACGCTCCCTGCCGAATCATCGCCGTTTTTCCAAGTAAAGATGCAGAAAAGCTGCCAGAAAACAAAAATGAGAAAATGTATAGAATCACCAGACCACTCGCACCATGGACTTAGAGAGGGTGTCAGTTTCATAGATTTCACAGAAACATCAGACGACAATGAGGTATTTTCAATCGAAATGGTGCGGCTCATAGAAGGAAAGGAATGATCTGGCGCGTCCTCCGTTCCTTCCGCGACGAAATCGAGGCCATCTTCATGAGACACGGTGACGGGTAGATCTACAGCTAGGATGGATGGACTACTTGTCCGAGTCGATAGTGGTGAGATGTTTTTGAGTGGAGGAGGTTCGAGAGTTGGAGAGCCTGGCTGTGAGGGACGGGGATGCTGAGAAGTATTTGCGTCGGTATAGCCATTGGAAGCGACATTCTGGAGATGAAACCTCCCACTCCGATGTTGATCGAACATGGAAGCGGGGAAAGAGCGACCGCATGGCTCGCATCGTACAGTATCATGGCGATATTGGCATCGGCTGTCTACGCACGTGTCCCCTTGAAGCGTCGTAGCACAATAGGCTACCTTGTTGGTACGTGAACCACCTTTGTCAGACCTGGCGATGGGTAGATCCGCACCAGGGTTGGGTTCCTTGCCCCCGGAAAGCTGCGAGGAATTTGCCAGCGGTGTAGATCGCAGTTTCGAAGACGCTGATTGCGAGGGAGAAACTTGTTGAACCCGGTGAGGAGGACCTGGGTCAGAGGCACCCTTGGAAGCCGCGTTCCGGAGGTGCCTGCTACCGGTCAGGTGTTCTTCGAGTGAGAAGGTGGGAAGATAGAGGTCGCATGGCTCGCAGCGAACAAAATCGTGTTGCTTCTGAAGCGTCGTAGCGGACCCGGCGATGGGTAGATCCACATTAGGGTTAGGTTCCTTGCCCCCGGAAAGCTGCGAGGTATTTGCCTGCGGTGTAGATCGCAGATTCGAAGAGGCTGGCTGCGAAGGAGGAACCTTTTGAACCCGATGAGGAGGACCTGGGTTAGAGGCACCCACGTTTTGGAGGTGCCTCCTACCGGTCAGGTGTTCTTCGAGTGAGAAGCTGGGAAGATATAAGTCGCATGGCTCGCAGCGAACAAAATCGTGGATCTTGGAACATGAAGTGTCTTCACAAGTACCTCCGTTTCGTGCAGTAGGGCAAAAGTTTCTTCCCATCGGCGAATGGAAGTTTGAAGTGTGGGCGTCAATTGATGGCAGTCGCCGCGGCCCCCAATTGGCTTTCACCAACTACCGATCATGCCTCATGCCACTAGTCAGTACAAGGGCACGACCGATGTACTATGCAGATGCAGGGAAGAGTCACTGAGTCAGACGAGTCATGACTTATTAGTACGAAATAACAGCCCCCTGACCCAAGATTAGGAGCCTCTTACTCTTAACTAGGCGACCCATCGTGGGTGAGGTAGGTGCCCCGGCTCCGCCTTATCAGTAGGCGAACGGCGAGGTCAAAAATCAATGAATAACAACGAACCCTCGGCTGCAGAACAAGAATGAAGGATGGGATCACACCGTGACCGGGCCTACCCGCTGTTTTACCGGCCGGTAACTAACTAGTGAAACAGTAGATAGGTGTGACCTCCGAGCTTATCATTCATGTGGATTGGGAGCATCGGTAGGTGAAGACCAAGTAAATCCCCTCTTATTCTGACTGGGCCACAAGTGCGATGCCATGAACGAGGTATAGATCACACGATATAACGGTACCCACCTACCTCTTAGCTTTCACAGTCACCATGTCCTTCGCACGGACCAATCCTCAAAGGCGGACGAAGGAGGCGAAGGAGGCAATTCACTTGACAGAAATGGACTCACGCGCACGTATTTATCTTGGGGGAAAACCCCATGGAATTCATTCGTATGAAGTAGATATAAAGAACAGTTTTCTCGTACAATAGCCCCTCAACCTTCTCACACGAAGCCGAGGTCAGTGGTCACTTTACCCCCGCATGTATGCGCCACGCTAACAGTCTCGCGCGCTCATGGTCTAGACCCCCATCGCGCGCATACACTCCAACAGATTATGAGGCCTGAGTCTCTCTGATCAACGCCGTATCGCAAGCCTTAAATACTGAGCCCATAGCTCCGTACCGATGGCACCCCGAGGCAGACGCCGATCCATCTCACTCGTCGACGATGAGTTAATCTCATATCCAGGAGGGACGACTTCCTCATCATCCCAATCGTGCATTCTCCCACTCCAACCTTTGCGCGATTTGACGTACTTCAGGAACGTGCGCCAGTGTTCATACTTGCCCAACACTTCCGGATCTCCGATCACAATCAGCAGGGCCTGTGCCCGTGTGATGGCCGCTAACAAAGCAGCCTCAAGTCAAGTATGTATGGAAAAAATGAATGACTGACTGTTCATACGTTCACGGTTCACTAAGAGGCCTAGCGATTTCCGTGGGTGGGTCTCCTCGCTGCTCCGGGTGGTGGCCAAAATAATCACTTTTCGTTCCTGGTTCCAAAACAAGATCAGTATCTGTGTCGTCGATTGACAGTTGATTCCAAACCTGTCCTTGGAACTGCTCGACGGATCCCACAGAAACATCTGACATATTTGTCACCTTCAGTAACTGCCGGATGGCCCTGACTTGGGCTTTGTAGGGCGCAAGAATGCCAATCTCCTCCGGGTCTATTATCAGTTAGAGGAAAAGTATGGCAGATCTAGAATCCGGTTCATTCTCACAAATATTCCGTTCAGAGTCACTGATGAGCTTCACACAGTAATTCCGGATAATGGATGCCTCAAGAACATTGAAGTATGATGGTGATGACTTCGTACGTTCCTGATTACCTCTGACGCCATGAAAAATGACAGGGAAGCCTTTCTTCGGCAAAACGTCCGAGTTGACCAGGTGATACGTGATGTATGAATTCCCGTAATCACGCATCATATCCTCGTACAGATACCGGTTTGACCATGCAATGATTGCACCATGCGAGCGCCAGTTACGTCGAAGGACGGCGATCCTGTGTTTCGTCCGATAAGTGCGTGGGCCATAAAGAAGAAAACATGAATTACGTTTTCCCGACCTGTGTGTCGAGTCCGTAGACATCGCGCAGGAGCATCAATCGCTGGAAGTAACTCTTCCCCAACCCGGACCTGGCTGCAGTGGGCGACTCGATGATGGGGCCCAGTTGATTCGGATCGCCAGCCAAGATAATGTTCGTGTACGCATCAGAGAAAGTCATGACCGGAATCATCACAAGAGGTTCGTCCGCCTGTGCAGCCTCGTCGATGACAATGTGACTGAAATGCCCAACAGGTACATCCAAGGTCTGCAGAATAGCCGTTTTGGAACACGTGGAGAGCACGACACTGAAGGCGAGTAATCTTTCATGCCCTGGGATTTGTGAGGTTGCTCGTGCGTCGTCATACGCGTCCTCTTCGTAAGGCAAAGAGGCGTCCAGACGGTACAGCCTGGCCGAATCCAGACCGGCGGCCGCCAAACGCTCAGCAAACAGATGCGCCGCAGCATCACTTGGAGTACATGCGAGGACTCTGGCGCCCTCGTCACGTCGTACCAGCTGCACAATGCTTTCCACGATAGTGGATGTTTTACCTGTTCCAGGGCTGCGGAGGGGTCGTCAATACTAGCGGTGGGTTAAGCGGTCGTGTGAGCTTGACTCACGGTCCGTAGACGAGAAACGGGACAGAACCTGGTGACTGCTCTAAAATGGAAACCACTGCCTGTAGCTGTTGAGGATCATCACGAATGGCCCTGTTCACCAAATGGCGGAACTTGAGGTTGTAAATCTCAGCCCTCGAGAGATTTTGCTTTGGTTTGATATCCGACACAGAGGGGAACAATAGCCGACGCGGTGAAGCAAATGAGCTTGTCAATGCGTGATATTGGTGACGTAGGATGAGGCGGTTATGTCTGAGTTGTAGGACAAATTGTGTACCCTGGTAGAGGTTGGAATCTGGCGGCAATCTAACCAGCATGTTCAGGACAGCAAGATGATGTCGCGTGAAAACATCGATTTTGATGACGCGGGCTTCGTAGCGTATATTGTTCTTGACATCATCTAGCCAAAGGAAATCCCCCAGGACAACCTCCGGCAGAAG